>Ga0187844_10000947_pt1 | contig 22567 bp, 24 predicted proteins | sample SpaLakP09_SKY_50_FD_134517 | JGI IMG/M metagenome (GOLD analysis project Ga0187844, IMG submission 134517) | Oligotrophic lake water microbial communities from Sparkling Lake, Wisconsin, USA - SP09_SKY_50 | ecosystem: Environmental > Aquatic > Freshwater > Lake | place: USA: Sparkling Lake...
CGGGCATGCCGTTCTGCAGTGCGGCCAACTTCGCGCGCAGGCTGGCCTCGTCCTCGGCGAGGGCTTCGGCAAACAGCAGCCGCTGTGCAGCGGTCATGGCCTCGGTCTTGGCGTCGAACTGCCAGCGGCGCAGCCGGGCAAGCTCAAAGTTGAGCTTGTCGATCTTGGCTTGCGCCAGGGTGAGCTCACGGCCACGGCGAGCCAGTTCCTGCGCATCGGCCTGGGCCTGTTGCTGCAGCCGCTCGATCAGCGCGGCCACCTCGGGCGGCAGGCTGGTCAGATCAGCGGAGGCGGCAACTGCACTGGGCATGCGCAGCATGGTGCCGCGCCGGACATCGACTGGCCATTGGCGATTGCGCTGTCAACCGCCGAGCCGCTCAGGAGCGGCGGATCGTGGCCAATTCACCCAAACGCTGCCAGGGCAGTCAGAGGGTCAGCGCCTCGAATTGCTGGACGCTCAGTTGCAAGGCCGGTTCTGCTGAGCCCGCATCGCGGGTGTGCCAGACGAAGCGGCCGGCATGCAGCCGGCGCATGGCGCACCACACGCCGAAGCCGTCGTGCACAAGCAGCTTCAGGCGGCTGGCGCGCGCATTGGCGAACAGGTAGCCGTGGTGGGCGCGGGCCTCGCCGAGCGTGTTGACCACCACCGTCAGCAACCGGTCGGCGCCGGCGCGCATGTCCTGCGGCTGGCTGCACAGCCACAGGGCGTCGATCCTGATCATGCGTCGATCAATCCTTGAGGGCCACGGCAGCCAACTCGCGCAGCCACGCGGTGCATGCTGCGGCCTGCGCCGACGGCCACCGCACGAACAGCTGCGTCGCGCCACGGGTCAGCTCAATGTGGATCTCCGGGGCGCTGGGCGCCGCGGCTTCGGCGGGCGTGGCGTCAGCCGCAACCGCAGGCGCCACCTCAAGGGGGATGAACTGCAGCGGCGCAGCCGCCGGCACGACGGCGGCCGGCGGCTTGCGGGTCACCGTCCGGGGCGCGGCCAACCCGGTGCGCTTGATGCCGTGACCTACCAGCCACTTGCGCAGCAGGTTGACGTTGAGACCGTGCGCCAGCGCGATGGCCGCCACGGAAGCGCCGGGCTGCTGGCACTCGGCCAGAACCTGCGCCTTGAACTCGGCGCTGTGTACGCGCCTCTGGGATCTGGGTTGCATAGGTGCCCACCTGTTCGTATTGGTGGGCACCATCGTCACGGGCGCATCAGCGCTGTTCAAGATGGGATGGCTGGACGCTCACACTACTCGGCTCGCCAATACAGACAACCTGGTGGCTTATGCTGATTTTGCCATGCCCAATCAGATCATTAGATCGAATCGGCTTATGCGGGATTTTGGCCTGTATCCCGGCACACCTTCCTGTGGATCGGACGCAAAGTTCATCGCGGCCGCCGACCGCGACGTGCTCAGCATGAACCTACCCCACTGGTAGGCCCACAGCGGCCTCACTTTGATGACCCGGCGATCCGAACGTTCATACTCGGGCTGCGACAACGCCATCGCGCCGAGCAGGTAGTTGTGCTCTGAGGTCTTCTGGTCATCCTCGTCACCGGCAACGGCCGCTGTCTGCAGGGTCAGCGCGAAGGCGCAAGGAAGCACACGGGCCAGAGGACTGCGGATCGAGGTCATGCCGCATGGTCAAAGGGCGAGGCTTAAGCGTCGCTTAAGAAACCTGGCGAGAGCATCGCAACGCAAAACTGAGATGAGCCTGACGAGGCAATAAAAGCTGCATGCGCCTGCTGTTGGTCGAAGATGACGAGATGGTCGGCAAGTCCCTTCAGCGGGGTTTGGTGCAGGCTGGCTTCAGTGTTGATTGGGTGCGTGATGGCCGAGAGGCCGAACTCGCTCTCGGCCACGGCATCCATGACCTCACGATTCTCGATCTGGGGTTGCCAAAGGTCGACGGCATGAAGCTGCTCGAGATGCTACGCAGTCGCGGCAACGGCATGCCCGTACTCATCGCTTCGGCCCGCGACACCGTGCGCGACAAGATCGCCGGGCTCGAAGCGGGCGCAGACGACTACGTGCTGAAGCCCTTCGACCTGGACGAACTGATCGCCCGCGTGCGCGCCTTGCTCCGCCGCCACGCCGGCAGCGGCACGCCGGTGCTGCGGTTTGGCGCACTGTTGCTCGACCCAGCAAGGCGTGTCGTCACCCTGCATGACCAACCCGTTGAGCTGTCAGCCCGCGAGTTCGGGTTGTTGGAGGCCTTGATGCTCAGACCTGGCACTGTCATCTCCAAGGAGAAGCTCGAGGAATCGATCTACGGCTGGGGAGAAGAAATCGCCAGCAACGCCATCGAAGTCCACGTCCACAACCTGCGCCGCAAGCTGGGCGCCTACCGCATCCGCAACCTGCGCGGCGTGGGCTACCGCGTGGCGGAGGCCTGATGCGCTCCCTTGAGCGTGACCTGTTGAAATGGATCGTCGGTGCCCTGGCACTTGGCACCGTGCTGCTGACCGGAGTGGCCTATTGGGTAACGCTTCAAGAGAGGGACGAGGTCTTCGACGCCGAACTGAAGACCATTGCAGAGGGCGTGGTCCGCATGCACCAAGCCAACAGCGACTGGAGCGCCAGCGCCGATCTGCCCGTGCGAACCGACGAGCCGGACGATTCGGAGATCGTCACACAGAGCTGGACGGCACAAGGCCGCCGGCTCTTCATCTCTGATCCGCGCGTGGCTCTGCCGTTCTCGGCGGTCGGTGGCCACAGCGAGTTCGTCGTGCGGGGCGAGCGCTGGATCGTGCACACCGTGGTGAGTCGAGGGTATGTCGCCCAGGCCGCCCAACGCCAGTCACAGAGACAGCAGATGGCCGGTGAGTCGGCGGTGCAGGTTTCGACGTTGATGGTGGCGCTGGTCGCCGGCGTCGGCGTGCTGTTGGTGCTCAGTCTGCGGCGAGGGCTGGCGCCGTTGGATGTCGCCGCCCGGGATATCGCGACCCGCAGTGCTGGCGCGCTTTCCCCGCTTCGTGCCGGCGACACTCCCCGGGAACTCATGCCGGTCATCGACTCGACGAACGAGCTGCTGCGCCGGCTCGCCGAGTCCTTCTCCGCCCAACTCCGCTTTCTGGCCGATGCGGCACACGAACTCCGCACGCCGATCACTGCCCTGAGGCTGCAACTGCAGTTGCTACAACGCAGCAAGGATGAGTCGTCACGTCAGGTTGCGCTGGTGGATCTCGAGGCAGGAATCGACCGGTCGCAGCACTTGGTCCAACAACTTCTGGAGATCGCACGCAGCGAGCGGGACGTGGAGACGATGCAGGCACAGCGCGTCGACTTGGCGGCCCTCGCAAGCAATGTGGCTGGCACGTTTGCGGTGCGGGCCGACTCGCGAGGAGTCGATCTGGGCGTGCGGGTGCATGACCGTCCACTCGTCGATGGCGACCCGATGCAGCTCACGGTGCTCCTGAACAACCTCGTCGACAACGCGCTGCGCTATGCGCCGGGCGGCGCGGTCGACATCGAGGTCGTCACGGAAATGGCTCAGCCTGTGCTCCGCGTCGTCGACAACGGGCCCGGCATCCCTCCCGAGGAGCGCGACAGGGTCTTTGACCGGTTTTTCCGCGGTACGTCTGGAAGCAATGACCCAGGCGGTAGTGGCCTGGGCCTCGCCATCGTCCGCGCGATCGCCGAGCAGCATGGCGCGCAGATCGAACTGGACGTAGGACCTGATGGGCGCGGCCTCGTGTTCAGCGTCGTCTTCCTGCCCGTCCGACTGGCGACAGCTTCAGCGCCGAGCAGGACCTGAAGTAGACGCGGATTGATCGGCTGCATGCAGAGGCCCCCGACCTCTCGAGCGTCCTTGCTCGCCCATGCACTTGGTCAACCTCTGCCGCCGGCTATGAAATGCTGTCCGTAACCGTTTCTTCTACAGGCGCGCTGAGGGCAGTCACGTACAAGTTCTGATGTCACCTGGCCCGGGCGCAAGGCTCGGGCCCCAATCTGCCGCTCGCGGCCAGGGCAGAGATGATGTTCGACCTTCATGCTGCGCCAGGACGAGTGGTGGTTGGCGGTACTGGAGCGAGCCGCCACGTCTGGGTTGCCAGGCGCTATCTCCTCAATATTTAGGGTTCGGCGCACTGCGGCAGCTTCGCGCCGTGAGACGCGGCAGAAGGCCGACATACAGTGCTCGGGTCATAGCCAGACGCGATGGAGAACCCATGAGGCAGGTACTTGTGCTGCACGGTTGGAGCGATGAGTCCGGATCCTTCCGTGCACTCAGCAAGAAGCTCAAAGACGCCGGCTTTGACACGCTCGACATATGGCTCGCGGACTACGTGTCCATGGATGACGACGTCACGATTCCCGACATCGCCAAACGCATGGAGGAAGTCTTGTCCGGCCTCGTCGCAGCCGGGACGCTGACCGCGCCGTTCGACATGATCGTGCACAGCACGGGCGGCCTGGTCTCTCGTCAGTGGCTGGTTTTCTATGACCGCCTGCGCAAGCCACGCTGGCTGAAGCGCCTTGTGATGCTGGCGCCTGCCAACTACGGATCTGCCCTGGCCGCCAAGGGGAAGTCGTTCATCGGCCGCGTGACCAAGGGTGTCAGCAACGGCTTCCAAACCGGCACCCAGGTGTTGAACGCGCTGGAGCTTGGATCACCGTATCAGTGGGGTCTGGCGCTGTCCGACGTGCTGACCACCGAGGGCGGTGCTGGAGACCCCACCCCGACCTACGGTGAGGGCGGATGTCTTCCGTTCGTGCTGTCCGGCATCAAGGGCTACGCAGGCATCTTGATGAAGATCGTCAACGAGAACGGCGCTGATGGAACTGTCCGAGCACCGGCGGCGAACTTGTCAGCCTACGGTGCCACGTTGGATTTCACCGTGAATGAGCAGGACCCGGAGTTCACGCCTTGGACGCCACGCGACGATCTGGCGCCGTATGCCTACCAAGCGCTCGCTGACGAGGACCACACGTCCATCAAGAGCGCCAGTGGCGACCAGACCCTAAAGCTCATCGTCCAGGCGCTGCAGTGCAAGGACCTGAAGGAGTACCGCGCGATCCAGCAGGACTGGAGCGCCGCGACGGATGCGCTGGAAGTCGCTGACGATCCGGCCCGCCACCGCTTCTTCATGCTCAACACGTTCGTGGTCGACGACCTCGGCAACCCCGTCGACGACCACTTCATCGAGTTCTACGGCCCGGACCACGAGACAAATACCGCGCCGATGCTGTACTTCCATGACAAGGTCATCCGCAACGTCCACCAGAACTCGACCCAACCGGGATGCCGATGCTTCTACCTTGACCGAACTGAACTGATGGACGGCTTCTACGCGCGCATAGCGGGCAATGCGAAGAAAGAACTGCTGCTCAGCATCTCAGCAGCACCTCCCGGGCCCAACAGTCACTACTTCAGCGCCAAAGATAGCGATTCGCAGGGATTCAAGTCCCTCCACCTGTTCGACGGCAACCAGCCAGAGGGCCGGTGGCTGCGCCGCTACAGCACGCACTTTCTGAAGATCATCATCCCGCGACGTCCCAACGAGCAGGTGTTCAGGCTGACGCAGTACGTCTGACGCCAGCGGCCGGCGCTAGATCGGCGCGCCCGCCTGATCGGAGGCAAGTCTGCGCGGACAACTCGCGATCTGACGCATGCGATGCGCATCTCCCGAATCGCCCATAACGTCCTAAACGCCTGCTCCCGAGTCTGCCGAAATGATGGCGCGGCGCGCCGTTTCAAGCCCTCGATTTGGAGCATTGCGAGATGACGCGCCGGGCGGCTAAATCGGTGTTGCAGCCGCCGTGGTTGCATTGCAAACAAGGACGCAGGGATGACGTACAACATCAAGCCGGGACCCAAGCCAAAGAAGGAAGACGGGACTGACGACCGCCGCCGTCACGTCGATCCGCCGAACGCGCCGAAGCACCCGACGCTGCCTATTCACAAGCACGACCCGAAGAAGAAGTAGCACGCGGGTCGATCTCGGCAGGCCCGGCCGACCGCCGTCGAGCGCTCGGCCGGTGCCGCATCAGCGGCAGGCGGACAACAGATCCTGCGCCGGTCGGTAGACATCCGCTGTCGCGCCAACCCAGCCCATTACGGTATGGAAGAGGTTGTCGTGCGAGGCCGGCTTATCGCGCAACGATGCCAAGCATCCGGGCTTCAGTGAGCGATCCAGTTCTCCGCCCTCCGGCACCCACAGGATCATCGGCACCTGCGTCTGCTCGCGCGGCGCCATGGCATAGGGCATGCCGTGCAAGTACAGGCCGTTCTCACCAAGCGACTCGCCATGGTCGGAGACGTACAGCATCCCTGGATCGAATCGGGCCGACTGCGTCCGCAGCCAGGAGATCGACCTGGCCAGCAAGCGGTCGGTCGTCGCGATGGTGTTGTCATACCCGTTGACCACCTCCTGCCGCGTGCACTGCTGCAGCGCGTTGCTCTGGCATTCCGGCTTGAAGATCTCCAGATCGGCCGGCGAACGCTTGAAGTAAGCCGGCCCGTGGCTGCCCATCTGGTGCATCACCAACACCAGGCCTCGCTGCAGCCGCTCTGGATCAAGCTGCGCGACACGCTGATCAATTTCGTGCAGAAGCGCCTCATCGAAGCACTCCGCACTGCCAAGGGCATCCCGGCTGCACAGCGCCGCCGGCAGCGGCTTGGCGCCCTCGGGCAGCCGCGAAGTCGGGCTGTTCGGGACGCGATCGCACAGCCCCTTGCACCCGCTCTGGTTATCCAGCCACAGCACGGCCAGGCCCGCGCGTTGCAGGACGTCCAGCAGATTTTCCTGCGTGCCTTCCAGGTCGACGAAGCGTGCGCGCCCGAGCGGCGAGAACATGCAGGGCAAGGACGCGGCAGTGGAAGTGCCGCAGGACGTGACGTCGCGCATGCTGACGACCGGCAAGTTCGCCAGTTCCGGATTGCTCTCGCGCCCATAGCCGTTGAGGCTGAAGTTCATTGAACGCGCGGTCTCGCCCACCACCAGAAGCAGCAGCGGTGGCTTGGCCCCTGCTGGGCGCGGGAGCAGGCGAGCGTCGGCACCGATCACCACCGGCGGACCGCTCGGCCCGGCCTGACTGCGCACCGCTGCCGTCGTCACCGAATAGACCGCGTTCAGCGGCGTCACCATGTAGCGCAACGACTTGTGGTTGCGCATGGTCGAGGACAGGTCCGCGAACACGGCCAGCGCCAGGCACACCATCACGGCGATGCCCAAGAGGCAACTGGCCAAGCTGCTGGCGACCCGCCTGAGAAGCGGCTGCTTCGGCGCCTTGGGCTGGATCAACAGCCATAAGGCCGGCACCAGTCCGATCATCAGCACCGTCAGCAGCAGCCGAGAGCTCAGCAGATCGCGGGTCTCGCGCACGTCTGTCTGCACGAGGTTCACGACCATCGTGGGGTCGAACACGATGCCGTAGCTGTCGATGAAGTACGCCAGCGCGCCCGAAATCGCCAGCAAGACCACCAGCACCCACCTGATCAAGCGCGGCCAGGCCAGCAAGCTGAGCAAGGCGCCGGTGGCAGCTGTCACCATCCCCGCAAAGGCAACGATGAACACCATGCCCCGCACACCGCCGAGTTCCGGGAGCGCCTGCAGTTGCTTCCACAACGGCCAGTTCGCTACGAGCCCCATCCATATCGCCGAGATCCAGACCTGGGTCAGCGGCTGCGACGGATCTGGATAGAACCAGGCGACGAGCCGCTTCATGTGCGCTCCTCGTCCGCAGTCTTGACACCACGCTGTCTTCCCTCGCGCCGCGCCTGCAGGCCGTGCCAACTGATCACGCTGACCGTCCAGCAGATAAACGCCGTCCATAGGGAATGGCTCAGAAAGTGCGCGCCGCGCATCATCTGCACCCAGGCGAGACACCAACCGCATAACACCACAACGGCCAGGAATATCCGGGCAATGCGCGGCGCATAGTCCCGCAGCGCAAACCACCCGGGCAGCATAGCGAACGCTGTTGATGCGTGGCCTGACGGAAAGCAACCACCCGGACCACCATCCTGCAGGCCTACTACCCAGTGGGGCACGTAGCGCGCGAACTCACCGCCAAACTGGATCAGCGACCAGGGGCAACTGGTCGCGCTCGCCCGCTTCATCAGCGGGATGAGCGCCACGCACGCCAACGTCGTCAGGATCCACCAGATCCGTTCGCGTCGGGGAACTGCGGCCACCAGCAGCCGCGGGCGCCACACGCTGGCCAGCACCACGAACAAGAACGCCCAACCGGCCAGCCGCGCACCGTCATGCAACACTTTGGCGGTCAGCCAGTGGTGCCGCCACTCGAAACCTGCCGTAGTGGCATAGAGCCGGGCTAGCGGCAGATCGAGCCGAGACCACTCCCACAGGGCCAGCGCTGCCAGACCGACCAGAAGGACGAGCACATCCTGCTGAGCCCGATCCACAGTGAGGAATGTCGGATGGTCGGAGACGTGACGCGGATCGAAGGAATTGGCCGTATGCTGGGCCAGTGGGTCAGGAGTAATGAACACAGATGCGCCAATCAAGAGCGGCTCGCAGTCTTCAAGCCAGCGGCTTAAGGAACGCTTAAGGCTACTGCCCACGGTGCCCAGTTCATTCCGGTGCACACCGCTCACCGCGTCGTGGCGTGCGTCGTCTTCACCGTGCACGTAGAGTGAGCGGTCCGTGGCGGGCCCATGTGATCTCTGCTTCACAGCCACGCAGTAGCGGTCCCGCCACGACCATCCAAAGGCGTTTGGCGCGGTCGCACAGAGCTGCCATCGGCCCTGGCCTGGTCGCGCAGACCTGTCCGCCCTCGGCATCGCTCACAGACTTGACTTCAGCTGGCGCACTAACGACAACTTTGACCTCCGCAAGCGTGCTGAAAACAACGTTGACCTCCCATCAGTGACGGTGGCCGCTTCACGCAACGTTGACCTCCGTGTATTTGCCTGCTCAGCGTAGTCCGCGCAGCTGAATATCAACGAAGCCTCGGCGAGGTTCTGAAGACCAACGGGTGCGCTTGTCGGACTGGAAAAAAGCGCTTCAAGCCAACAGAACGTCAGGTTTGCAGCGCGTGGGACGCTGCGTCTCATCCGTCCAGGCTAAACGACTCGGCCCCGTTGAATCTCAACCAAGGGTCGACCCTACGTCGGCCTGATGTCAGAAACCCGATGGGCTGGTTCCGAAAACAGCACCTCGTTCCAGCCGGGCTTGTGCACCGTGCTGCCATAGGCGATGCCATCCAGCCGCTCACCATCGAAAGCAAAGTCGCGCATGAACTCGGTGACAACTTGGATGGCAGATAGTCGATATGGATCCGTTCATAAGGTGATGTCCCGGCGCGTGGTGTAAGTCCGCAGCCCGGACAGGCTGGGATGCGCAGGGTTACTCAGCGTGCCACTGCGGACAGCCGAGTGGGAACAGTATCACTGAGGGTCTGTAGGCCCTCGAGCTGCATGTAGCGCCGGTTCAGACTCCACTCGTCGTTCTGCTCGAGCATCATGGCGCCGACCAGCCGCGTGATGGAGGCGTCGTTGGGGAAGATGCCCACCACGTTGGTCCTGCGCTTGATCTCCGCGTTCAGCCGCTCCAGCGGGTTGGTGCTGTAGATCTGCGGCCAATGCGCCCTGGGGAATCCCATGAAGGCCAGCACGTCGTGCTCTGCCGCATCCATCATGGCGCTGAGCTTGGGCAGCTTCTCTCGGAACTGATCCGCCACGCTGCGCCACTGCGTTCTGGCCGCCTCAGGCGTTTCTTGTACGAACACGGTGCCGATGGCCGCGCTCACCATGCGCCGCTGCGTTTTGTTGGCATAGGCCAGGGCATTGCGCATGAAGTGCACGCGGCAGCGCTGCCAGGTGGCCTTGAGCGTCTTCGCAGCGGCCGCCTTGATGCCCTCGTGGCTGTCGCTGATGACGAGCTTCACGCCACGCAGGCCGCGCCGGTTCAAGCTGCGCAGGAACTCGGTCCAGAACGGCTCTGCCTCGCTGGCGCCCACCTTGAGCCCCAGCACCTCACGCTGGCCTTCGGTGTTCACGCCCACCGCCACTATGACGGCCACGCTCACGATGCGCCCGGCCTCGCGCGTCTTGACGTAGGTGGCGTCGATCCACAGGTACGGCCAGTCACCTTCGATTTGGCGATTCAGGAACGCGCCCACACGCTCGTCGAGTTCGGCGCACAGCCGCGACACCTGGCTCTTGGACACGCCGCTCATGCCCATGGCCTTGACCAGGTCGTCCACCGAGCGCGTGGAGATGCCCTTGATGTAGGCCTCCTGGATCACCGCCGTCAGCGCCTTCTCGGCGGTTCTGCGCGGCTCCAGGAACTCGGGGAAGTAGCTGCCCTGGCGCAGCTTGGGGATCTTCAATTCGACGCTGCCAGCGCGCGTCTCCCAGGTTCGATCTCTGAAGCCGTTGCGGCTGTTCGTGCGCTCTGGACTCTTCTCGTCGTAGCCAGCGCCGCAGCGCCCCTCGACGTCGATCTCCATGAGCCTCTGGGCCATGAACTGCACCATCTGGCGCAGCACATCAACGTCGGCTCCCTTCTCGGCCAGTTCGGCCAATGCGATAGTTGAGGCGGTCATCGTGTCTTCCTTTGGACAAGGGTTGTTGGCTCGCACCTCAACCTTATCCGGGCTCACGATGGCCACCCTTCTCAGGCTGGCCGCCTCAAAAACTTACACCACCTCCTGGGACATCACCGTTCATAACGCTCGACCGGCTCCATCACGTCTGCGGCGAAATTGTGCAGGAAGCGGAGCACAAGCCGCCGCCGGCGACCAGCGTCCGAAAAGATGCTTGGGATCTCCGGAAGATTGCGAAGGTCAAGGACCTTTAACGGCCTCAACGAAACCGATTGGCCGACGTGCGCGCGAGTCGCTCGGATCTCAATCACCGCTGTCTCACGGGACGACGCCAGATACAACATCGGTATCCCAGGCGGATTCATGCGGTTGCTCTGGGTCGCGAACTTGACGGGAGGGGTTCCATACTCTTCCGGCAGTTCCCGCCGCTCGACCGAGAGATTCGGCCGAGCACGCCAAAGCGACGCGCCCTCCTCCATCTTGTTGATCAAGCCCATTTCTAGGCTTGCGTTGGCGATCATGGCGAGCAGCGAGGCCGGCGTATACGAGTCGATGTCATCGGACCCGGTGCCGTGAAAAAAGAAGCGCCGCTTGTGCTTCACGGTGTCGCAAAAACTCTCCCAACTAGACAACAGCGCCTGGTCAAGGTCCAGACAGGTCCAGTCGTGGTCGCACCACGTCTCGTCAGGAAGCTGGTCGAGCAGTGCTCGAATCAGCCTGTCGTGCCGGTCCCTCGGCAGCGAAATTGCAATCTCTTCTCGAAGCAGATCGTAGGTGTCCAGCGTGTTGCCTCCGATATAGCCGCCCTCGCGCGTCTCGTAGGGCAACTGATCAGCGGCCCTGCCCCAGTATTTGAGGATGCACGCCGTGATGTGCTCGCACAGTTCGCCAAATCGGGCTGCCGGTGCGTCGTCGTCGCTGCAGAAGTCACAACGTCGTTGTGCGCCGTTCTGGCAGATCCAAGAGCGTAGGTCGGCATCGTCAAAACACGATGAGCAGACGTGGTCGTTCAAAGTCCCTCCTCTTGGCAGTACCGCTTTCTCGCGATCTTGATGGTTGTTTCCGCCCTACCCCGGCTCGACAGACGCCAAACCGCCCTCCTCCCAAGACTTGCCGCCCTGCCCCGGCATGCAAGCGCCCTCCTCCCCACCATCGAGGTGGCCACAGGGGGCGGTTCTACCTACTTTTGCGAGTGCGAGAGGCGTCGATCCGCAATGCCGACTAGACAGCGGCGCGCTCCCTGTTCAACCGGGCGTCTCCATCAAGACTCTAAGGTCAGTAGTCTGGATGGATTTCCTGCAGGCCGCTGGCCACCAAGGCTCTGTTGAGCTTGGACAGCAGTGTGTACCTCAGCGCGTTGTACGCGGCCGCAAGTCGTGCATCGAGAAGCCCCGCCTTGAGGTCGGCGGCGGCCTGTCTGCGCAGCTCCTTGGCATCCTTTTCCAGCTGGGTACGGAGCTGCTTGCTCTTACCTTTGGGCAGCATGCTCATAGCGTAGGTTGCACTGATGATCTGCGTACTCTTCCGGTCGCGCAGCATGCCTGTTTGCAGGAACAGAACGGTATCGCCGAGGGCTTCACGGAAGTTCGTGACACTCAGCTCACGCCTGAAATCGTCAATGAACGCTGGTCTGTCGAAGGCCTCCCGCAATCGCTTGAGATCCTCCAGCTCCTCGTTCAGGCCGAAGGCCTGGGCATATTGCTGGTAGCTGTCCTGCACCAGTTGATTGGAGCGGTTGAGCTTGTCATTGAAGTGCTTCCAGCTCCAATAGCTGATCTTGAAAGGATAGATGCTGGCCTTGTACAGATCTACGACCGCGTCGTGGGCACCGGTGTCTTCATCTAAGGTCGTTGCGATCACAAAGGTGGTCAGCGGGGGATTGAACGACAGTGCACTATTTGCTTCGGCCTCGATGATGGCCTTCGTGAGCTTTTTGCCTGGCTTGATCTTCTTGCATTGAACCCCCAGGTGAAGTCCTCCAGGCATCTCACCGTAGACGTCGACCCCGTCCTGGCTCTGCCCCTGAGTCCCGTATTCACGGACGGTGGTCGGGTCACATAGCTGCTCTACAAGACGAACCGTCAGCGTCTGAAAATCTTGCCAGTTGGCCGGTGGCGGGAAGTTGAGGATCATTGGGTTGCTCGCATTCAACGTGTCAGGGTCGATTAGAGGTTCAGCGGTTCAGGCTCGCCGATGGGCAAGTCCATCCATGGATCACCAACGGCTGCCACGCTGATTTCGTGCCTGCGGCTTGACCACGCGTAAAACACCCCTGCCAGAACGACGGCCAGCCGACCGCTTTTCCGTTCGTGCACGAAGCGCAGGCACGGTGATCCGCTCATCCCTGCCAGTCCGGGCGGGTTTGTCACCGCCGGGTTCCATTGTTCTGGCGTCGCCTTGCCCCTGTACTCGAAAGTGCGGACACGTTTTTGCGTGTGAAGGACGGACCCGTGCAGTACCAATGCCAAGATTGCCTGGTCGGCTCGCTGGCCTTCTCTGAAATCCAACGAGGCGTTTTTGGATCCTGGGTAGCCGAGCAGCATGAAAGAGTCCATGGGCTCGAATGCATCGCGCGCCACCTCACGCGGGAAGATCGGCAGACCCGGGACGTGCGTGATGCCTTGCTCGATCAGGTCGTTTGAAGGGATGTCCCAGCGCGCCAAGTCCAACGTCGGATGCAGACTGCGCAGCCCGACGTCACCCAGTTTCACGCCGGTGGTGTCGACTGTGATGCGACCGCGGGTGTGATCGAACTCCTCAAGCACGTGCCTGGCGGTGTAGAGCGTTGTACGCGTGGCGTCGGGTGTAGCCACGAAGAAGCCGGTGCCGAGAAGCCTCTCCCTGCCTTCATGATGTTCTTTGGGAAGCAAGAACGATGTTAGGCATTCCTTATGAAGCTCCGACACGCTGAGAGCCAAGTTTTGGTCCATAGCAGCTGGATGGATATCTAACAGCGTTTTCATGCGTGCTTGCGGAGGCGTGTGTCATTGGATGGCCGCCAAAATGTATTGGCGGCCGAATCGCCCGTTCACGGTGAAAACTCACCAAGGCACCCAGCCCCTACTGGATCTGTGAACTATGCCGCAGGTCCTCCTGCATAACCCCGGATGGGTGGCTACCTTCCTGCGCCAACCCGGCTCTTACCGCTGGCGGCCTTGTGGGTGAAGGCAAGATGGAGTATCTGGCCCTGATGGGCGAGCGTGCCCGAGCCGCCACCGCGAGCACCACTTCGGTCAACATCGTTGGCCCTGGCGCGCTTGCCGACGTGCAAGCTGCGATGGCGCGGCAGGGCCTGTGTTACCCCGTGGTGGTGAAGCCCGACCTGGGTTGGTGCGGCTTCGGCGTGCGTCGCATTGATGGCTGCGATGCGCTCGCACGCTACGTGGGTGGCTTCCCGTTGGGGGAACGCCTGGTGCTACAGGAATGGCTCGGTTCGGAGGGTGAAGCGGGGTTGTTTTACCTGCGGCAGCCGGGCGCTCCAGCGGGCGAGCTGATCGGCGTGCTGCTGCGCCACTTTCCCCGTGTGGTGGGAGCCGGCGTCCATACGGTGGCGCAGTTGATGGCCGCTGACCCGCGTGCCTGCCGACTGGGCCGTGATCAGGCCAGCGAGCCTTCTTGCGATGTAGAGCGCATTCCGGTATGCGGTGAGCTCGTGCGCATTGCATCGGTGAGTTCTACACGCGTAGGTGGTGGCTATGAAGACGGCACGAAGCATCTCACCCTCAAACTACAGCGGGCGGTCGATGAAATCGCATGCGACATGGGCGACTTTCATGCCGGCCGTTTCGACGTCAAGTACGACGACCTTGCTGCCTTGAGGGCCGGACACTTTCGCATCATCGAAGTCAACGGTGCGGGCTCGGAAGCGGTGCACGCCTGGGATCCGCGTTTGAGTCTGCCGCAGGCCTATCGCATCATCTTCGACAAGCAACGTCGGCTGTTTGCCATCGGTAGCGACATGCGACGGCGCGGTCACAAGCCCGTCGGATGGCGCTCGTTGTTGCGGCATTGGTTGCACCAACGCGCGTTGATCCGGCGTTATCCACCGTCCAATTGATTCGGGCGTGGCTGCCCTCGCACTGCGACCAGGCCTGCCAGCGACAGCGCCCAGTGTGCACAACGGCTTATCGCTGCCGACCACATGACTGCTTCAGCAGCCACATTCTCATTCGGCGCTGGCCATCGGTCTTGCCGAACCCAGCGCCAGCGATGACCAACAGCGGGCCGGCGCCCTGCCATGGCGAGTACAGCCGTTCAAGCCAGCTCTATCAGCTCCCAAACCTGAGTTATCTCAGCCGCGGTCACGACGCAAAGGTGGCGACCTTCCGACGCGACAGTCTGAACGACCGCAGTACCTGGATGACGCCAGTTGGAGTATGTGTCGGCTGCGGCGATGCACAGAAAAGCCTGGGTATTCTTGAGCAGCTCGATGTCGAAGTTGCCTTCTGACCCATGGTGGGGCAGCACGAAGGTGTGCACCTGATCCACCAGGTTTCCGTAGTGTTCAAAAAACGCCTTGCGTCTGGCCACCTGCTTCAGGGCGGCGTCGCCCGTGCCCAGCCAGGCCACACGTTTTTCGTAACTCGTGACCGTCAGGCACCCATTGCCGAACACCACTTTCGTCGATGGCTTTGGGTGCGACAGAACGTCTTCTGGAACCGGGCCCGAGTACAGCGACAGTGACGTGACATTGAGATCCTTGCGCACCGCGTGGTACGCCGCTATGAGGTGAGCAAGCCCGTGCGTCAGCAGCAGCTTCACGTTGGACGTCTTCGTCAGCCATGCCTGCAGTTGCGCGACGGACACCTTGCGCGCAGCAGCCAGCGCGTCCATGAACGCCGCGGCATCTTCCTCGACGCGCGGGTCGACATACGGAGCCAACAGCCATCTGCGGCTTGACGAACTGCCGCGATGGACGAGCGCCAGGGAGTCGTCAGCGACCCAGACCTGAACCTTTGGATTCGCCTGTGCCTTCTTGGGGCTGGTAGCTGGCGCTTTCGCGCGCTGGAGTTTTCCGCTGCCAAATAGCTTGAGAGGCATCCTAGGTGTGTCGTCATTCGCCCGAAGAAATGGACTGTTGGAATCTGGGCCGCCGTCGTTGATGCTGAAAGGCGCCCGCCCGCCAGGGCCGCTCGACCTCACCTGGATGATTTGCTCCGGACCGAACCGCGACACGGCCTTCACCGGATCCACGATGAAGTCGCGATAGAAAGTGGTGGCCGCCGCCTTCGGATCCACGGATGCCGTCCGCGCATAGCTGATGAGGCGGTCCACGACATTGAGCAGCGGCATGACGATCACCACGACCTTCATCCCCGTGAGCGCGTCCAAGAGCCGCTCTACCCCGTTGAGGTGGTCCCCATGCGCGTGGGTAATGAAGAGATAGTCAAGGTTGGTGCCCTCGCCACCCTCACCTTCGATGTAGCTGTCGATGCGGGTGTCGCGCGTGGCGTCGTACGTCGACATCGCTCCGCAGTCGACCACGTACCTGACGATCAACTCGCCGTCGTCTAGCAGTCGGGCTGCGTGGAAGCCGCCCTGTCCGACAGGCCACTGCTGGCGGTAGTTCGCCAATGTCATCTTGTCTCCCTTTAGCGCGGCGCCGAGTATCGCCAACTGACGCTGTAGCTCGGCGGTGTTGCTTGCGCATCCCAGCGAGAGCGACCTTCCCGTCAGATCTCAAGAAAGTCGATTGGTGCTGCCGGGATGGAGTGAGGTTTCGCCTTCTGACTCAAGACCGGCTGGTGGCACTGCCTCTCAGTCGTCCAGAGCTTTCCGGGGGCCGCAAACCCGGGACGGCCTTGATGCCAGTGGCTTTGACACTCAACCTGCCCTAGCGACGCCACCGCATCCACCCATCAATCAAAAAGGAGTTCCCATGCGTGCCCACCTCACCGCCGCGATCCATGCGTTTAGAGGCCTCCTCGACGGCGCAGGCAGGCATCGTGCCGGCGCCATGTTCATGCTTGCCACCGGACCGTTCATCATCTCCGCTGGCATCCTGGTACTCGTCGCCATCTGGCTCATCCGCCACTGATCCAGGCGATCCCCGCCTACATCAGAATGCGCCTGAGCGGGGTGGGACGCCGCCGCCGCGGCCGCTACCTTGACCCTCTACACGCCCGATGGAGACAGGCATGAACAACCACACCCCCGGTCCCTCACCCGGTAATCATCAGAAATCCCCCGTCGAGTTGCCGACCGAGCCGGACAAACCTGCGGACGCTCCCAACACGCCGCAGCCCGAGGACAGCCCCGGACACGCCAACGCAAAGGCAACAGCCGACCGGCGCGCGCAGAGCGTTGAGGACCCCGAAGCTGATGGCAGCGATCGGTTGAGCGAAACCGAGTCGCCGCGAGGCTCAGGACCCTGACGAGCCTAGCGCTGCTTCTTCATCCGGTGACGCGGGTGAGCACTAGATATACCGCGGTGCCGCTGATTGCCGCGCCGACCAGCGCGCCGAAGCCACCACTGATCAGCATCGGTAGCCACCGACTCTCCTTCAGGCGATCCGCCTCACCCTTGATGGCGTCCGTAGCCGTACGAGTGGCAGTTGTCAGCGCGCCCAGGGCCTTCTGCGATTGCTGCTCGGCCGCAGTCAGTTGTTCACCGATGCGCATGCCTGCACCGTTCATAGCCGCATCGAACTTCTCGGCCACACGCTGTTCGATCTGGGCAGCCATCTGCGCGTGGTTCGAGACCAGCGTCTTGGCGGTCTCCGTCACCACCTTAGCTGCAGCATCGACACGGCCGACGGCGACGGCTGCGGTGTTTTGCAGCGTCATCGCGTGTTCGATGACGTCGGCAACGTAGGGCGCCAAGTCGTCGAGGGACTGTGGCGGATTGCGGTCAGGATTTGATGACATGTGAGGTCGTCGTTGAAGGCGGGCAGGCGAACCAGCGACTCGCCGCCTGTTGTGATTGAAGTGCGATCAGCGCTCGTGCTCGAATTCCTGGGTGCGCTGCTTCCGGGGCTCTTGGACGGGCTGCCGAGCCTGCTCGCGGCGCAGCTGCAGCCGCTCCTTCACCGCCCTCGAGAACGGCCCGCGCTCGACTTCTCTGCCGGCGAACTCCGCCTGCTGGGCACGCAGCCGGGCGCGGAGCAGCTTCGAGGTCGCGTTCAAGTCGGTGATGTTGTCCAGCGGAAGGTAGACCAAGCCACCAGCGCTGTTGACACCGACCAGTAGACCCGAGGTCTCATACCCGTCAAGGCAGCCAAAGAGCCTGTTCAGACGAAGGTACAGGTCCAGTTCCTTGCGCCGCGTCGGGCCGCGACGAGCGTCATCGACGATCCGCTCGACAAACGCTTCGAGCGAGATGCCGCCGTCTTCCTGGAGCTGCAGATACGGTCGCACCTTCATCTGGAACTCTGCGTTGTCAAACTCGTCGACCACGTACGGACCGCTTTCGACAAACCAGTGGGCTGTCAGGGACGCTTCGCGAAGCTCACGGTCCCGGCTTGTGGCGCCGCGGTAGGTGGCCAGCTTGACCGCCTCCTTCTTCATGTTCGCGCCCACGCGCTTGAACTCAATCAGCCGCCAGGCACCCGGGAACTGCAGCATGACGTCGCCCAAGGCCTTGTCCAGGGGCGTTTGCTGCAGCAGATTGACGCACGCATCGACAGGGGTCGGCCTGCGGCCCATCGCGAGCCCGAGGCCGTAGAGGAAGTTGCCGATGATGATGTTTTCGTACGGCGACAGCATGTCGTCTCCTGCCCTGCCCTTCGGCCAGGCTCGTTCTTGTTGATCCACAGCCACGTCGGTCACGGCCTTACCGTGCCCACGCAGCACTCCCTTGGTATTCGCAAGCCGGAGTTTTACCTCCGTCGGCAGTCCTCATCGAAATGGCCTGCCGCGACTCAGGGAGCGGCGTTTGAACCCTCAGCGCCGCTCTCGGGCAGCGCCAGTGCTTCTTCGACCTCGGCCTTCGCCAGCCGAGCCCAACGGCCACCGCCACGAAGCACATCCAGTTCGTTGGAGCAGGCCCGGGCAAAGAACATGGATTCGGCCAGGCCATGTGCCTGCAGGATCTGCCTCACCTTCACCATCCGGTGACGAAGATCGAAGTCGTGGAACTCGGCACCGCGCACGCCGCCGCCGGCAACCTGTGCCACGACGCGTCGCAGGTTCTGCGGGACCTCCTCCGAAATCGCCGGGACCGCGCGCGGTGCTGAAAGCTTCGCGTGACGGATGAAGGGGTTCCGCCCCACCACCAGTCCCCAAGGTCGCTGCCCGCCCACCAAGTCCACGGTCATCGCCTCCAGCTTCGTCAGGCCAAAGTCCCTGGCCACCTGCAGCCGGAGCGCGAGTCCCGGACTGGATTGCGCGATGGCTTCAAGCGCCTGGCTTGCGTCGTCATTGCGTCCATCCACCAGCAGAACGAAGGTGCGCAGCAACCGGTAGGCCACGCTGTCCCCGGCCTGCGCCGCCTGAAAGAGCCACTGCATGCCGTGCTCGACGTCCCGCAGCGACCACGACGACCGCAAGATGGTGGCGCCGAGCCGGCGCTGCGCCACAACCGCGCCGGTGGCTGCGGCCTTCTCCAGGCAGAACCGCGCCATGGGCGGATTGGCGACCGAGCCATTGTGGTTCGAGTGGATTTCGTAGAGCCGCGTCCACGCCTCTCCCCGACCGCCATCTGCAGCACGCATCAAAAGCGCGGAAGCCTTCCGGAAGTTCTGGCTCGCGACCAGGGATGCCCAGGGCAACGAACCCACGTCATTGCCGCTCAGCGCCTGACCCAGCATCAGCGCCGCGCCGCTGCTCCCTCTTGCAACGCAGTCATCCAGAAGCGCCTCAATGGCCCGACGATCAACGCCGATCGCGGCGGCGGGCAGCGTGCTGGCATAGCTCAGCGCTTCGAACACCTTGTCGGCGAGGCAGGGCTGCGGCGCTGCGTCCGGCTCCAGGCTGAGCGCGAGCGCGCGAAACAGGTTCTGCGGCTCGCGACGCATCAACGCGCGGTCCATCGCTAGCGTCAGAAGGTCCGTCCAGCCGATGCCCGGTACCGCCCTGAGAGCGCGCAGGCGCGCCACGACCCGCTCCTCCGATGTGTCGTCAGACGAATAGGCCGTGAGCACGCTTCTGGCGGTGGCCTCGCCGCCGGCGGCAGCGCTGCGGAACCAACACATGCCCTCTTCGGCATCGACCGCTGTCAGCGAAAGCCAGATGGCCAGCTTCAGCTGCGCCGTCACCCTGCGGGCCTGTGCGGCTTGTTCCAGTGTGGCGATCCGCCCATGTGCTGCGATCTCAAAGAGATCCAGCGACTCGACGATCAGTTGCTGCGTGTCACCGGCCCGGACTGGCTCAGCGTGCTGGAGGTACTCCAATCCGAGCGTCACGTGACGGGGAAAGCCGCTCGTGCCCTGCAGGTACTTCCGGCCTGCTTCCAGGCACGCGGCGATGTCTCCTCGCCGCGCTCGGGAAATCAGCTGAGCATCTGGTCTTCTCATCCGCGCCTTCGTTGCAGTGGCGCATTGCCAAAGCCATCTGTCGATCAAGAGGCGCCTGAGACGCCGCATCAACCTGCAAGCCTAGGAAGCCGGCCATGACCGCGGCCCGTCCGACGGATTACGGTTTTGTAAGGTTGGCGCGCCGTGAGGCACGAGCTTCCCGCTGCGACAGCTGTGTGAATCGCAAACGCGCGTTTCACGCAAGTGGGCGGTGTCGACTCGAAGGCACGGCAACGGCGGCTTTGCCGCACCGCGCACCCGCACGCACCCGTGCAAATGGTTGGAGTCATGGATTTCCCTAGGCATGGTCCCTAGCCTTCAAAGTGCTCGAGGCGATCCAAGTCCTCGGGCGTCGACAACTGAATAGGAGAAGTACATGAAGAAGCCAGTCCTCTTGGCCTTGGCATGCAGCGCGATGGCGAGCTCCGCCTTTGCGCAAACCTCGTCGGTCACGCTGTACGGCGTCGCGGATGCGGCCGTTCGTCAAGTGAAGAACGGCAGCGCAGGCACGGTCAAGGGCGTCACTTCAGGCGCCAACACGACCAGCCGCCTGGGCGTTCGTGGCGTTGAACAACTCGGCGGCGGCTTGTCGGCCGGCTTCAATCTGGAATCGGGCGTCGAACTGGACACCGGCACCGCCAATGCCGGCAAGTTCTGGAACCGCCGCTCGACCGTCAGCCTGATGGGCGACTTCGGTGAAGTCCGCCTCGGCCGCGACACCACGCCGACCTACAACAACGCCGTCAACGACGAATTCGGCATCGTCGGCGTCGGTTCGCGCGGTGTGTTCGTTTACGGCTCCAGCGCCGTGCTGGGCAGCGGTGCAACGACCGCCCAACGAACCGACAACGGCGTCAGCTACTTCCTGCCCAAGAACCTGGGCGGCTGGTTCGGCCAGGTCCACGTCGCCGCGGGCGAAGGCGTGGCGGGCAACAAGTACACCGGTGGCCGCATCGGCTTCGAGAACAGCACCGTTCTGGTGGGTGGCGCCCTTGGCCAGACCGACGTCGGCAGCACGCAGCCCAAGTTCAAGAACTACAACCTGCTGTTTAACTACAAGTCGCCGTGGGGCACGCTGCACACCCTCTTTGACGTGAAGAAGTGGGGTCAGCGCAAGGCCCAAGAGCTGTCGGTTGGCGCCACCGTCCCGGTGACCCAGGCAGGCTCGATCCGTGTCGGCTACACCAACGTGAACCGCTCGGGTGGGGTGGCCGGCTCTGGCTATGCAGACGCCGACGACAGCACGCGCGTCGCACTGGGCTACGTGCACGACCTGTCCAAGCGGACGGCGCTGTACGGCACCTACGCCAACATCAGCAACAAGGGTGCCGCGCGCAGCTCGGTGCTCTACACGACGCCGACCGGCATGCGCGGCGGGGAGAGTTCGTCCGGGCTGAAAGTCGGCATGCGCCACAGCTTCTGATCGGTACCGCAACAGCGAGCGGGCGCGCTTCGGCGCTCCCGCTCGCTGACTGAGGAGGCCATTGGTTGGGGAACTTCCGCCGGGCGGTGCGGACCGCCTGCCGGTCAAGTTGCTATGGACGGCCGCCCGGCATCGAGTGCCTCCAACCCGTAGACGCCGAGCGCCACCGCAATGGCGGCGTTCACCAGCGCATTCGTCAGATGCATCGCCAGGGTCGTCACCACCCCGAACAGCGGGAAGGACGCGTTGGTCGTCCAGAAGTAGGCATTTGCCAGCGCGTGAAACGCCTCAAACCCAGATGCGAACTTCGCCAGTTCCTTCATGCGTTGCATGGAGTCGTCTCCAGTCAGACCATCATCTCGATCATCAGCAGCGCCAGGAAGCCGATGAAGAACATCGACGTCAGCAACGGTGTCTCGTCGACCTCGTGCGCCTCGGTCAGCAGTTCCTCGGTGACCAGGTAGAGCAGCGCCGCCACGCCAAACGAGAGCACGCCGTCCAGTACGGGCGGACTGGCGCTGGCCAGGAAGTACGCGCCAATGCCGGCGGCCGCCATCAGCAGCACTGCAAAGGTGATGGTGGTGGCCAGCACTTGGCTCCTCGCCTTGGGCCCACGCATCGCCGCCGTGGTCGCCACGCCCAGGAACAGCACTTCTAGCGTCATCGCAATCGTGATCAGCAAACCCTGGCGCTCGCCCGCCGCAAAGCTCAAACTGATCAGCATTCCATCAAGGGCGATGTCCAGTGCCGATGCCAACAGCTGATGGGAAGAGCCAAGGCGCTGACGCCTGCTCCTCCCGCGCTTCAAGCCGGCGAGCCAGCGCCTTCAGCAGCATCGCGATGACGCCCAACGCGAAGCCGCCGAGCGTCACCCACGGCAGGCGGCGGTGCACGACGTCGGGCAGCAGTTCCGTCGCGAGCGCCGCGAACAGCACGCCAGCCGCGATGTGCTGGACGGCACTCTGCACTCGCGCTCCCGGCGTGCGCACGGCCGCGGCGACGCCTCCGAGGACGACTGCCGCGGCGGGCACCGCCGCAAACGTCATCACGGCTGCGAGCTACAGCGGCTGGGCGTTCATGCCGACTGCCTCCGGTTCCAGCTCAACGGCACCAGAAGCCACATGGCTCCAATCAACAGGCCGACGATACCGGCGGCGATGTTGCCAACCGTGTGCCCCAGCAC
>Ga0187844_10000948_pt1 | contig 22565 bp, 15 predicted proteins | sample SpaLakP09_SKY_50_FD_134517 | JGI IMG/M metagenome (GOLD analysis project Ga0187844, IMG submission 134517) | Oligotrophic lake water microbial communities from Sparkling Lake, Wisconsin, USA - SP09_SKY_50 | ecosystem: Environmental > Aquatic > Freshwater > Lake | place: USA: Sparkling Lake...
CGCCGCAGCGCCAGTCGCAGCAAGCACCGTTGGCGACACCAAGATGGCCGTTGTCGTGGTCAAAGCCAAGCGCCTGACCGCAGCCGAAAAAGCAGCACTGTAATCACCCACCAGGAGAACATCGTGAAAGTCCGTAAGAACCTTGAAGCAGTCTTTATCGCAGCTGCTTTCGTGACCACCTTCGCTGCCTATGCAGGCGCCCATGTGCCAGCAGCCAGGCCGGTCGCCGCCGCCGCAGCAGCAGACACGAAAATGGCTGTCGTCGTAGTGAAAGCCAAGCGCCTGACCGCAGCCGAAAAGGCCGCGCTGTAACAGCTTCAGTTCGAATTTTACGCAGCATGCGATCGGCCATGCTGCCGCGGTGAGCTCCGCAGATTTCCTTCCCGGGACGTTCGACAATTGTGTTAGTGTCGGCCATCCACTCCCAGGCGAAGAACACCCCTATGAAACCGTTGACTATCCTCAGTGCGCTGATGCTGTGCCTGTCCGCACCCTGCATGGCCCAGATAGACGAACAACAGATCCGCAAGGCGGCTGTCGCGTCATTTCCGGAGTATCTTGAATTTCTGGCGCTTCCCAACGACGCGCTGGTGCCCGGCGACGACATGAAGAAGAATGCGCAGTGGCTCGAGCCGGCGCTGGCCAAGCGTGGCTTCACGGTGCGACGGGTCGACAACAATGGCCGCCCGATCCTGTTCGCGGCCCTCCCTTCCGACCCATCGAAGCGCACCGTTGTTTTCTACTTTCACTTCGACGGCCAGCCGGTGAATCCGGCCCAGTGGTCGCAGCCCGATCCTTTCAAGCCCGTGCTCAAGCGCCGTGCCGCCGACGGCAAGTGGGGCATCGTCGATACCCGGGAACTGATGCGCACGGACTTCGATCCCGAGCTGCGTGTGTTCGCGCGCGCCGCGTCCGACGACAAGGGGCCGATATTGATGTTCCTCGCGGCGCTGGACCTGATGCGCGAGCAGGGCATGGCGACGGCGGTCAACGTCAAGCTGATCCTCGACAGCGAAGAGGAGATCAATTCGCCCGGCATGGGCGCGGCGGTGCGCCAGGAGGCCGACTTCCTGCGCGCCGATGCGCTGGTGATCCACGACGGCCCCGCGCATGCCAGCGGCAGGCCGACCGCGGTGTTCGGCAATCGCGGCGTGCAGCCGCTGGTGCTGACCGTGTTCGGTCCGAAGGCGCCCCAGCATAGCGGGCATTACGGCAATTACCTGCCCAACCCGGCGATGAACCTGGCGCGCCTGCTGGCGGGCATGAAGGATGCGCAGGGCCGGGTCACGATCCCCGGCTACTACGCGAGAACGCGCATCAGCGCCGAAGACAGGAAGCTGATGGCGCGCAGCGGGGACGACGAAGCGGCCATAAGGCGCCGGATCGGCTTTGCGAAAGCCGAAGCGGTGGGCGCCAATTACCAGGAGTCGCTGCAGTATCCGTCGCTGAACATTCGCGGCATGGCCGCCGGCGGCGTCGGCAAGCTGGGCGCCAATATCGTGCCGAAGGAAGCGGTCGCGGAAATCGATATCCGCACCACGGTCGAGGCGAGCGGTCCTTATCTGGCGGCTCTGGTGCGCACGCACATCGAAAAGCAGGGCTATGTGCTGCTCGACCACGAGCCGACCGACGACGAGCGCGCGCGCCATCCCTTGATGGCAAGGCTGCTGGTGAGCGCGCCGGCCGAAGCTGCGCGCCAGCCGATGGATGCGCCCATCCGGCGCTGGGGCGAAGGGGCGCTGGCGCAGGCGCACAAGGGCGAGCCGGTGCTGCTTCGGGCCATGGGCGGGACCGTGCCTACCAATGAAATCGTGGCGCCGCTCAAGCTGCCGTTCGCGCTGGTGTGCGTGGTCAATGCCGACAACAACCAGCATGCCTACGACGAGAATCTCAGGATGGGGAACTACCTGACCGGGATGCGCTCGATGCTCGGTTTGCTCACGAGCGCATATCCGCAGTAAACCACCACCGTCATCCCCGCGCAGGCGGGGATCCATAGCACCTATTTTCATACGTGCTATGGATTCCCGCCTGCGCGGGAATGACGGATTACTTCAGTTTGTGCATCCGCATGTACTTGTCGCGCAATGCAGTCTGGCGGTTTGTATCGGACATGCGTTCGCCGTCGATGAATACCGCCACCGGATAGCTGGACAGCTCGAACGGATCGCCGTCCCAGATCACCACGTCCGCCACCTTGCCGGCGGCCAGGCTGCCAAGCTGCTTGTCCACGCCATACAGGCGCGCCGGATTGAGCGTGATGGCCGCCAGCGCCGCCTGCGGATCGAGCCCGCCGTTGACGGCGATGCCGGCCAGCTGGCGCAGGTTGCGCGCATTGGACGAGGCGGTTGAACTGGAACTGAGCGTGACCATGACGCCCGCTTCATGCAACAGTTTCGCATTGTCGCTGCGCGAAGCCAGGCTTTCGAATTCCTCCGGCAGCTGCAGTTCGGGATCGACGATGACGTCCACATTCGCTTGCGCCAGCTGCCTGGCCACCAGCCAGCCTTCGGCCGCGCCGGAGATCACCAGGCGCAGCTTGAACTGCCTGGCCAGCTTGATGGCGGCCACGATGTCGGACGCGCGGTTGGCGTGCACGACCAGCGGCACCTGGCCGGCCAGCACCGGGCGCAGGGCCGCGATATCGAGCTTGCTGAGCAGGCTGTCCAGGTTGGGATCGTTGGCCGGCTTGCCGGCGGTGCGCACTTCCTCGAACGCTTCGCGGATCGCCAGCATGGTGCCGGCGCGGGTGCCGTTCAACGTGGCGGCGTGCTCGCCGAATTCGGCGAACATGGCGGCCCTGGACTTGACCAGCCAGTCCGACCCGCCGCCCAGTGAAATGACGGCGCCCTGTCCCATCAGGATGCTGGTGCCGCCGCGCGCGGCGACCGGCGCCAGCATGGCGCGCGTGACGCCGTCGACACGCGCGATGGGAATGCGCAGCGACAGCGGATTGAAGGCGTCGGCCATGTCGATGGCGGCGCTGTAGCGCTTGTGGCCACTGCGCGCATCATTGACTTCGGTCATGCCTTCGCTGTCGGTCACGCCCAGCGTGGACAGTGGCGCGAACATGCCCGGCGTGACCATCTTGCCGGTGCCGTCGATCACGGTGGCGCCGGGCGGCACGGCCAGGTTGCGGCCGACGGCGACAATGCGCGCGTCGCGCATGACCAGGGTGGCCCCGGTCAGCACGCCGGCCTTGTCGGCGGTGTAAATGGTGGCGTTGACGATGGCGATGGTGCCTGCCATGGCCGGCGCGGCCAGCAGCAGCGCCGCCATGGCCAGCAGGGTACGAAGTGGTGGGCGGCTCATCGTGGAAGCTCCTGTTGCTGGGTGGTGCCGATGCTGAAATCGCTGTCCTGCCGCGGGCGGTTGCGGTCGTGCCGCAGCGCGCCGTCAATGAACACCAGGTCGGCCTTGGCGTAAATCGAAAAGGGATCGCGGCTCCACAGGACCACGTCGGCCTGCTTGCCCGGTTCCAGGCTGCCCACCTTGTCGTACACGCCCACCGCCCTGGCCGGGTTCGCGGTCAGCCACATGATGGCGCGTTCGGGCGTGATCACCAGTCCCGCCCGCCGCCCCGCCGCCATGGCCTTGGCCGCTTCCTGGTTCAGGTGCTGGATGCCGACCGGGTCGTCCGAGTGCAGCGTGGCGCAGGCGCCGGCCGCGTCGACGATGGCGATGTTTTCGCGGATCCCGTCGAAGGCTTCCATCTTGAAGCCGTACCAGTCGGCCCACATGGCCGCGCAGGTGCCGCTGGCCTTGAGCAGCGGCGCGATCTTGTAGGCTTCGACCGCGTGGTGGAAGGCGTAGATCTTGAAGTTGAATTCGCGCGCCATGTCGAGCATGGTGGCCATCTGGTCGGCGCGGTAGCAATGGAACTGAACCAGGATCTTGCCGTCCATGACGTCGACCAGAGTGTCCAGGCCGATGTCGCGGTCGGGGCGCGCGCCCTTCGATTCACGTTCCCAGGCGCGCTGCTTTTCGCGGTAGTTGATGGCCTTGGTGAAGGCTTCGCGGTAGCCGGCCACATTGCCCATCAGGGTGGACGGCGATTTTTTCTGTTCGCCGTACACGCGCTTGGGGTTTTCGCCGCAGGCCATTTTCAGCACCTGCGGCGCGTTCGGGAATTTCATTTCCTGGTAAGTGGTGGCGGGGACGTTCTTGAGCAGCACGCCGCGTCCGCCGATCAGGTTGCCCGAGCCGGGCAGGATCAGCAGCGAGGTCACACCGCCGGCGCGCGCGAACATGAAGCCCGGGTCCTGCGGCCACACCGCATGCTCGGCCCACACCTGGGGCGTGGTCGGGTTGGTCATTTCATTGACGTCGCTCATGGCCCAGACGTGGGGCGAGGCGCCATTGCCCAGGTGCGAATGCGGGTCCAGGATGCCGGGCGTGAGCCAGCGGCCCTTGGCGTCGATGATGCTGGCATTGGGCGGCACGTCCAGCTTGTGGCCGATGGCGGCGATCCTGCCGTCGGCGATCAGCAGCTCGGCCTGATCGAGGCGGGTGCCGTGGCCGGTCAGGATGGTGGCGTTGCGGATCAATACCGGCGCCGTCGGCGGCGCCGCGTAGGTCGACGAGTAGGGTGGCGCTTGCGCCAGCGCCGGTTGCGCCAGCGCGGCGGAAAGCAGCATCAGCAGAAACTGCCGGCCTCGAAAGTTGAACATGCACACACCCCTCGGAAAAATATTACCGGAGAGTATGCATGTTTTCCGCGATGGCGTTAACTGTTTTCCTGCCCTGTACTTACCGCCGTTCCAGCGCGTCCTTCAGTCCGGCCGCGAATTGGGCGCCGTGCCTGACCTGCGCCGTCGACTCCTGGAGCGCGCCGCCGATCGGCTCGGCGCGCCCGCCCAGGCACTGGCCCAGGAAGTTTTCGGCGACCGCCTGGAAGGCGATGTTGTTGACCGCGCGCGCGAAGCCGTGGCCTTCGTCCGGGAACACCACGTAGGTCACCGGGATATTCCTGGCCTTCATGGCGTCGACGATCTGGTCCGATTCGCGCACGTTCACGCGCGGGTCGTTGGCGCCCTGGCCGATCAGGAGCGGACGCCTGATCCTGTCGGCGGCGTGCAGCGGCGAGCGTTCCCGCAGCAGGGCGCGGCCCGCTTGCGTGTTGGGGTCGCCCATGCGGCGGTAGAACTGCTGCTTGAACGATTCCCAGTAGGGCGGGATGGTCTCGAGCAGGGTCGCCAGGTTGGACGGACCGACGATGTCGACGCCGCAGGCAAAGGTGTCGGGCGTGAAGGCCATGCCGGCCAGCGTGGCATAGCCGCCGTAGGAGCCGCCCATGATGGCCACCTTGTCGCGCGTGGTCACGCCGCTGCGGATGGCCCATTCGATCGCGTCGAGCAGGTCGTCCTGCATCTTGCGGCCCCATTGCAGGTTGGCGGCGTTGACGAAGCGCTTGCCGAAACCGTTCGAGCCGCGAAAGTTCACCGACAGGACGGCGTAGCCGCGGTTGGCCAGCCACTGGTGGACGCTGTTCGAGCCGTAGTAGTCGCGCGACCATGCGCCGCCATGTACGTACACGACCAGCGGCGCCGGCCGTTCGGGCTTGCCGTCGCCCTGGCGGTCGGCTTCCTTCGGCAAGCTCAGGTAGGACACCAGCGTCAGGCCGTCGCGCGACGTGATCGTGCGCGGGAACATGGGCACCAGCGGCGCGCTTTCCAGTTCGGAGCGAATCACAAGCAGTTTCGACAGTGTCTTCCCGGCGCGCTCGTACAGCCAGGTCGACGGCGGCGCGGTGACGCGGTCGATGGCGACGATCCACTTGTCGTCCGCGTCGGTACGCGAGACGATCTCGAAGTCGCCGCGCGCCGCCCGCTTCAGGAAGGCCAGGTCGTCCTGCACGCGCCGGTCCACGGCCCGGTATTCGCGCTTCAGGTACTCCACCTGGTATGCCTGGACCTTGCCGCTGGCCGGATCGACCATGGCGTCGCTGATGTCCGCACGCCGGTCGCTGGCGATGAGGGTGGTTTTTCCGGTCGCCACGTCCTGGGCCACCAGCGCCGCCGTGTCGCGTCCGCGCGAATCGCTCCAGTACAGGGTTTTGCCGTCGCTCGCATAGCTGAGCGGGACGGTGCTGAGCGCGTCGTCCAGGCCGATCCGGACCAGCGGCGTGGCGCCGACCATGCCGCCGGCGACGGGGAAGTAGTCGGCGCCGCCATCGGTGCGCGCCTTCCTGGCCAGGCGCACCTGAAGCTGTTCGTCGGCGACGAAATTTTCGTAGCCGTCGTTGTGCTGGACCAGGGTCAGCTTGCCGCTTGCCAGCTCCAGGCTGAACACATCGTGCCAGCGCGGGTCGCGCCGGTTGATCCCCACCAGGATGCGGTCCTTCACGTGGCGGCTGATCTTGACGATCTGGACGCGCGTCTTCTCGAACGGGGTCAGCGCCCTCTGCTCGCCGGTGTGGATATTGACGCCGTACAGCAGGAAGTTTTCATCGCCATCCTTGTCGTTGATGAACAGCAGCGTGCTCGAATCGGGCGACCAGAAGGTGGTGCGGATCGGGCGCACTTTTTCGCGGCTGACCGGCCGGGCCTGGCCGGGCGCATGCAGCGGCGCCACCCAGGCATTGAGCACGCCGTCGTGCGGGGCGATCCAGGACAGCCACTTGCCGTCGGGGCTGATGCGGCCGGCCGATTTGCCGGCATTTCCGAACAATTTCGTACGCTCGATCAGTGCCGGCCGGTCCGGCGCAGGCGGCAAGGCATGACTGCCGCTGCCGGCGAGTAGCAGCAGCAGGACAACGGGACAGCGCATTCGTTCCTCGCGATTAATGTAAGTGACAATATTATTATGATTTTTGTATGCAAAGTGAGTATCTTGCCGCTCCCCGCCGCACGCTGTCATGACAGGCGGCGCGGGGCTGTGCACTCTCGACGGTTTTTTTCCCCGGCCCGGGCCTGCCCCTACTGGGAGAACCGCGCCGTACCTGTTAGACTTTTAGAAATAGATGTTGGCATGAAACTATTGTGTGAAAGGTCGGGTCAATGGCGAGTCAATCGGGGCTGTGGAAGCGGAAGGTGCCGGTGGCGCTGATGTGCGCATTCGGCGCCAGCCTGGTGCAGGCACAGGAGCAGATAGCCGAAGTGGTGGTCACGGCCCAGCGCAGCGTGTCGGTCGATTCGAAAACCCCGGTGGCCATGTCGGTGCTGTCGGGCGCGCAGCTCGAGCAAGCCGCCATCGACAATGCCGCCGGCATCGGCGCCCGCCTGCCGAATGTGCACCTGGACGGCGCCTCGGACGGCTTGCGGATCACGATCCGCGCCGTCTCGAATGCCGACACCACGGCCAAGGGCGATCCGTCGGCCGCCTTCATGCTCGACGGCGTCTACCTTGCCCGTCCCCAGATCCAGAATGTCAGCCTGTTCGACCTGGCGCGCGTGGAAGTGCTGCGCGGTCCCCAGGGCACGCTGTACGGCCGCAATACCACGGCCGGCGTGGTCCACGTCATTTCGAATGCGCCGGGCACGCAGCTGGAAGGCGCCGCCAGCGCGGAAGTGGGCGGCCATTCCAGCCGCAAGCTGGGCGCCATGCTCAATGTGCCGGTGAACGATGCGCTCGCCGTGCGTGCGGCGGTGTCGCTGAACCGGCACGACAGCTACCTGAAAAATGACCAGGGCACGCCCTACACCCTGGGCCTGGAGCGCGACGACGTTTCGGCGCGGATCGCGGCCAGGCTGGCGATCGGCAGGTCGGCGTCGCTGCTGCTGCGGGTCGACGCCAGCCGCTTGAACAGCAACGACGACAGCACCGTCCCGGTCGGGAATTTCTATGCGGCGGGGGCCGACGGCAGTCCCGTGTGGACCGCGGGGTCGACCGATGCGCGCCTGACCAACAGCTTCCGCCCGTTCAACGCGCCGCTGGCGCAAGGCTACGGCCGGGGCAGGACGGCCGGCCTGGGCGCCGAACTGAATTGGGACCTGGGCGCGGCCAGCCTGCACTACGCGGCCTCGCACCGCAGTTTCGACCACGACTACCTGGCCAATTACTATTACCGCCTGGCGCCGCAGTTCGCGATCGGCGTACGCCAGACTTTCGACGGCGCGTACAAGCAGGATTCGCACGAGCTGCGCCTGGCCACCAAGGGTGGCGGGCCGTGGAACGCGCAGGCCGGCCTGTACTGGTTCCGCGAAAAATCCGACACCGACTACAGCTTCCGCGACCTCGAACTGGTGGTGCAGGTGCCGTACTACGTGTTCCCGCAGGTGACCGAGTCGGTCGGCAAGGCGCTGTTCGGGCAGGCGACCTACAGCGTCTCCGAGCGCCTGCGCGCCACGGCCGGCATGCGCTATTCGCACGACGAAAAGGAACGCATCGGCACCACCAATTTCCAGCAGGCGGCCGCCTTCAATGCAGCCACCGACCTGCGCCTGCCCAATATCGGCGAACTGGCCACCCACAAGGCCACCTGGCGCCTGGGCCTCGAATACGACCTGGCGCCGCGCAGCATGCTGTATGCGACCGCGTCGACCGGCTACAAGGCCGGCGGCTTCAACGACGGCTGCCAGGCCGGCTCGGTGGTGGACGGCGTGGCCTGCCCGGCATCGATCGCGGTGCCGGCCAGCGCGCTGATCTACCAGCCCGAAACCGTGCGCTCGCTGGAGGCGGGGCTCAAGACCCGTTTCTGGAACAAGCGCGCCAGCCTGCACGCCGCCGCCTTCTACTACGACTACGCCAACCTGCAGCTGTCGGGCGTGGTGGTCGTGGGCGGCGCACCGCGCTTCGCCACCACCAATGCGGGCCAGGCCCGGGTCAAGGGCATCGAGGTCGAAGGCCAGGTGGCGCTGTCGGCCGCGGGGCGCCTGAGCTACGCGCTGTCCGTGCTCGATGCCTACTACGCTGCCTACACGCCCGACGGCGTGAGCTCCTGGTCGCGCCGCAAGCTGGACCGCTCGCCGGCCACCACCCTGGCGCTCGGCTACGACCATACCGTGCGCATGGCTGGCGGCCAGCTCAAGGCGGGCCTGTTTTCGCGCTACAGCGCCGACTATGTCATCAGCGTGCCCAGCCAGCTGCTGCAGTACCGCGTGCCGTCGCGCACCCAGAGCGAGATCAACCTGGGCTACCGCCCCGACCAGTCGCGCTGGAGCGTGCATGCCCACGTGAAGAACCTGGAAAACACAGTCCGCCCGATCGCCATCGACAGTTTTGGCATGGTGGTGCCGAGCGATCCACGAACCTGGGGCTTGCGCCTCGACTACCGCTACTGACCATGACGAATCGCCTGCCGCTGATTACCTCCGCCTTGCTGGGCCTGTTCCTGCTGCTGACCGCAGCGCGCGGACGGACCGATACGACGACGCTGCTGATCGTCAGTTCGGTCATCATGTTCGCCTGCTGCTGGAGCAGCGCCATCCACCTGCTGGGCGGGCGCGCCGCCGCCACCTTCGTCGCCATCGCCCTGCCGGTGGGCTGGTTCGCCGAGCAGATGGGTTCCTCGCATGGCTGGTTCTTCGGCTCCTATACCTACACCGACGTGCTGGGACCGACCCTGGGGGACGTCCCCATCATCATTCCGCTGATGTGGTTCGCGCTGACCTACATCGCCTACGTCATCGCCAACCTGATCGTGTGGCAGACGCCCAGCGACGGCAATCCGCCGCTCGGCCAGTCGGTGGTCATGTCCCTGCTCGCGGCCCTGATCGTCACCGCCTACGACCTGGGCGCCGATCCCTACATGGTGTTCACGCTCAAGGCCTGGATCATGACCAAGACCGACGGCTGGTGGTTCGGTGAAACCCTGCAGGGTTTCTTCGGCTGGGCCTTCATCTCCTTCGTGATCATCTTTGCCTTCCGCATGACGCTGCGCAAGCAGGGGCCGCGTCCGGTGCGCGCCATCGCCAAGTGGCATGTGCTGCTGCCCATGATGATCTATGGCGGCAGCATGGTGTTCCAGATGTGCTTCGGTAACCCCGTCGAAACGCGCACCATCGCCTTCTTCGCGATGGGCATTCCGCTGCTGTGCGCCTTGATCGGCTGGTGGCGCTGGCGCAAGGAGACAGCATTGCCGGAGGCGCTTGCATGAACGAGATGGATCCGACCCGCCTGCAGGCCGATCCGCTGGCCGACGGCACCATCGCCGCCATCCTGGGCGTCTGCGACGGTAATCCCGACTGGCAGGCCATCGCGGTGGTCAACCGCCAGATCGAGCAGTGGCAGGCCAATGGCCCGCTGGCCACCTGGAAAGCCGATGCGAGCGTGGCGCCGCATATCGCCGACGCGCTGGAAAGCTATGTGCGCAGCGCCATGGCGCTGCCGGCCTGGGCCGACCCTGCCAAAATCGACCGCGCCGAAACCCTGTTCATCGACTACGGCATGCTGTCCTGCACGCTGCTGTTCTGTTCCAGCCTGCCCGAGTGCTATGTGATTCCCGACCTGGCCGCCGTGCTGCACGTGGCCGGCCAGCTGGAAGAGCGCACCGAGTACCGGATCCGCTCCACCGCCGCCATGATCTTCCCGGTCATGATGAAGGGCGGGCTGACGTCGGCCAGCGGCAGCGGCGTGGCCCAGGTGCTCAAGGTGCGCCTGATCCATGCCACCATCCGCCACCTGATCCTGCGCGGCGACCCCTGCCACGCGGTGCGGCTGGGCGTGGTGCCGCCCCTGATGGCTGCCGGGCGCGCCGCCAGCATGCACCAGGCCCTGTTCGCGCATGGCTGGGACATTCCCAAGGATGGCGTGCCATGCAGCCAGGAAGAACTGGGCTACACCCTGCTCACCTTCGGCTATGTATTCCTGCGCAGCCTGCGCAAGCTGGGCCTGGGCCTGTCCCACGCCGACGAGGAAGCTTACCTGCACACCTGGAACGTGATGGGCCATGTGCTCGGCATCGAGCGCGCGCTGATGCCCGATACCATGGCGCAGGCCGAAGCCATGTTCGACAAGATCCAGGCGCGCGGCCGCGCCGAACCGTTCGAGCCCGATCCGCGTCCGGCGCTGGGCCGCGACCTGATGCAGACCATGGAAGCGGTGATCCCGATGCGCGCCATCCGGCCGTTCCCGACCCTGCTCACGCGCTACCTGTGCGGCAAGACCACGGCCACCGACATCGGCATCGCCGGCCGCGTGGCCTGGTATTCGCGCTGGCTGTTCGCGCTGTTCATGCTCATTGTCCGCGCCATCGATACGGTGATGCGCCTGTTCATTCCGGGCTTTGCCATTTCGCGCCTGGTCACGCGCATCGTCGGCTACCAGTTCATGGCCAAGGTGCTGATGGACCAGACCCGGCCGCTCAAGCTGCCGCCCCAGCTGCTCGGCGGCGTCGATGCCATGACCAACAGCTGGAAGGCCGACCCCAAGGCGCCCAAGTGGATGAACGCGCTCGAGAAGCGCCTGACCGGGCGCAAGGAAGCGCAGGCATGATGGCGCGGCTGCTCCCGGCGCTGCTGTTGCTGTTTGTGCTGCTGCCGGCCAGGGCGGGGGGGCTGCTGCTCGACGACGCGGTGCCGCGCATGCAAGCCTGGCCGGCCGTGACGCTGATGAACGACCCGGAAGGCGCCCTGAGCGCGCCCCAGGTGCTGGCCATACTCGACAAATTTGCGCCGCCGACCTCGGCCCGTGCCACGCTCGGCGTGCAAAAGGACGTGGCATGGCTGCGCATTCCCGTCACCGTGGCCTCGTCCTCCGACGGCAAATGGGTGCTGCATGCCGACTACGCCGCGCTGCACCGGGTCGACGTGTTCGTCACGCGGGGCGGCAAGGTGGAACGCCAGGCCATCCTGGGCACCCTGCTGCTGCGCCCCAGCCACGACGCGATGGGCGGGCGCACGCCGGCCGTGACGCTCAGCCTCGATCCGGGCGCGTCCTACGACCTGCTGGTCCGGGTCGACAACCGCGGCTCGAAAATCCTGCCGGTCGCGCTGTCCAAGCCGTCCGCCTTCCTGGCCGCATCGCTCAATGAACAACTTCTGCAAGGGATGTTGATCGGCCTTGCCATCTGCCTGCTGATCTACAGCCTGGCCCAGGCCATCAGCCTGCGCGAAGCGCTGTTCGGCAAATACGCGCTGCTGGTGGCCGGCACCATGATGTTTTCGGTCGAGTTCTTCGGCCTGGGCGCCCAATACCTGTGGAAGAACAATGTCTTCATGACGCTGCACGCGGGCGGCCTGTTCGCCCTGATGTCGTCGTTCGGCGCCTACCTGTTCGTGGAAGAAGCGCTGGCGCGTCCGGGACTGGACCGCACCTTCAGCCGCCTCATGAAACTGGGCGCCTTCCTGTGCGTGGTGGCCGCCGTTGCCTATGCCCTCGACATCATCAACGTCAAGGTGCTGGTGGGGATCGTCAGCACCCTGGGCCTGATGCCGATGCTGCTCGGGCTTCCGGGCGCCTTCATGCGCGCGCGCCGCGGCGACGCGGTGGGCACCTACTTCCTGGTCGGATGGGCGGTCAGCTTCGCCTCGGCCGGCATCCTGAGCGAAGTGATCAACGGCCGCGTGGAAGCGAATTTCTGGACCATGCACGCGCTCCAGTTCGGGAACACCTTCGACATGCTGATCTTCATGCGCATCCTCGGCATGCGCAGCAAGGCGATGCAGAACGCCATGCTGCGGGCGCAGGCGGCAACCCGCATGAAGTCGGACTTCCTGGCCAACATGAGCCATGAAATCCGCACCCCGATGAATGCCATCATCGGCATGAGCCGCTTGGCGCTGATGACGGACCCCAGCGCCAAGCAGCGCAACTACCTGACCAAGATCCAGGGCGCGGGCGAGCACCTGCTGGGCGTGATCAACGACATCCTCGACTTTTCCAAGATCGAGGCCGGCAAGCTGACGCTCGAATCGGTGCCCTTCAAGCTGGGCGAGATTTTCGAACACCTGTCGAGCGTGACCGAACTGAAGACCGACGCCAAGCGGGTGGAAGTGGTGTTCAAGGTCGACCGGGCCGTGCCCGCCACCCTGGTCGGCGACCCGCTGCGCCTGGGCCAGATCCTGATCAACCTGACCAACAATGCCGTCAAGTTCACCGAGCGGGGCGAGATCGTGGTCGCCGTTCAGGTGGTCGAACGCAGCGGCGACACGCTGGCCCTGCGCTTTTCGGTCAGCGATACCGGCATCGGCATGAACGAGGAACAGCTGGCGAAGCTGTTCCAATCCTTCAGCCAGGCCGACGGATCGATTTCGCGCAAATACGGCGGCACCGGGCTCGGCCTGTCCATTTCCAAGCAGCTGGTCGAACTGATGGGCGGCACCATCAAGGTCACGAGCACGCCGGGCGTGGGCAGCCGCTTCCATTTCACGGTCCGCTTCGGGATCGGCAATGCGGCGCTGACCGCCGTGGCGCAACCGATGGCCGTGCTGCACCAGGTGCGCGTGATGGTGGTCGACGACAGCGCCACCGCGGCCGACGCCCTGGTCGAGATGCTCGGTTCTTTCGGCATCACCGCCGATTCGGCCAACTCGGGCGAACTGGCGCTCGACCTGCTGGCCAGGGCGGTCGACGCCGGCGAACCCTACCAGGTGGTGCTGATGGACTTCATGATGCCGGGCTGGGACGGCATCGAAACCATCAGGCGGATCCGCGACGACGAGCGTTTTTCCGCGCCGCCTGCCATCCTGATGGTGAGCGCCTGCACGCGCGAAGAAGTATCGCAGAAGGATGCGCTCACGCAGCCGGAAGGCTTCCTGTCCAAGCCGGTGGGGCCGTCGCTGCTGTATCACAGCCTGCTGCAGGTGCTGCGCCCGGACCTGGTGGAGCAGGGCGCCGGCGACGGCCGCCCCGGCGCCCGCGAACGCGACCTGGCACAGCTGCGCAGCGCGCGCGTGCTGCTGGTGGAAGACAATGCCAACAACCGCGAAGTGGCGCTCGACTTCCTGGCCGTGGCGCGCCTGCAGGTCGACGTGGCCGTGCATGGCGGCGAAGCGGTGCAGATGGTGCGCGACGGCGACTACGACCTGGTGCTGATGGATATCGCCATGCCCGGCATCGACGGCCTGGTCGCCACGCGCCAGATCCGCGCCCTGGCAAAGTTCGACCACCTGCCGATCGTGGCCATGACGGCGCACGCGATGGCGGGCGACCGCGAACAAAGCCTGGCCGCCGGCATGAACGACCACATCACGAAACCGATCGATCCGGAACATCTGTTCCGCACCCTGCTCAAATGGATAGACCCGGCGCGCCTGGCCGGCCGGCGGGTGCCGGTGGCGACACCGCTGCCGGCGGCGACGGGCGCAGCGGAAGAAGCATTCGATCCCCTGCCGCCCATCGACGGCGTGGACTGGGACAAGGCGCTCAAGGGCGTGGACGGCAAGCGCACCAAGCTGCAGCGGCGCGTGCGCAGCTTCGTGCGCGAGTACGGATCGGGCCCGCAAGTGGCGCGCGACGCGCTGGCCGGCGGCGAGTTCGCCCCCGTGCAGCGCCTGGTGCACAACCTGAAGTCGAGCGCATCCTACCTGGGCGCCGACGCCTTGTCCGAGCAGTCGAGCGTGTTGGAACAGGCGCTGCGCCGCGGCGAACAGGCGCAGGCCACGGCGGCGCTGCCGGGCCTGATCGCGGCGCTCGACACCTTGCTGGCCGGCCTGGCGCTGGTGGAAACGCCGCAGGCCGGCGCGAAGCGCGCACCGGTGGAAGTGGCGCGCCTGGTACGGCGCCTCGAGGCGTTGCTGCAGGCCGACGATGCCCAGGCCGAGGATGCGCTGGCCGAATTGCAGGCGGTGCTGGCGCAGGCTGGCCATGATGCCATGCTGGCGCAGATCCGCGTTGCCATCGACGATGTCGAATACGGCGCCGCGCTGGTAACATTGGCCGCGCTGGCGCGCGCCCTCGATATCGACATGGCGGAGGCCAAATGAACGTCGCCGAGCTGCAAAAAGTGCTGATCGCCGACGACGACGCCATCAACCGCCAGGTGCTGGCCGAATTGCTCAAGCCCGAGTACACGGTGCTGCTGGCAAAAAATGGCGAACAGGCGCTGGAACTGGCCACACGCCACGCCCCCGACCTGATCCTGCTCGACGTGATCATGCCCGACATGGACGGCTACGAAGTGCTGCGCCGCCTGCGCGCGCAGGCACACACCGAAGACACCGCGGTGATCTTCATTTCCGGCCTGGACCGGCCCGAGGACGAAGCCGTGGGCCTGAACCTGGGCGCCTCCGACTATATCGCCAAGCCGTTCAACCGCACCGTGGTGATGGCGCGCGTGGCCCTGCACCTGCAGGTGGTGCGCCAGCGCCGCATGCTCGAACGGCTGGCCAATATCGACGGCCTGACCGAACTGGCCAACCGGCGCCGTTTCGACGAAGTCTATGCGGCCGAATGGAAGCGCGCGCAGACCAGCGAACAGCCGCTCTCGCTGGCATTGCTGGATATCGATTTCTTCAAGCAGTACAACGACCAGTACGGCCATCCGGCCGGCGACCGCGTGCTGCGTTCGGTGGCGCGTACCGCCTCGACCTGGATGCGCCGGCCGATCGACCTGGCGGCGCGCTACGGCGGCGAAGAACTGGCGCTCCTGATGCCCGACACCTACGCGGCCCAGGCCCAGCACCTGGTATGCGGCGTGTGCCGCGCGATCGAGCAGATGGGCGTCGCCCACGTGGCCTCGAAGGTGGCGACCGTGGTCACCGCCAGCGCCGGCGGCGCCACCATGCTGGCGCGCGATGCGGAATCGGCCGCGGACCTGCTGGAAGCCGTCGACAGCCAGCTGTACCGGGCCAAGCACGCCGGTCGCAACCGGGTCGAGTGGCGCGACGCCAGCGCCCCCTGACATGATCAACCCCTTCCTGTACCTGGGGCGCAAGCTGCTCTATTCATGGGTACGCACCCAGGTCCAGCCGCAATCCGTTGCGGCGCTCGGCATAGACCCGGACAAGCCGGTCGTGTACGTGCTGCAGCGGCGCCTGGTGTCGAACCTGCTGGTGCTCTCGCGCGAAGCGCGCGCCCTGGGCCTGCCGCCTGCGCTGGCCGCCTTCCATGCCGACGGCGTGAAGAGCGGCCGTTCGCTGTTTTTCCTGTCGCGGCCCGAGCCCTGGTTTGGCGCGGCCAAGCCGGGTTATTCCGCGCTGCTGCAAGAGCTGGTCGGGCGCGCGCGCGCCAACCCGGCCTTCGACGTGCAGCTGGTGCCGGTGTCCATCCTGTGGGGCAGGGCGCCGGACAAGGCCGACTCGTTCTGGCAGCTGCTGTTTTCGGACGGCTGGGCCAAGCATGGCAGGTTCCGCCAGTTCTTCACGATCGTGCTGCATGGCCGCCAGACCTTCGTGCGCTTTTCCGAACCGCTGTCGCTGCGCGAGCTGACGGGCGACAGCGCCGACGACGCCCTGGCCCTGCGCAAGGCCGCGCGCGTGCTGCGCGTGCACTTCCGGCGCCAGCGCGAAATGGCGATCGGCCCCGACCTGTCGCACCGCCGCACCCAGGTCAGCGAACTGCTGGCCTCGAGCCCGGTGCAGCAAGCCATCGCCAACGAGGCCGAAGCCAATGGCGGCAGCGTCAAGGCCCTGCACAAGGCGCAGGAACAGGCGCGCGCCTATGCGCTGGAAATCGCGGCCGATTATTCCTACCCGGTGGTGCGCATCCTGGCGCGCTTTCTCACCTGGCTGTGGACGCGCCTGTACGACGGGGTGGAAGTGTCCAATTTCGACACCGTCAGCAACCTGGCCAGCGACCATGAAATCGTCTACCTGCCCAGCCACCGCAGCCATATCGATTACCTGCTGCTGTCCTACCTGGTGTTCAACCACGGCCTGATGGTGCCGCACATCGCGGCCGGCGCCAACCTGAACCTGCCGCTGGTGGGCGGCGTGCTGCGGCGCGGCGGCGCCTTCTTCCTGCGCCGTTCATTCAAGGGCAACAAGGTGTATTCGGCGGTGTTCAACGAATACCTGCACATGATGGTCACCAAGGGCCATTCGATCGAATATTTCGTCGAGGGCGGGCGCAGCCGCACCGGGCGCCTGCTGGCGCCGATGCCTGGCATGCTGGGCATGACGGTGCAAAGCTATTTGCGCGACAGCGCGCGGCCGATCCTGTTCGTGCCGATCTATATCGGCTACGAAAAGCTGTTCGAGGGCCGCACCTATGTCGGTGAGCTGATGGGGCGTCCGAAAAAGAAGGAATCGCTGCTCGACCTGCTGCTGACGGTGCGCGAACTGAAGAAAAATTTCGGCAAGGTGCATGTCAATTTCGGCGAACCGATCCGACTGGCCACCATCCTGGACGCGCACAATCCGGACTGGCGGACGTCGGGGCCGACCGAGGGCCGGCCGTCCTGGCTCGTCGCCAGCATCGAACAGCTGATGCGGACCATCGCGACCGGCATCAATGCGGCGGCCGTGGTCCATCCGGTGGGCCTGGTCAGCCTGGCCCTGCTGGCCACGCCGCGCCACGCGATGGATGCGCGCCAGCTTGAACGCCAGCTCGACGCCACCCGCCAGCTGGCGCTGCTGGCGCCCTATGACGCGCGCACCGTCGTGACCGACATGGACGGCGCGGCCATGATAGTCTACTGCGAGCAGATCAAGCTGCTGCAACGGCAGGGGCATCCGCTGGGCGATATCCTGCACTTGTATCCCGACGACGCCGTGCTGCTCACCTATGCGCGCAACAATGTCCTGCACCTGTACGCGCTGCCGGCGCTGATCACTTTCCTGGTCGCCTACAACGGCGCCATGAGCCGCGAGCGCCTGCACCGCCTGGCGCAGATGGCATACCCCTTCCTCTCGGCCGAATTGTTCCTGCGCTGGCCCGAGCGCGAACTGGCCGCCGCGATGGACAGGTACCTGGACGCGCTGACGGAACTGGCATGGCTGCGCAAGGATGGCGAGCGTTACGCGGCGCCGGAATTGAACAGCGACGAGCACGGGCAGATGCTGTTGCTGGGGCAGGCGATCCGCCCGACCCTGCTGCGCTATTTCATTACGCTGGCCATGCTGACCCGGCATGGCACGGGCAGCATGACCCCGGCCGAACTCGAATCGCAGTGCCACCTGCATGCGCAGCGCCTGTCGCTGCTGCGCGAATTCAATGCGCCCGAATTCTTCGACAAAGCCATCTTCCGCACCTTCATCGACACCCTCAAGAAAACCGGCTATGCCAGCGTGCACGAGGATGGCACCCTGCACTTCGACCAGCGGCTCGACCTGGCGGCGGCCGACGCGCGCGCGCTCCTGCCGCCGGACGTGCGCCAGGCGGTGCTCTAGAGTCCCGGGTTGGCCTGCCTTGCGATGTCATAGGAATGCAGGCGGGCCGCATGGTCGAAGATTTGCGACGTGATCATCAGTTCGTCGGCGCCGGTGCGCGCCACGAAGGCTTGCAGTTCGCGCGCCACCGTCTGCGGCGAGCCGATCGCCGAGCAAGACAGCACCTGGTCGAGCATGGCACGCTCGCCCGCGCCCAGGCTGTCCAGGTAGCCCGGCACCGGCGCCTTCAGGCGCGCGGGGCGGCCGCTGCGCAGGTTGACGAAGGCTTGCTGCATGGACGTGGCCAGGACCTGCGCCTCATCGTCCGTGTCGGCCGCGAACACATTAAATCCCAGCATCACATACGGCTTGGCCAGCTGCGCCGATGGCCGGAAGGTGGCGCGGTACAGGTCGATCGCCTGCATCATCATGCCGGGCGCGAAATGCGAAGCGAAGGCGTAGGGCAGGCCGAGCGCGGCGGCCAGCTGGGCGCCGAACTGGCTCGAGCCCAGGATCCACAGCGGCACCTTCAGCCCCTTGCCGGGCACGGCCTGGACGGATTGCTTCGGGGCATCGGAAAAATAGTCCATCAGCTCGACCACGTCTTGCGGGAATGCTTCCGCATCCGACGCCAGGTTGCGCCGCAGCGCACGGGCGGTGGCCTGGTCGGAACCGGGCGCGCGGCCCAGGCCCAGGTCGATCCGGCCCGGATACAGCGATTCGAGGGTGCCGAACTGCTCGGCGATGACCAGCGGCGAATGGTTCGGCAGCATGACGCCGCCGGCGCCGATCCGGATGGTGGACGTACCGGCGCCGATGTGGGCCAGCAGGACCGCGGTGGCAGCGCTGCCGATGCCGGGCATGCCATGGTGTTCGGCCATCCAGTAGCGCTGGTAGCCCCATTGTTCGGCGTGCCGGGCGAGGTCCAGGGAATTCTGGAAGGACGTGCGCGCGTCGCTGCCTTCGGCGATGGGGGAGAGGTCGAGTACGGAGAGGGGGATCATGGGCTTCCTTTACTGGGCGTGCCTCTCATGTGGGGATGCAAGCCATGTTTGAAAGATGAATAGCGCGGATTATGATTGATGCGGCCGGCAGTTTCGATCTTGTTGGGGCAATCGTGCTGCAAATTGCCGGGTGGGTTATGCTGAACAAACAGGCGGTCAAGCGATGCTTGGCTGATGGTCGGGTTCCCGCCTTGGCGCAATCGAACCCGGGACTTGCTAGAATGGACAAGGCTGTGTGGACCCTTGCTATTGAAGGCGAACTTGCAGAGCGCTGCTTCGAAGCGGCAAGCTCAGGTGCTGCTGCCACATCAGCCGATGAGGCCGACCAGTTCCGCTTCGTTGCACAGCTGGTCAAGACGCGTTACGCTGAAGCAGCAGCAGCTTTGGAAAAGTCACATGCCGACTATTTCAGGAAACATCACGCGCTGCGCGCACGTTCGTTTCCGGAAATAGTAAATGATGGCCTTATTCAAGACGTTTCGCGTTTCAGAAAGATCATGGAGCGACGCCTCAAAGGCGTGCATCGGGCAATGTAACTCGCTAGACATCAAGAAACATGAACCTACATTGATCAAGATTACCTATGAACCTCCGCGCCAGGGGTGGCTGAGGCTGTCGCTTCAACTGGCCGAAAAGACCATCGAGATCGATGCGTCGGATGTGCCGAACAATCCAGTCCAGGACTTGATTGACGCATTAGCGGGCGCTGCACACGGCCATTCAACGTCAGTGTGGTGGAATCTGGAGCCGGCCGGATACTTCATTTATTTTCAGCATGTTCGGAACGAGGTACAACTGAGCATCAAGTACGACGATGCAAGCAAAGAAAGTCGTGCACACGATATCGCAATGATCCAGGGAAGTCCGGCCAAGATTCTGCTTCCCTTCTGGCGATTTCTTCGCGATTTTCAATCGCGCTCATTTACGGAACCTCACTGGCCTGATGTGAACTACGATCACATTCAGCAAATCAAGTTGCAGCTTGATCGCCAGTGATTTGATCGCTTGGAATATATAGGAATGCCTGGCATGAAAAATTCTTCAGAGCTGGTTTGGCCAGACGACGTTGACGGAGATGTTTTCCGGTCGATGCAAGCGAGCGGTTTCGATCTTGTCAATGCAATGGATATCGACTTCAATGTCGATTTTTCTGCATGGCCACCAGCAGAGGACTTCATGAGCAGTCTGCGCGCGAATTTTCCGCGCGTGGAAATGTTTCCCCCAGAAGAAGATTTCAACGGTTATGTCGGCTTCGTTGTGCATGCAGTCCTGACCTATGACTTGGTCATGTTCGTGCAAGCCTCGGTTTCCGAACTTGCCTTGCCATACGGCGGCGTGTGTAACTCGTGGGGCACCCTGCAATTGCCAGACTCTGATAATCGGTTTCAATAAGGCGATGAGCTAAAGGAGAGAACATGGCAACTTTGGAACGAGCAATTGCGATTGCCGCAGCGGCGCATGCAGGCCAGGTGGACAAGGCGGGGCAGCCGTATATCCTGCATCCTTTGCGCGTGATGCTGCGCGTCCTGTCCGATCACGAGCGCATTGCTGCCGTCCTGCATGATGTGGTCGAAGACACCGATGTGACGCTGCAGCAACTTGTTGCGGAAGGATTCCCGCCGCAGGTCGTCGCCGCCGTTGACGCCCTGACCAAGCTTCCCGGCGAGTCGCGCCTGCAGGCGGCGCAACGGGCTGCGGCCAACACGATTGCGCGCCAGGTCAAGCTGGCCGACAACGCGGAAAACATGGACCTGTCGCGCATCGAACACCCTACCGAGCGTGACTTTGCCCGGGTGGAAGAATACAAGGCTGTGCGCGCAATCCTGCTGGCCGGGCGGTAATGCTCAGCCGCAGCTGCTGTTCCGGCCGTGACTAGTGCTAACAATCTCGCCGCAAAAAATTCGACTTGGGCTCATTGTCGAAGACCGTTCACGTCAATGGTTACCACATAGACTACGCGCTTGATGCAACGATTGTTCAAATCGACTTCAAGTCTGACACGCTGCTAGGGCTTTCCAAAACGCTCCGCAATAATCCTGATGGCAATAGTACATGCCAGTGCCAGTCCCAAATGAACGAGACTATCGAACCAACCTTTGGAAATCTGATACAGCAGCCCAAAGAAAAAAATGCCTATCAAATAGATGTAAATTTTCTTCATTTCGAGTCCTTCTTACACGTGCAACTCGATGCATTGCTTTTACCGCACATCTTAAGGTGCATGCGGCAACGCCGGCCGAGTTTCGCGCGCAGCTCAAGCGCCGTGCTGCTGCTCATGCGAACGCGCGCGTCTGACTGAATTTCAGAAACCTGGCGATGCGCTCATCAGCACCGCGAAGGCGATGCCGCCGAAGGTAATGTTCTTGTCGAAAGAGATTTACTCTTTTCCGTATTTTTCAGCAATTAACCTAAGAATAAGTACATAAGAAATAGTAAGGAAGAGGAACCAGGGAGTACTGTTGATCGCCCTCTCCAGTACAGGGACTAGGCCGCCAAGAATTGTCACACCAATGATGTAGATGTGAATTTTTCGGAGTTTCTTCATGGCTGTTTCTCGCATGTGCAATTGCTATCGCTAAGGATGGCCGCATCGATTCCGGCCTTTGCTGCTTGAAAACCCGCCTGTGTAGCCACTACCGAGACGATTTCACTCTTGTGCGCTGCGATGCGGCTGGCGATTTTCGCTTGGCGCGCAGCTGTGCGTCCCACTTGTTCCGATAGGGTTCTGATCGCGCTACCAGATGTGTACGCCGTTTTGCCAACGGCCAGCATGCCAGGAGCAACCGCACCAATGACTCCAGATAGCAGTATCCTTCCCGCATTGTAGTTGTCCCTATTAAACATGTCGCATCCGTTTTGGTAATTGTTCCAAGCTTGCATCCCCAGCTCGACTCCGATTCCAGCGGCGAATCCTATTAGTCCTACTTCTCCAGTAAAGTCCGTGATACTTATTGGATTTCCGTCGGCGTACGCATAGGTATTCGCACCGCCACCGAGTCCAATTGGGTCGCTTTGAAGATACCTGCCGTGAGCTGGGTCATAGTAACGATTCCAGTTGTACCAAAGGCCGGTCTCGTCGTCAAAATACTGACCAGGAAAACCAACATTCATGCCGCCTATAGCATCGACCACGACACGGCGATCAAATGCTGCGTTCAACGCCCGCCAGACCACGGCGGCACTTGCATCGGTCATGACTTCCGGCCGACCCAACTGATCGTTGTGGCTCGCATAGAAGGTCGCGTCGCGTGACACACCCAGTAAATGTCCGTCAAGCCACACATAGTTCGTCACCGTTGGTCCGATTTCCGCCAGCAACTCGCCGCCGGGTCCGTAGATCGCGGCCACCGCACCGCCGTTGGCGATTTTGTACACGCGCTGGTTCAGTGCGTTGATGCGGTAGTCGCCCACATGGACACCATCGACGTACGCA
>Ga0187844_10000949_pt1 | contig 22558 bp, 19 predicted proteins | sample SpaLakP09_SKY_50_FD_134517 | JGI IMG/M metagenome (GOLD analysis project Ga0187844, IMG submission 134517) | Oligotrophic lake water microbial communities from Sparkling Lake, Wisconsin, USA - SP09_SKY_50 | ecosystem: Environmental > Aquatic > Freshwater > Lake | place: USA: Sparkling Lake...
CACATGCAGAGTGACTGCAAGCACGTCCGAGGCACGGGACCACGTAGCGTCCAGAGTATCCATGGCGGACCGGGAGGCCGATGATCTGTATCGCAGCAACATTCAAATCGCCGAGCTGAATGCTATGAATGCCGTGCTGGCGGTGCTGCGCTGGAAGAGGATGTGCGGCTATTTGCTGGATGACAGCGGCGACCATGACTGCACCTTCACTAGCAGTCTGAACAAGATCGTGAACAGCGAGGTCAGACTATGAGTCAGGCCCGCTTTGCGCCGCAGTTCGTCGAATTCCTGCCGGATGACATTGGACCTGGCGTCCTCTATGTGTCGATGGCGTACGCGGTTGCCGCGCATCGATGCGCTTGCGGATGCGGCCGTGAGGTGGTGACGCCACTGTCGCCGACGGATTGGAAGCTGACCTTCGATGGCGAGAACGTGTCTCTCGATCCGTCCATCGGCAACTGGTCGTTTCCTTGCCGCGCTCACTACTTCATCATGGGTGGCAAGGTTCAGTGGGCCGCGAGCATGTCCGACGCGGCGATCCAACGTGGACGGCTTAGGGATCGGGCATCAAAAGCAGCGCACTTCGCCAAGAGACCGTCGTCCGCGAGGGGGCCGATGGAAGGGGAAGCGGCACTTGCACGCGAGGAAGCATCGCCGGCAGAGAAGCCACGCGCGTCAGCTCTGGGCTGGCTGCGGCGCTTGCTTCGATAAGACCATATTCTGATGGCTGATGGCGACCAGTTGCCCGGTCAGTTCGCTGCGAGTCTCAACAGTCCAGATCTCCGATGGTCTTCGCGATGGCCGTCAGATCGGTCGTCGCTGTTGCTTCTGGCTCGGCAGCCACTGCCCGCTCATGCTGAGTGCGTCTCATCGTGTCAGCCGGCCGTGATGACCTTGCCTCTGGCCTTGGCAGGCGCCGGTTGGCTGATTCGGGGTGATCTCGGTTTCTGTGCAGAACTTGGGGTTAAGAGCCTATGGGGGCGCCATCAGCATCCCGAACTTGCCTCGCCTTGGCGTTGTGGGCGCCGCCGGCAGATGCCGATTTGCAGTACGACAAGGATTGGAAATCCAGTCCTTGATCGGCAAATCAGCTCTCAATGACTGGAAGAGCAGTCATTGCATGGCACCGCTTTTTGCGAGCAATCTGACGCTGTGGTGGCAGCAACAGACCCGTTCACCCGGTCGCCGAAGCCTTGCCCTTGGCTTTGCTAGCCGACGCCGGCTGGCTGATCCGCGCCAGCAGCTTCTTGACCATGTCGCCCTGGGATTGCGCCGTCGCGGTCGCGCCGGCCAACAACCGCTCGAGTTCCCCGTTGCGCTGCTCCAGCTCACCGGCCCGGGCGCGCAGAGCCTCGTACTGCTGCGCCGCTTGCTGAGCCTGGCCGCGCATGTCCTCCACCAGCTGGTTCTGGGCGGCCAGACGTTCGGCCACCGGCTTCAGCTCACGAAGTTGCTCGTCGACCTGACGTCGCTCGGCCCGGGCCACGGACAGCAGCGCCAGGGCATCCGCCTTCTCCTGCAGCGCTGCGCGCAGTTCGGTCTGCTTGGTCGCGAGGGTTTCCCCCGCAGTGGCCACCTCACGCTGCAGGTACTGCAGCTGCTGCTCATGTTGACGGGCCTCCCGGTCGCGCTGCTCGCGGGACGCGTTGCGGAAGTGTTCCAGCGCCTCGCGCGCGTGGGCGTGCTTGTCCTCCAGCGATGCCACCTGGGCCTGGGCGGCCCTGAGCTGCTCTTGGGCGCCTTCAAGTTGGGCGGTGAGCTGTGAATTCAGCTGGCCATGTTCAAGGCGCAACGCGGCCAGTTCTGCCTCCACCCGCTGGCGCGCGGTACGTTCGGTCGCCAGCTCGACCTGGCTGCGTTCCGCTTCTGAACGGCCAGAACGCGCCTCGCCGCGCGCCTTCTCCAGCTGTTCCTTCAGGCCGCGCACCTCCTCGGCATGGCCGGCCTTGAGCTCGTCAAAGCGTTCCTGCGCCTCGAATTCCAGGCGCCCGGCCAGGTTGGTGACGAAGGCCAGCAGCTCCTCACTGACCGATCCCTGCGGCACGCCAGCGTCACCCTCGACCGCCTCGATGTCCTTCAGGTGGCGAAAGATGGTGGCTTTCGATCCGGTGTTGCCGAGCTCAATGCGGATCGCGTCGATGGACGGGTGCCTTCCTGCCTTGATCAGCGCCAGCCTGGCCCGTTGGACCTCCCCCTTCGTCACGCCTGCTCGTGCCATGTCTGCCACCAATTTCGTATGTATTACGTAATGTCAGTATTACGTACCACGATACAGGCGTCAACGCTCGGAAACAGGTGACTTTATGAGAAGTCTTAATAGGCTGTTATTGCATCTGAGCGACCCAAAGCGTAAATGCGACGCCTCGGCCGGGCAAAAAAACGGCCACATCCGATCGGAATTGGGAGCCCAAAGCCAAACAGGCCTTGAAGCGTCCCGAACTGAGGCTGAACTGCCTCGATGGGACTCAGAAGAGCGCGGCTTTTCGGCTTTCGCAGATCGGCTTGCTGGCTCGCTTGCATCGCGGCTATGCAGGATCGTGGGGCAATCACCGACAGCCAATACACGGCTTATGCGGATCAGTTGATGGCGGATCAGCGTCTCAGCCACCACAGCAACAGCCCGGTCATGCCCGTCGCAGCCAAGGCGATACCAAGCACGGCGTTCACCGCCTCAAGCGCGAAGCCGCCGAGTTCGCCTGTGTGCAGCGGGTAGATGACGCTGTTGGCGCTCGCCCCGGGGTCCAGCTCGTTCCAACGGTCGGCCCGCAACACTGCGCCGGTCAGCGGATGCATCCAGACCGAGGTCAGGCCGTTGGGATGCGGGTCGTCGGCCAGCATCAGCCGCACGCGCACCGGCTTGGCCGCACCTGCGGGCAGCGCGATGTAGCCGACGGGCGCGCCGCCGAAGCGGGCCATCGCCGTCGCGACCAGGGCATCCAGCGGGGCGGGCTGCAGGGCCGTGTCGCCGACTTTGATCTTGGGCGGGGTCCGCGGCGTCTGCCCTGCCATCGAGGTCACCGCTTGGGACAGCGGCTTCCAGGCCATGTAGGCCCCGCTGGCAACCGGCACAGCGATCAGCAGGCCGAGCAGAGCGCCGGCGGTGCGGTGCAGGTCGAACAGCCCGCGCAATACGCCGCGATCCAGTGTCAGCGCAAAGGCCTGCTTCCAGCGTTTGGGCCACCACAGCACCAAGCCGCCGATCAACAGCACCAAATAGGCCAAGGCCAGCACGGCCAACAGCGGCTTGCCGGTCTCGTTCAGCAGCAACGAGCTGTGCAGCTCGAAGACGAAGTTGAATAGCCCCTCACGTTCGCCGCGGCGGCCCAGTTCGCGGGCGTCGCGCGGGTCGAGGTAGATGAAGCCTTCCCACGCCTTTCCGCGCACCGTCGCGCGCAGACTCTCACCAGCCTCGCGCGGCGGGCGCAACACGAAGGACGCTTCAGGCCCGAACTCGGCCTGCAAATGCCGGCGGGTGCGCTCCAGCAGGTCCAGCGCGGCCGGGCCGGCCGATACGCTGAATAGCTCGGCGTTGAGCCAACGGTCCAGCGGCTTGAGCACGACCAGGATGCTGCCCAGCAGCGCAACGACGATCAGCGGCAAGGCCAGTGCAAGCGCGAGCCAGCGGTGCAGCTTCAGCCAGAAGCGGCGCATCAGAAGCTGCGCCGCCAGCTGACGGTCAGCGTGCGGCCACGGCCGGCGAAGTAGTCGTCGTTGGTGCCGGCCGGGTTGGCCTGCGAGTAGTAGCCGACGTACTGGCGGTCGAAGAGGTTCTCGATGCCGACGCCGAAATCGCCCCAGGCCGTGCCATGGGTGGCCGCCAGGTCAGCCAACGTGTAGCCATCGAAGTTCTCCTCCAGCCGCGACGTGCCGACCATGCGGCCGGTGTTGATATGGCGCGAGGCCAGCCGCGTGGCCTGCAGGCGCACGTTGCCCTTAGGCGCGAACTGCCAAGCAGCGGCCATCACCAGCTTGTCAGGCCCCTGCGAACGAGCGCCCAGGCTCACGTCCAACGGTGCATCGGGTTGTGTGGCCGTCTTGCCGCGGGTGCGGGCGTAGCTGGCGCTCAGCGTCCAGTCCGCCAGCGGCTTGACCTCGCCGTTGAACTCCAAGCCCTTCACCTGCACCGGCACGCGCAGCACGCCGCCAACACCGGTGGCCGCGTCGACACGGATCTGCGAGCCCAGCTTGGAGCGCGAGTCGTAGACCGAGGCCGAGAAGCTGCCCAAGCGGCCGCGCCAGGCCAGGCCCACCTCGCGGTTGTCGGTGACGACCGGCTCCAGCGAGATCAGCTTGTCCACCGACTGGTTGGCCGTATTGACCGCACGCAGCACCAGGCCGACGTCGGGCACGCCGAAGCCCTCGTTGTAGGCCACGAAGGTGGACCAGCCGCCACCCAGGCGCCAGACCGCGCCCAGGCTCTTGACCCACTGGCTGAAGCTGCGCTCGCCGCCCTGCACGGCGGTGTTCTTGTAAAAGGCCAGCGTCTGGTAGCTGTCGACCTTGAGGTTGGCGCTCTCGCGGCGCGCACCGCCGCGGATGGTCACCGGGCCCAGTTCGTATTCCAGCTGCGCGAACGGTGCGGTGCTGGTGAACTTCAGCGGCGGCACCCACGTGCGGTTGGTCAGTGCCAGGCGCTGCTGGGACGTGTCCTTCAGCCAGTCCAGGCCGGCGGTGAGCTCCAGGCCTTCGACGAAGAGGTCGGGCCGCACCCAACTCAGCTTGACGCCGGCCTTGTCGGCGACCACCTCGGACTGGTCGATGAGCTGGCCCTGCGGCGCGATGCGGGTGTCCTGGAAGGTGGTCGCAGCTGTCGCGCCGTAGAGGGCGGCGAAGTCCTGCTTGTAGACCTGGGCGCGCGCCTGGCCGCCGGCCAGATCGGCGTGGCTCCAGTCCAGCGAGACCGTGCGCACGTCGTTGCGCGGCGGGCTGCCCGGCGGCGTGCCAGGCGTGGCGCCGGTGAGCTGGCCGGTGGCGCGGTTGCCGGGCACCGGCTTCCAGTCGCCATCGCCTTCGAGGCGGAACTTGTTGAACGAGAACTGCAGGCGCTGGGCGCCGAAGTCGTGGCCCAGCTTCAGGAAGATGTCGTCGGCGCGCGAGTCCTGCGTGTCGCCCTGCACGGCCTCCAGGCCGAGGCGGCGGCCGTCGCCGTCCACGCCCACGCCGCGCAGCGTCGCGCCGACGTGCAGCAGCGCGTCGAAGTTGCCCTTGTGCTCCAGCGTGTAGGCGGCCTTCCACAGCGCGTCGTCGCTGTGGCCCTGGGTGCCGTACTTCAGCTCGACGCGCTGGCGGGTGCCGGTTTCGCGCGGTGTCTTGGAGATGAAGTTGATGATGCCGCCGGTGGCGCCGAGGCCCTGGGCGGCGGAGGCGCCGGAAATGACTTCGATGCGCTCGATCAGCGAAGGGTCAGCGAAATACCCCTCGCGGGCGCCGTTGCGCAGCGGGTTGCTCTGCGGCACGCCGTCGAACAGCAGCAGCGCCGTGCGTCCGCGCATGGATTCACCGAAGCTGGTCATCTTCTGGCGCGACGGTGCATAGGAGGGCGCCAGCACGGACAACACCGCGCTCAGGTCCTCGGCGACCAGGGTTTGCGTCTCGATCTCCTGGGCGGTGATGACCGATACCGCGCCGGGAATCTTGTCGATGGCCTTGGTGCCGCGGGTGGCGGTAACGACGACGCGCTGCAGTTGCGGGGCGGCGGGCTGCTGGGCGACGGCGGGAAGCACAGAGAACAGAGCAAGGGCGAGCGGGCTGAAGCGCAGGGAGGTCACGGTTTGGATTTCGAAAGTGGGGGGCACTGCCGGAGGAGCGCTCGGCTCGATACAAAGCAATGTTAATTCATAATGCGAATCAATCTCATTTGCATGTTTCGCGTCCCCCGATTGCCGCGATGTACTCCGGCCATTTACGTGTGGAATGGCCGCGGCCCGGGACACGGTGACCGTTGGCCGGCAGCGTTCCGTGCAGGATCCTGGGGTTCAACGGCTTGGGGTGATGCCTGGGCCTGGGGAGCCGCTACGTTTGCCCGTCGCCTGATGACCTGGTCGGCCGTGCGCCGCCGCTGAGCCGCCCTGCCGGCGCAATCCGCACTTGGTCCTGCCTGCAGAGTGGGGAGCTGCTTGGTCTGCACGCTCCTCATGCGCTGCTAGCCTGACAGGCCTGCCGCCGATCTGCCGCAGACCCTGGCGCACGCCGCTGCCTCCGCGTGCAAGCTGCCCAGCCTGGACCGCATTCGTCCGCCTGCTTCCTAGCCGAGCCCGTCTTCGTGCCCGCCACCAAGCTCCAGTGCGCGGATGCCGCTGGAGCGAGGCCCGGCATTGGTCAAGAGCAGTTGGATATCTGGCAAGCCAGCGGAACTCGAACCTGCGCTGCGGTGCTCGCGTCGCGCATGCCAACTGCACGGATTCCGCCGGCAAACAACAACTGTCAGTCCTTCAACTCTTGTCGAAAGGCACGCAAGGGGTCCAAGAACGAGGGCGCCCATCTTTCGGACCCTGCACTCCCCTCAGGAAGCCATCTCGCTTCAGGGAAATGTCGCTCCGCAAAATGCGCCCACCTCCGCAGTGGGTCGTCGACCGGAAGTGTGCTCTGCAGGACCACCAACATGAGCCGCCCAGCTGCAAACGCCACGCCCCACGCCGCCGTGGGAATATGAGTCGCGCCTTCCAACCAGACGGTGATGTCCGTCTCGTGCGGGAAGCCCTTGAGCGCAGCCTGCGCGCCGCGCCTGAGATCCATAGACAGACGCTGCTCTTGCGTCACGGTCTCGAGTAGCTCGCGCGTTTCGCGTAACGATCGCAAATATTCTTCTTGTGTCGACATGCCTCCATTTTTCGAGAGTCGCGTGCTCGCCGCTTTCGGACACCGCTTTTCCCAATATTGCACTCGGAAGTTTGAATTCCGATTTGGCATGCCAACGGAACAGTGCTACCTCGTGGCGACGCACATCAGCGTGGAGCTTCTCCCAGCAAACTAGCCCAGATCAGGCGGTATTCCGAATCTGAATGTTTACCTGATCGCATCATGCTGGCACTGCACACCAGTGCTTGGTGTTTCAAAGGCGGTGTCAGAACATTTGGACATCGCTTCCAACCTCGCAGCGCCGACTACTCACTACCTCGGCGCACGAGCTTTCATGTTCACCACCTATCCACCCTATGAGTTCCCCATCCCACCAGGCCTGGCCCATCCTGACGCGCGCTGTTGGCGCGTAGTGGAACTATCTCTGCACGCCCCGTGGTTCCTTCTGTCGGTTGAGGTGCCTGATGGCGAAGCCGGGATGAGCTTCGTGCGCACCATGATCTTTGGCTGGGAGAGCGACCTCATCAGCTTCATACCCACCGTGGACGCTGGGGAGATCAAAGGGTTGGTGTGCATGGTTCCCGGCTGGAAGGCGCCATGTGGTCAATGGACCTCCCGAGAAGTTCGCGAGGTCTGGCTCGCTAGCGCTGATGATGGACACCAGTTCCTGCAACTGATCGACGCGGATGGTCAAGCGCTAGATGTAGGCCTGCCGACTGAACCAGATACCGCTGTCGCTGATCGTCAGTTGCTGCTGAAGTTCAAGCCGCGCCGCCGGCGGCAGGCCGCCGCCCGCCGACTCAGGAACTCCGCGCGAGCAGGCGCAAAGCATGCATGGACAGCTGATCAGTCAGCATGATCTTCTTCGTGAATGAGCGTGATCCCCCGCCTGTCGAAGAACAGGCGACAGTGGAGGTTCTGTCGTGGCGCCTCTTTCAGGCGCCCGCCGGCGCTCTTCACTTGATGACGTACCGCGATGGACAAACTGTTCGGGTCACGTCGCCCGTCAGCGCCGTGGACCTGAAGCGACGCACCCTAGCTACATCGTCGGGACGCCTTTACAAGCTCCTTGCTTCGCCCGAAGAGGACCGTATGGCCGTCGCGCTGCTGCGCGCCAACGCCATCCGAGTAGGACTCCTGGGAGCCATTGACGTGAGCGACGACGCCTGGACAGAGTTTCTCGGCCATGTCGTCGCCCGTTCGCTTTTCCGCAGCAGCGCCGGGCTTCAGTAGCTACTTTCGTGTGTAGTAGCTACTTCAACACCATGCAGGACGCACGGCAAGAACCGTCCTCGCGAGGGCTACACCGCGCAGTAGCAGTTCTTGCCTGCGCGGTTGGCGCGAAATCGAAGCTCGGTTCGCGGGCTGATTGATCGAGCGAGCATTCGGTTTCGACGACGAACGGCCGATCGAGATGGCCAGTGAGCCTGCGGCCTCTCGCCGCTGAGACGATGCCTTTCGGCGTTCAGGCGCACGGGGGTCGCGCCATCGTCGACAACGGACGGCTGATGCCGCTCGAGCGCAGGCGGTCTCTGCACAAACGTACACTCAATCGCACTCACACTAATTCATACAGTGTAGCGGATGGACGGACCCATGCCTCAGACGGCCGAAGCACTTCCCAACCAGCGGCGCAGATCGCCGAGCACGGCGTTGGGAGATGAATTCCCTTTCCGAATATTCCGGACGGTCGCGTAGCGTGTCGCCCGAAAGGTTCTCATGGGCAAGACTCTCCACAGCCGACACAACACCATCTTCCTGGACATGCTCAGGGGCCTGCGCGAGCGGAAGCGGCTGCGGCAGACCGACCTTGCCGTCCTGCTGGGCAAGAGTCAGGCAACGGTCAGCAAGGTCGAGCGAGGCGAGCGGCGCCTCGACGTCATTCAGTTGAGAGACTGGATAGCTGCGCTGGACATCAGCTTCTTGAGATTTGTTCGAACGCTGGACGCAGAGCTGCGCTCCCACGGGATCACCGATCCGCGCATGCGCCAAAGAACGCGTCGACGCCAACTTCGAGCCGGCACAACGCGACGACGCCCCCGGAGCGATGAGTAGTCCCTCCAATTGAGGAGTCTGCGCGGACGCGGTCAACCTCTCGGTGGTCACACAGAGGATTGAGACCGGCGCGGCGCTGGCTGCGCGCAAAGGCCAAAAAGGGTCGCTTGGGATGGTCACGTGCGCCACCAAGTTGACGCGCATCGCGCCGACTTCCTCGGCGAGACTAGAACGCCGGCGTAGACAACATGCGGGGGATCGCCTGAACGCGAGCGGTTGACCTCCGCGCAAATGCAGCGGCAGTGCATATACTGTGCTTTTGTACAGCGCGAGTGCGACTTGCGCGCACCAGTGGCGAGATGCCCATCCGCGCAGACCAGCGGGCTGAGCAACTCTGGCACTGCCGAGGCAGCATCGGAGGCCGTGTGTCGATCGCAGGAGCACCATCAGACAGAATTCCGATCTATGCCCGCGAAGGTCGAAGACTATGTGCTTGCCGCTGACCGTGAGAACACGGTTCGGAGCTATGCCAGTGCCCTCAAAAACTTCGAGGAAGTCTGGAAGGGCCTGCTGCCCAGCACGAGCGACACCGTAGCCCGCTACCTGGCCGAGCACGCGACCCCCTACCGACTCAGCACGTTACGGCTGCACATCGCCGCGCTGTCCCGGTGGCATGCGGACAACGGGTTCCCCGACCCAACGCGGGCGCCACTCGTCCACAAGGTGCTCCGCGGCATCCGCTCCAAGCATGCGACGGCTCAACGACGCGCCAGACCGCTGCTGCTGGATGTTCTTGAGGACGTCTCCACCTGGCTGCTGGCTGCCCAGGCAGCTGCGCGCCAGCAGGGGAACCGCACCAAGGAGCTGCGCCTAAGCCGGGACCGCGCGCTGGTGCTGCTCGGCTTCTGGCGAGCCTTTCGGTCAGACGAGCTTGCCAGCATGCGGATTTCGGAAGTGCAAGCCGTGCGGGGTCAAGGACTGACTTGCCGGCCAGGCCGGACCAAGACGACCGACGAGGACGAAGACCGGAGCTTCTACTGCCCTGCCCTTTCGAGGCTGTGCCCGGTCGACGCCTACATCGATTGGATCGAGCTCAGTGGCCGTACGTCCGGGCCGGTGTTCCCCGGCATCGACCGCTGGGGCAACATCTCCGCCGCTCACATGGCGAGCCAAGCCATCCTTCCGTTGCTTCGTCGCATCCTCGCTGAGGCCGGGACTGCCGAGGCCGCCACCTATTCGAGTCATTCCCTGCGGCGAGGTTTCGCGGGCTGGGCCAGCGCCAATGGATGGGAGTTGAAGGAGCTGATGGAGCACGTTGGGTGGCGCGACGCCAGCTCGGCGCTGCGCTACATCGACGTGCCTCGTGATGCCGTGAAGGCTAAGTTCGAGCGTGGCCTTTCCAACAGCAGCCCAGGGGCTGCCGGCACGCAGGGGTGATGGCCCCCTGACGATTACCCCCCAACGAGCCCCTGCATCAGATGCCGCAATTGACCCTCCCTCGAAAGCTCTGGCATGAGTCCACGGATGGAGCGGTGACCGTTGAACAAGCCGCTTTGCCGTCCCGAACAGACTCGTTCGTCGTTCTGGGTGAGGCAGGCATGGGCAAGACCGAGCTGCTCAGCTGGTTGGGACAGCAGCCGGGCCATGTCTACTGCACCGCGCGCAAGTTGAACAACACCCGGCTGGATGCGGCTCGATTGCTTGGCGACGCCACGACGGTGGTCATTGATGCCCTCGACGAGCTCAGCGTCCAGGGAGACGGGGACGCCGTTGACCTCGTTCTTCAGCGGCTCGGTGACTTGGGATACCCACGGTTCGTGCTGTCGTGCCGCGTAGCGGACTGGCGCAACGCAACCGCCGTTGCCGCGATCCATGAGGTCTACGCAGAGCCCGAAGTGTCGGTGATGCACATGTGCGCCTTCGACGATGACGAGGTCCTTGCCATCTTGACCGGCAAGCTCGGCACCGAAGCCGCCGCGGTCGCTGTCGTCGAGCACTTCGAAGGCGTCGGACTGGGCGGGCTCCTGGCCAACCCTCAAACGCTGGAGATGATCGCCAGTGTCGCCAAGGCGGGTCCGCTTCCCAACACCAAGGAGGCCCTCTTCCGGCGCGCCGCAGATGTGCTGCGCTTTGAACACCGCGATGAAAAGATCGAACGCCAGCCGAGCATGGAGGCAGCGTTGGATGCCGCCGGCGCTGCATTCGCGGCCTTGATCCTGACCGGCAGCGACGCTGTGACGGTGGCCACGGCCAACTCGGAAGATGGAGAAATAGCGTTTGCGGAGGCGGCGGCGCTGCCCATGGCCTCGGAGTTGCGGCCGGTCTTGGGCACCCGGCTTTTCGCCACAGTTGGCGCGGCGAGTCGTTTCAGCTACTGCCACCGGCGCATCGGGGAATATCTCGGCGCGCGGTGGCTGGCGAAGCAATGCTCCACGGTGATGAAGCGCAAGCGCTTGCTGGCCCTTTTCCACTCGCATGACGTCGTGCCGTCGTCGCTTCGAGGCCTTCACGCCTGGCTGGCCACCCATCACGGTGACCTGGCCGCTGAGGTCATCGGCAAAGATCCCATGGGCGTCATCGAATACGGCGACGCTGATTCCCTGGATCGAGCCCAGGCCGGTCTGCTGCTGGATGCGTTGGAACAGGCTGCACGGGAAGACCCCAACTTCCTCAAAGGGCCTTGGCAACGGTTCACGATATCCAGCGTGGCGCAGCCGTTCCATCTAGATCGGGTGCTTGGCCTGGTCAGCCAGAGGAGCACCCCGCTGCGGTTGCGCATGCTGCTGCTCGGCGCCGTCCGGGGCTCCGGTATTGCCGATCCGCTGTTCGATGCCTGCATGCACATCGCAATCGACCCACAGGAGGCCTTCGCCGTCCGATCTCGCGTCTGCGACGTGCTGATCGATTCCTCGCGCACGAACCTCCCTGAACTTGTTCAAGCGCTGCGAAGTGCCGGAGATGACGGCGTGCGGCTTGCTCTGGACGTCGTCGAGGAAAAGGGCTTCGGGCCGTTCAGTGATGCGGACATCGCGCAGTTGGTCGTCAGCCACGCACAGCGCAACGACAGGACCATCGGCTTGTTTTCGAAGATGGTCCGGATCGCTCCCGACGCACGCGTCAGCGGCATCCTGGATGAGCTGGCCAAGCTGTTGGCGCCTCCGAGCAGCCGGTTCGAGCGGGCTGGCAATCACGAGCTGACCGACCTTGCGTATAGGCTTATCGCCAGGCGGCTTGCATGGCAACCGGTTGAGGCTTTGGATTTGTGGAGGTGGCTCAAGCCTTTTCACACCGACACGTATTACGGTGGCTCAGAACGGGTAAGGGTGCATGAATTCATCAAGAACCGCCCTGACCTCCGCCGCCCCATTCAGCGCCTGGTGCTGCTTGAAGAGCCAGGTCCGAAGACGATCTATCAGCGAGGGTGGCGCCTCGAAAGCCGCTCCAGCGGCTACGGCTACACCGACGACGACATCGTGGCTCTTCTTGAGAGCTTGGACCCGACAAACCGGTCTGACAAGCGCTGGCGCGATCTGCTGACGCTGGTGCGCCACTCCGACAGCGCGGGCAAGGGCCCGCGTGACGCAGCCAAACGCTTCGTGCAGAACCGGCCCGACATGCAGGCTTGGATCGACCGGTTGGCTGAACCCCGGACGCCTGAATGGGAGATCAAGCAAGAGCAGGAGAAACGCAGGCGCGCCGCAAAACAGGCCGTTCAATGGCAGCAGCATCGTGCGACTTTCGGCAAGAAGCTGACCGCCATCGCAAGCGGGCAACTTCAACCCATGATCGACCTGTCGAGCGCCTACCTCGACAAGTTTCACGATCTGAACCATGACGCGACGCCGGTCGAGCGCCTCACCCAGTGGCTGGGCCCCCAAATCACCGCGGCCGCTTTGGAAGGATTTGAGGCCTTCCTCCACAACGGTACCGCCCTGAGCCCGGCCACCATGGCCGCCAGCCATGCCGAGTCCAAGCGGTGGCAAACGGGCGCCATCATCGTCGCGGCCATCGCCGAGCGGCTGCGCACCGGACGCGGGTTCGATGGGATCAGCGACGAGAGGATTGCCGCTTGCTTCCTGGAATTGCGGGACACGCGGATCGACGACCACGCCAAGCTGCCGACGCTGCAAGACGCCGTCGAAGCCGAGGCGAAGTCACGAGGTCTCGTCGCGCCGACGTTGGCGATATGGATCCGCCCCCAGCTGGAGGCACGGCGCAGCTACGTGTCTGAACTCCACTCCATGGTCTGGGACGACCTGTCGGATCAGCAGGCGGCTGATCAGTCCCTTCAGTGGCTCCAAGAGATACCTGACATGGCCGGGGAGCCCGAGGCCACGCTCATCGACCGTCTCATCGCATCCCGTAGGTTCACAGCGCTGATCTCGCTGGCCCAAGCGCGGCTGAAACAGCAGCTGAGCGATGAGCGTCGACGAAACTGGCAGGCCGTGCAGTTCGTCGCCAACTTCGACTCGTACCAGTCCCAACTGTCAGGCTGGGCCAGAGCCGACGCCGAACTGATCATGGCGGTTCGCAGCCGATCTGCCAGCAGCCGAAACCGCCGGTTCAGCGTTGCGCTTTCGCCGGCTCAGCTCACGTGGCTGCTCGCTACTTTCCGGGGTGTCTTCCCCCATGGGCGTAGGGGGAGCGACACCGGCGACGACACCCGCGCGCCGGCGTCCGAGTTCCTGTCCGACGTGGCGGACCGGTTGGCAGAGATGACATCTGACGAAGCGATATCCGGATTGACCGCACTTCGCAATGCGCCCGAGGACAGCCACACGGAATACCTCAAGGTGCTGGCGGCCGAGCAGCGAAGAAAAGCCACGGAAGAGCGATACCGCCCACCCACGCTCGCCAGCGTAGGAGCCATCGTGCGTGCCCAGCCGCCGTCCACGGTGGCAGACCTGCAATCGACCGTGCTCTGCCTTCTCGAAGAGGTGCAAGCGCGGGTTCGCTCGGACCCGGCCGATTCATGGCGGGGTTTCTACGGTCCGACGGGTCCACACAACGAAGAAATCTGTCGTGACTACTTGCTGGTCATGCTGGGCCCCAGGCCCGAGTCAATTCAAATGTTGCCGGAGGGGCACCTGGCGAACGACAAGCGTGCCGACATCATCGGGATCCTGGCCGGTATGCGGCTTCCCGTCGAGATCAAGGGGCAGTGGCATGCCGATGTCTGGACCGCCGCCGACTCCCAGCTCGACAGGCTCTACACCGCTGACTACGCGGCCGAGCGCCGCGGCATTTACCTGGTCCTCTGGTTCGGCCGTCAGGTCCTGAAATCCAAGCTGCCGAGATCATCGGGACGCGGCAAAAGAGCCCCCACCAGCCCCGAAGAGTTCCGCACCAAGCTCATTGCGTCCAGTCGATCTGCACAGGAGGGACGGGTGGTCGTCGTCGTGCTGGACCTCGAGCGCACATCGATCACCCGCTTGCTGCCGCATGCTCATGCCGCGACGGCGCAGCCCTGATCCCTGGTCTCGAGCCTCAGCAGTTTGAGGGTTGCAGCCCCCACTTATGCGTAGCAAGCTTTGTCGCTAACCTATCGACGACAAGACCATCCAGGGGAGCCATCATGCCGTCACGCTTCGACGTGTTCATCGCTGGGGGATTCCCCACGCATACCTACGTCCATCGTCGGTTCACCGACCCGGTGTCAAAGCGTTTGCGGGACCCGGAGAACGAGATCACCGAGGCCTTCAACAGGCCCGGCATGATCGTCCAGGTATCGGGCCCCTCCAAGTCGGGCAAGACCGTTGCCTTGCACCGCATGATCCCCGAGGCCCAGTTCGTGAAAGTGCCTGGATCCTCGCTATACAGCGAGGAGTCGCTGTGGCGGATCGTGTCCGCAAAGCTGGAAGTTCGGGTAGACCGCAAGGCCACCACCCAAACGACGATGGAAAAAGGCGCCGAGGTCGAAGGCGAAGTCGGTCTCGAACTGGGCGTCGTGAGCCTGGGCGGCAAGATCGGCGGCTCCGGAAAGACCTCCCAAGAGCGATCGTTTGAGCACGCCATCGAAGACGACCTCTTCGGTGCGGCGACCGACGAGTTGCTGCGCAAGGGGCGGTTCTTGTTCATCGACGACTTCCACACCATCCCTTCGACCATGAAGAGGTATGTGGCGGCTCAGCTCAAGGCCGCGGCGGAAAAGAACGTCAAGATCGTGCTGGCCGAGGTGCCGCACATGGCCGACGATCCGATCGCCAATCTGCCCGACCTGTCCGGCCGCATCGAGCGTATCGAGTTCAGTTACTGGTCCGCCGAGGACCTGGTATCGATTGCTATGAAGGGCTTCGAGAAGCTGAACGTGATCATCAACGAATCCGCGCTGCTCGCGATTGCAGACGAGTCAGCCGGCAGTCCGCAGCTCATGCAGCGTCTGTGCCTGGATCTGTGCAAGGAGCTGGAGATCAGCGAGGCTCGACCCGCCCCGGAACGCTTCCAGGTTCGGCTGGACCAGCTCAATGCGGTGTTCGGCACAACGATCCGGTCCGTGGACTACAGCGCCAGCATCTACTTGCTCGAGAACACGCCCAAGCCTGCGGCGCCCAGGGTCTTCCGCGCCAAGGGCGAGGGAACCCTGACGATGAACGAGCTGGCCGTTGCCACACTCTGTTTGAGCCCGCCGAGGATCAACATTCCCTTCGTGGCACAGCGCGACTCATTGGAAGAACGTGCCGCGCGGCTCGTTGCCGATGACAAGGGTCCAGATCGTGAGCTACTGGCAGAGACATTCAGCCTGATGACCGAGGTCGCCCAGAACAAGTCCTTCAAGATTCCCACGCTGGACTTCAAGCCTCACCGCGGCGTGACCATCCTGGACCCATATTTCTTGTACTCGTTGCGGTGGAGCGGCCGGTACTACGACTTGCGGATGATCGTCGACCAGAGCCGGTGAAGTGATAGTTAGGTCACACCTGAGCGCTGCAGCGACGGCACCGATGTAACAGCCGCTTCACCTTCCTCACGAGGCCGCCTATGCTGGGTTCTGGCTCGGGAGGCTTCATGACACCCAGTCCGTTGCTACAAGCGAATCGGCGCGTCTTGTCCGCACAGCGTATCTACAGCGCGGCTCTGGCACGAGTCCGGCCGGGTGACGCCGCCTCGATGTCACGCCTCAGCAAGGCCTCGTTTGTCCTGGGCCTGGCGCATGAGCGCTATGTGCAACTCGCGAAACGAAGATCGCTGCCTGCCTGAGACGCACGCGCTAACACTCCCCTGCCCTTTCGTCTGGACGGCATCAAACCGCATCTGACGACGGGGCAGCGCCGAGCACAAACTTCCATGCGTCAGACCGTTGCAGCGCCTGGTTGAACAAGTCGATCTCGGCTGGCATGTGGTGCCCGGTCTCGGCCACCTTGAGAGAGCACTCCATCTCGATCATCAGGATCACGACCTGACGCATGAACGTGTCGATTTCCGCTCGGGCGTCCACCCGCATCCACAGCTCGCCACAACCGTCGTCGCTGGTGATCAGGTCGATCCGGTTTCCCCCAGCCCCTCCGTAGACCCGAAAGTCCTTGAACATCTCCGACGGTTGGCCGTAATGTTCGGCCAGCAGCTTCTCCGCCCGACGGCGGAGCGGTGGCGGCAGTGAGGTGCTGCCGTCAAAGACTGCCAAAACATCGAACTGCCAAGCGGCCATGGGCATGCTCTAAATGCCAAAGCATGCATTGTGATCAAGCGTGACGGCCCTGACGTCCGAATCGACCTAGCGCCCTCGTTGTTAGGGATAGGCCTCCGTCAGCGTGACGGTCGCTCCGGTCGCCTTGATTCCGTTGACGATGTCGTTGATCGTGCGCGGAATGAACTGGCTCGAATCACCAGTGACAGTCCGCGCCAGCGTGGCGCCCAAGGTCGCCGCGCTGAACGCGCCGGACGCTTTCGTGAAGGTCGAATAGATGTTCACCGAGTACCCGCCCTCGTAGGGCATCACGCAGGCGAAAAACGTCGTCCCCTCGCCGTACTTGGACATCGACGTGTCGCGGCCGTTGGCGGTCATGATCGCGCCTTCACAGGTGGGCACCTGCAGGGACTGGCCGGAAACTGCGGCAAGCGCGGCGAGACCGGTGCCCTTGAGCGGCGACGCCAGCTGAAACCTTGGCGCTCGTTGAGGCAGCGGCGAGGGCGGGATGCCGTTGTTGATCTGGACCGCGCTCATGTTCTTTTGCAGGCCGACTTTGACCGCTTCCACAAGGCGTGCAGGCGCCACGTCGGGGGCCTTCACGTCATAGATCGCATAGGCTTGGCTCGTCTCCCGCGTGGGCGTGGTGCTTGCGCATCCCGCCAGGCCTGAGGCCACCAGAAACAGCCCTGCAGCGCTGGCGAGCGCTTGCAAGAACCGAGCAGACACCGATGACGTGGAAGCGTGATGTGGAACGGTCATGGATCCTCCTTGATGTATGACCTGATGAAAACATCCGAACGGGAACATCGGCCAAAACAGCGCGCGCCGAAATGTACGAATTAGTGTGTGTATGAATGAGTGTACTTTCTGGAAAGTGCGCGCGTGTCCACACGTGCAATTGCTCCCCAGAAGGCTTTCGGCTCCCGCATCAAGGAGCTGCGGCTGCTTGCCGGCATGACCCAGGAAGACCTGGCCGAGCGCTGTGGGCTGTTCAGGACCTACATGAGCCGCATCGAGACGGGCCAGGCCAATCCGACGCTGACGATGATTCACGCGCTGGCAACCAGCCTTGCCGTGACACCGGGCTCCCTTTTTGATCCAGCGGGCGATCCGCCGGAAGAAGCGGTGCCGGCGCCGCGCAAGCCCCGCCCCTCCCGTGGCCGCGTTCGCTAAGCGTCAGTCATCAACCCGAGCGGCCCGGGTACCGAACGAAGACCGCGTCCGCTACCTCTTTGCCGTCCTGAGGGTGGTGGCGGACATCCAGCCGCATGAAATTGGTGCCGGCCTTGAACAACAGGCAATCGACCGCGGACCGGGGTGGAAGTGGCAGCTCAAGGCGCGTCTCGACGAATATGAGCAGCTGCACAGGCTGAATCCGGACCAGAAGAGCCATCTCCTGCGATGCCTGCGAATGTGCGAGGAGTCTCCCAACCTGTTGCGAGGGGGCTTGCTGTTGGCGGCTTGGTCCTTGGTGCTGGCGACCCTATGCAACCTGAGCTGGCTTCTCGCCCCGCAGCCAGTGCTCTATCTCGTGACCCTGGGACTGACTGGTTTGCTCGGCTACGCGACCGCGGCGACCTTGAGCATCTTTGATCACGAGGTCTCAACGGCCACGCGCTGGCAGCGGCGGATGCTCTGCTCAACAGCAGGTGCGTTTGCCGTCGCTGTTTCCATGCTGGTGCCCGATTCGGCCATGCTGATCATCCAGTCCGCTTCCAAGCGCTCGTTCCAGCTCGAACGCGAAGCCTATGCCGCCGATCCAGGGGGTTTCGAAGCGATCCGGCAGCTTGCAAGTGACACCTTTGGCGTCAACGTGGTCCTCGGTGGCGTCGATCAGAGCTGGTCTCTGACCAGTGTGCGCGTGCCAGAGGCTTCGGTCGCGTCGATGGGTCTGGGGTCAGGCTTTTGTACCCTCAACTTTTCACCAAACCGAATTCATGCCGGCTTCGGGGGCGGCTCCGGTGTGGATCCAGCGTTGTGGGTCCGGGGCGTTGCTATCCATGAGCTGGGCCATTGCGTCGACACGTGGCGCGATCTGGCTCTCGCGTCCAGCCGCAAAGTCGCCACGCATTCGATAGCGCCGGTCCAAGCGACCAAGGTGTCCGACATCAACGGCTACTTGGCCGCCACTGAAGAGCCGGCAACACAGCAATGGCGCGAGGTGTTCTCCGACATTTTTCTCGTTGGCTACTGGCGACTGAGCGCGCCTGACCAAGCGCCCGCGTTGATCGATGCGCTGGTGGCTCATCGAGATGCCAATGCGCAAAACGATCGCGTCCACTACACCACCTGCTGGGTCAATCTTGCAAGGCGGTCGTCCCTACCTGACGACCTCAAAGGCCTGCTGGTCTGGACCGACAGCCTGCGTGACGATGCTTCCTGCCAACTGACTGCTAAACCTGCCCACCCGGCCGGCATCAAGGCTCGCCCGAGAGATCTCCTCGGTCTAGATTGACGTGACGGCCCGTCAAACGTCGCCCACCACCAAAGTGAAGGTCTGCAGGAAGTGGAAGTCCGGACGCCGCAGCGCGAACTCCGGATGCTGAGGATCGCAAAGTCGGGACAGTTCTTCGTAGTCGTCTTGCGCGAGATAGGGCTTCAGCCGTGCTCCCCACGTCTTCTGGAAGATGGCCTCGAGGAGGTAGCCTTCGTCCTCCGGACGCAACGGCGTCACGCGCTCGATGACAAAGGTGCGCGCGTTGACGCGCCGAAGACCGGCCGATCGAAGAAGGCCCACGATGGCCCGGATATCGGCCAAGTCGCGTTCTTCGAGGCTATAGCGATCCCGGTAGTAGCGCCGCACCGCTTCGTTCGTCAGCCGCTCCAGCCGCGAATCCCAGGCGAAGACCATGTCCGGCAGCAGCGCGCTCTGTGCCAGCGCGATCCGCCCACCTGGTCGAAGTAGGCCCGACACCGCCTTCACGGCTTCCAGACGGTCACGCAAATGGTTGAAGGTGTTGGAGGACCAGATGACGTCGAAGCTCGCGGCGGCCAGTGGTGCACGCTGCAGGTCACCCTGGATGACCAGGGAGCCTTCGGGCGCCCGGGAATGCGCCGCAGTCACGTGTGCTGTCGACAGGTCCATGCCGACAACCGTGCCTCCAGGTTGCACCGCCGCAGACAACCAGCCGAGTGCCTCGCCCGTGCCGCACCCCGCATCGAGGACGTGCATGCCGGGTTCAAGAGCAAGACTCGCAATCGCCAGGCGGATCTCCGGCGCGGCGAACGCGTTGAAGAGCGTCAACTTGCGCGCGTAGTCCCGCGCCGAGGTGTCGCCGAGAAGCCCGGGAGCGGCGGTCGCGGCGTTCATTCCGGCGCGTGGTCCAACGCCCGCCTCGCGATACGCGAAGCATGTTCTTTCTCGATGACCGTCTCACACACCTGCACTCTCCCTTTGAATGGGTGGCAACAAGGTTAGCGGCAACTCGGCGCCTGGCCGGCATCGAGCCGTGGCGCACGCCGGTCATTTTGAAGCTGAGCGGATTGAGGATCGGCGTATCCCGGACGGTTCGTGTTCGGGGCCAATTTCCTGGAGCTGCTGCAGGGAGGGTCTCGGACGCGGCCGGCCGCAGCAAATTGTCGGCATATCGCGCGCCGATGCCTCACACAGGGTGACGTGGTCGATCGGGCGCCCTGCAATGGGGCTTGACCTTCCTACTATGGGAAGGTCTACAGTGGAAGAACTGGCTCCTCAGCCTTGGCCTGGCAGGCTGAAAACGTAAGGAAAAGCCGGTAGCCACGACCTAATCTATGAACATGAAAACGTCCCGCAATCACCGCATCCTGACCGCGCTCATCGCGCTGTTCAGCATGCTGTTCATGCAGGCGGCCGTGGCGTCATATTCCTGTCCGGACCTTCAAAGCGAGGGCGCCCCCGATAGTTGGGTTGCTGACCAGGCACCAGCATCGAAGATGCCTGGCTGCGATCAGCCGGACGCTGCCAGCCTCGGTCTTTGCCACGCGCATTGCCTTGACGGCAAGTCGTCGCTGGACAAGCCAGAAGTGCCGACGGTCACACCGGCTGTCGCAATCGTCTCGACCATCCTTCTCCCGCTGCAACCCCTTGTCGCCTTGCCACTCCCGGCAGCCGAGCAGGCGTCGTTCCTGCAGCGCACGACGGCGCCGCCCATTGCGATTCGACACTGCTGCTTCCAACTTTGATCCCTTGCCGCAGCGCGCGCTGAGTTGACTCCGTTGGCCAGCCGCGCAGACACGCGCGCTGGGTCACGTCATCCCCACTACGCCAACACACGGCGAGCGTCTGAGCACGTCCGTACCGAGGCGAGCTGGGCCGCGCGAACTCACCGTTTCATCAGTTCTACGCCGGTCGCTGAGCGACACCGGTTCATCAATGCGCGTGCTGGCAGTACCCCGCCAGTCCACGAAGGAGTTCATCATGAAGAAGTTACTCATCACCCTCATCGGCTCATTCACTCTTTCAGCCGCTGCACCAGCGCTGGCAGGCCCTGATTGGCAGATCATCGAGAAGGCTCGGAAGGACAAGCAGGCCGCTGTCCAACCTGCCCAACATGCCAGTTCCTTGCCCCCATCAGGTGCACAAGGCGAATGTCGTGTGGACCCACTGGTGCTGCAACTCGACCACGGACCACGGGCGGATACGAGTCCCTACATCAATCAATTGCGCAGAGAGCGCCACGAAGCACAGTTGAAGGCGTGCGCGTCAAAGACCAAGTGAACCGGCGGTGACCTCAGGCATAGCCCCGGCTCCTAGGAGAAGGCGGCTGCGGCCTTGCGGCCAAAAGTCACGCCAAGGCGGCGGGGAACTCCCTAGCTAGACAGGCAACCGACGGCTTGGTGCAATGCAGCACATTCACTTGCCGCCGCATGAAGCTCCTCGCCTTTTGGCTCCTCGTCTTGTTCGCCGTTTTGATACCGGCGACAGCGGTCATTGCTTCGGCAACGACCGCTCCGACGTCCGCTGAACTGCGTCGGGAGGCAACCCAGAGCGCGAGCGTCTCCAAGCACGCGGCCGCGTCGGGTGTTCATGCCAAGATGGCCAAAGCCAAGCCCAAGGCAAAGGCGAAGGTCCAGATTGCGAAGGCTGCTTCTGCCGATCAGCAAGGCGACCACTGCTGCGATCTGACGCCCTGCAGCCAATGCTCTGGCTGCGGTACCTGCCTGGTCATGGCTATGAACGCGGATGTCGGGACCGATGCGCTCCCGCTTCCGCTCACCCTCCTCCCCGAGTCCCTGGGACCGAGAGCGGAATTTCTGCTGTCAGGGCAGGAACGCCCACCCAGAGCCAGCTGACTCAGCACCGCCGCCGGCAGGCTGCGAGCGCGATGGCGCACTTACTGCTGTCACAAGGTTTGGCTGAGTCGCATGCGTCGATAGACGGCCGGCTCTCTCATCGCGCCCCCGTTTCGAGCCCAATTCCTTCCGGCTCGTCCTTCGCCATGTACTCGCCAACGAACAACTGTTCGCAGGTGCCTTGAATCGCGTCCGGCCACTGAATCGGCGACGCCAGGCACCCAACTGGATGTACATGATGCCCATCAGACTTACCCAAACGGCAGTCGCTGCCGCCGTCCTCTTTCTCGTCAACAGCGCGTCGGCCCAAGCTCCCGCCGCTGACGCCGGCGCTGCACCTACGTCACTGGACAAGGTGCAAATCACCGGCAGCCGCATCAACCTGAAGCAGGCCCAGATCTCCGGTGTTGGCCCGGTCACCATGATCGATGCCGAAACCATCCAGCGCACGGGCGCCATCTCCGCCGAAACCCTCTTGCAGCGGCTGCCCGCCTCGGCCGGCACCGCCGGCAACCAGACCAGCGCCTACTGGACCGGCAACGGCTACGGCACGACCCAAGTCAACTTGCGCGGCCTGGGCATCAACCGCACCCTGGTGCTGCTCAACGGCCGCCGCGTGGTCAACGGCGGCACCGGTGCCAACAGCTCCGTCGACCTGAACATGATCCCGGTCGCCATGATCGAGCGCATCGAGGTGCTCAAGGACGGCGCGTCGGCGATCTATGGCGCGAATGCGGTCGCCGGCGTCGTCAACATCATCACCAAGACCGGTCTGAAGGGCGTGGAAGCCTCCGTGCGCTACGGAGAGACCACCCGCGGCGACGGTGATGAAAAAGCAATCGACCTGACGTGGGGACTGCAGGCCGC
>Ga0187844_10000957_pt1 | contig 22447 bp, 19 predicted proteins | sample SpaLakP09_SKY_50_FD_134517 | JGI IMG/M metagenome (GOLD analysis project Ga0187844, IMG submission 134517) | Oligotrophic lake water microbial communities from Sparkling Lake, Wisconsin, USA - SP09_SKY_50 | ecosystem: Environmental > Aquatic > Freshwater > Lake | place: USA: Sparkling Lake...
CGCCGCCGGCGGCGAGCATGCCTATGGCCAGTATCAAGCCCCAGGTCGTGTGCATGAACGGGATCAGCGCCGTGCCGCCCGCCACCAGCAGCACGCCCAGAAAGATCACCCGGCCGGCGCCGACGCGGTCGGCCACCATGCCGGCAAAGGGCTGGGTCAGGCCCCACCACAGCTGGCCGAAGGCAAAGGCCAGGCTGATGCTGCCCAGGCCCAGGCCGGTCGTGCTGTTGATGGTGCCCAGGAACAGGCCCATCGACTGGCGCGCCCCCATGGTCAGCGCAAAGGTGCCGGCTGCGGCCAGCAGCACCACGCCGATGGCGACCTGGCGTTGTGGGGTGAGGGTGTCAGACATTGGAATCTCCGGAGGTGTCGCACATCAAGCCCAGGCATTCATCGAGCAGGGCGTGCAGCTGCAGCACCTTGTCGATACCCAGACGTTCGTTCAGGGCCAGTTGGGCCCGCTTCCATTCGGCTTGTGCTTCGGCGCGCTTGGCGCGGCAGGTGTCGGTGGCGGTGACGACGCGGCTGCGGCCATCAACGCCGGGGCCGATCGCTACCCAGCCGGCGGCGATCAGCGACTGCAGATTGCGCGTTAGGGTCGAGGCCTCCATCTCCATCACCTTGGCCAGGTCGCTGGGCCGTATCGGCGCCAGCTTGACGACGTAGGACAGCAGCGAGTACTGCGTCGTCTTGACGCCGGCGGCGCCGACGATGTTGTCGTAGTGCTGGCTGACGCGCCGCGTCAGCTGGCGCAGCTTCAGATTGGTGCAGCCGACCGGAGCGGCGGCAGCAGAACGGGGCGGAGATGTCATGACGGACCCCTGCTTGAACAATGGAAATAATTGTAGCTACAATTGTTGCAACTACAACTGAAGGGTTTTTCCATGCAAGCCAAGACAGAGCCCGCTGACTCCCCTGACGCCGCCGCGGTGTTGCAGCAATGGCAGGCGCAGGAGGCGGCCGTGCGCGCACGCCTGAGCCACAGCGGCGTGGCCGAGCTGAGCCAGGTGGCGGGCAAGACCGGGCTGGAGGTGATGAACGCGATGTTGGCCGGCGAGCTGCCTTATCCGCCGATTGCCGAGACCCTGGACTTCGGCCTGATCGAGGTTGAGTTCGGCCGAGCCGTGTTCCAGGGCACGCCCAAGTTCCGCCACTACAACCCGCTGGGCACGGTGCACGGCGGCTGGTTTGCCACCCTGCTTGATTCAGCGGTGGGCTGCGCGGTGCACACGACGATGCCGGTGGGCAAGAGCTACACCACGGCCGAGCTGAAGATCAATATCGTGCGGCCCTTGAGCGAGCGTATTCCGCTGGTGCGCGCCATCGGCACGGTCATCCATGGCGGCAACCGCATGGCCACGGCCGAGGGCCGCCTGGTCGGGCCGGATGGCAAGCTGTATGCCCATGCGACCACGACCTGCTTCATCTTCGAGATGAAGTAGAAGTCGTCACTGCGCGGCGCCGCGCACAGTCTCGACCAGTGCGGTCGCCTGCGTCGCATCGATCGAATCGCCGCGCCAGGCGACCTGGCCGTCCGGTCGCGCCAGCAGCAGCTTGTGGCGGTATTCCGTCTGCCGGTTCTGCTCCGGCAGATCCACCAGCGCCAGCGGCACGCCCTTGGCCGCTGCGGCATCGAGCAGGGTCTGCACCTCCAGGCCCGGATCGCTGCGCAGCAGGGTATAGCCGGGACCCAGCGCGTCGTACAGCGAGCGGCCACCGGCCAGCCACAGATGCGGCACGCGGCAGCCCGGCGCCGTCGACGGCGTGAAGCTGCCCATGCCGTACTCGGGCGCGGCCTCGCCGTCATAGGCGATCAGCGGCGAGTTGTCGTAGTAGTAGCCGAAGTTCAGGCCGGCGCAGCAGTACTGCTGGACGTTCAGGTCGTAGATGTCCTGGCCCACCTGGGCACGCAGCGCCTCGGCCTCGGGGCCGTTGCCGTCCAGGCCGGCCGGCACGGCGCGGCGGCGCTTGGCCATCTCGTGCGCATGGTTCATCGCGAAGCGCGACACCTGCTCGGTGATCGGCAGCCGCTCGGCCTCGTAGGCATCGAGCATGCCCTCGCCGCCCCAGCCCTGCAGATGGGCGGCGAGCAGCCAGCCCAGGTTCTCGGCGTCGGCGATACCGGCGTTCATGCCATATCCGGCATAGGGCACCCACAAGTGGGCGGCGTCGCCGCAGATGAAGACGCGCCGGTCGCGGAATTTGTCGGCCACCAGGCGGCGGCCGAACCAGTCTTCCTTGCTGAGGATGCTGAACTCGAACTCGGGGCCCACACCCATGATGGCACGCAGCGCCCAGTCGCGGTCCACCGATTCGAAGTCGGGTTCGTCGTCGCGCAGGTAGTTATGCACCAGCCAGGTCTCGCGGCCGTCGATCGCATAGATGTTGCCGCTGCGCACCGGGTTCAGCGAGAACATCGCCCAGGCGGGTGGCGACTGCAGTGCGGCGATCAGTCCCGGCGCACGGATGTAGCTCGACTGCACACGCTGCACCACCGCATCGCCGACCAGGCTGGCGCCAATCGCCTTGCGCACCGCCGAGCGCCCGCCGTCACAGCCGACCAGGTAGCGGGCCTCGATGGCGAAGCTCTCACCGCTGTCCAGATCGGTGGCTTGAGCGAACACCGCCGAGGCGCTCTGCTCGAAGCCTTCGATGCGGGTGCTGTTCAGTATCGTCAAGCCTTCTTGCGCCTCGGCGTGGGCGAACATGATCGGTTCGATGAACAGCTGGTTGATGCGGTGCGGCGGCTCCGGCGTGGGCCACCAGCCATCGGGGCCGCTGGTGTCGGTGTAGCGGTCGCGCCGGCAGGGGATCTTGATGCGGGTGATCTCGGTGCCGGTGGTGGTGGTGCGGTAGGAGATGTCGTTCGGATAGTCCTCCGGCAGGCCGGCGGCGCGCAGCTTGGCTGCCACGCCGAGCCGGCGCAGTATCTCCATCGAGCGCGCCGAGATGTGATTGCACTTGACCTCGGGTGGCACGCCGCGCTGGCGCTGCTCGGCCACCAGCACCTGCAGGCCGCGCGCGGCCAACGTCATGGCCAGGGTCAGGCCCACCGGGCCGGCACCGACGATCAATACATCGGTCTTCAGGGTCTTGATCTGCATGGGCTTCCGAGTTGATTGATTTCTGCAACAAATTCTAGGCAGGCCCGTGGCCGGCGGGGCGAGGCTTTCTTCAGCCCGCTTGAGCAAAACTCGAGGCCTGAGCCCGGTGTAACGCCTGTTACGTCGCCTGCGTTGCAGGCGTCACCGGCCGAAACGCGACAATGGACGTTTCTTCCCATCGAGCTTTCCTTGATCCAGGTCCATCTGCGTCGCGATGCCTTGCAAATTGACGCGCTGCTGTTGCGCGGAAGCTTGCTGTCGCGTCTGCTGGCCTCGCTGTTGCAAGCCCATGGCGCGGGCCTGGCCACGCTGCATGCGCCCTGCAGCCGGGTCGACCTGCGCGAGCGCATCGCCGGCCTGGCCGAGTTGCACCGCACTCAAGCGTGGCGGCTGCTGCAGCGGCTGGAGGCCACCTCGCTGGCCGGGTTGATCGTGGCCGACACGCGCAGCAGCGGGCCGTTCTGGCTCGATGCCGAGCGGCTGGCGCAGTGTGAGTTCCTGATCGAAGGCCTGCCGGTCACGCCCGACAGCCTGGCGGCGCTGCTGGGGCAGGCCCGCGAAGCGACGCACCGACCTGCGGCCCCGGCCATGCTCCCGCTGGCCTGCGTCGAGGGACTGGCTCGCGCCGACTTTCTGCTCGATCGCGGCGAGCTTTATCCGGCGCGGCTGGCGCTGCAGGAGGCCGCCACCCATCTGCCGGCCGATGATGCAATGGCGGCAGTCACTCTGGGCCTGCGCCGCGCCCGCATCGCCCGGCGCCTGGGTGATTGGGCCACCTTGCAGGACGAGCTGCGTGAGTTGGGCGCGAACCTCAGGCAGGCGCGCATGCCGGCCCAGGCCCGCGCCCAGCTGGGCCTGCGCCTGCAGGTGCTGGAGGCCTGGCATTGCTATGGCAGCCTGGGCCAGGCGGGTGCCGCGCTGCAGCGCCTGGAGCAGGTGGACGAACAAGCCTTGGCATGGGACATGGGCCTGCGCGGCGAATACCTGAATCTGCGCGGCCTGGTGCTGCGTGAACTGGCCATCGCCGGGCACAGCCGAGCCAAGGGCGGTGAGGCACTGGCCTGCCTGGCCGAGGCGCTGCGCTGTGCCTCGCTGGCCGGCCTGCCGGATGCCCTGCAGATTGCCGCGGCCAATCTGGCCAATGCCTTGGCGCAGCTGCTGGAGGCGGGCCTGGCCGGCGGTGCGGGCCAGGACCTGCGCGATGCGCTGGGCTGGCTGTTGCTCAGCGACGCCGTCTGCGCACGCTGGCAACTGGGCGCCAGCTCGTTGCTGAACACGGTGTTCCTGCTGCGCATGGCCATGCCGCTGGACTTCGGCGAGGTCGCAGCACTGGCCGCCGCCCAGGGCCAGACCCTGCCGGGCAGCAGCTTTGCCGATCTGGCCGCGCGCCGCTGGGCCGCCTGCCGCGCCGTGCATTCGCAGATTCCGGCGGCGCAGCGCTGTGCCTTCTTCCTGATGTGGGCCCAGCATGCCGCGCGCGAGGGCGATGCCTTCTCCGCGCTGGAACTGTGCGACCGGGTCAGACATCTGAGCCGCAAGCTGCGCGATGTGGCGGCGCGCCAGGCCTATGGCCGCGAGGCCGATGCGCTGCAGGCCCGTCTGAACGCTGAGTTGAGCGCCGAGGGCGAGCAACAGGCGTAACGCCAGATCGGCGCGGCGGAAACGGCCGCGCCGCTGACACTGGAACTCCCTTATTTCAGTGAGATGCTATGACCTTCTTTCGCCCCTTCTTCGCGGCACTGCTGCTGGTCCTTGGCGGCTGCAAACCCAGCCATGCCGAGCCCGCCGATCAAAGGGAGGCCTGGGACGACCGGCCCGCCTTGCTGCAGCACTTCAAGTCTCGTGGCGCGACCGGCACGCTGGTGGTGCTGGACAGCCAGGACCGGCGCTGGATCGCGGCCGACTCCCAGCGCGCCTTCCAACGCTTCCTGCCCGCCTCGACCTTCAAGATACCGAACAGCCTGATCGCGCTGGAGTCTGGCGTGGCTGTCGATGAGAACCAGGTCTTTGCCTGGGACGGCAAGCAGCGCTGGTTGAAGGACTGGAACCGCGACCAGACCCTGAGCTCGGCCTTCAAGGTCTCGGCCGTCTGGGTGCACCAGCACATCGCGCGCACGGTGGGGCAGGCGCGCATGCAGCAGTACCTGCGCGACTTCCGCTACGGCAATGCGATGGCCGGCCCCAAGGGCGACAGCTTCTGGCTCGACGGTGATCTGCGTGTCTCGGCGGTGGAACAGGTGGAGTTCCTGCGCCGCTTCAACGAGGGCCGGCTGCCGATCTCGGCCCGCACCGAGGCCGTGGCCCGCCGCCTGATGCTGCGCGACAGCGGCCCCGGCTACCGCCTCTATGCCAAGACCGGTTGGGCCGCTAATGACAAGGACCCGGACCTGGGCTGGTTCGTTGGCTGGCTGGAGCGTGGCGAGCGCCTGACCTACTTCGCGCTGAACATCGATCTGCCGCGCGACGAGCTGGGCCAGCAGCGCGAGCCCATCGTGCGGGCCGCTCTGAAGGACCTGGGCTACCTGGACTGAAGTTTCAACCTGACCTCAGCCGGGCCCGCCGCGCTTGTACTCGGCTTCGATGGCCTCGACGCAAGCGCGCAGCGCGGCCAACATCTCGACGCTCGGTGCTGGCGTGACAAAGCGCGTGGGCATCACCAGCGAGACCACGCCGGCCAGCTTGTCGCTGTCATCGAACACCGGCGCGGCCACACCGCCCAGGCCAGTGCCCTGGGTGTCCAACTCATAGTCGGCGCCGACCTCGTTGAGCCGGGCCAGCGAGGCCAGCGCCGCCGCGGCGTGGGGGTCTTTCGCTCCGCGCTTGCCGGCCAGCGACTTGGCGGCATCGCCCGCCAGCGCCACGGACAACCGCGCCGCCGGTGACTTCGGATACTCCAGGAAGGTGCCCGGCCGCACGGCCACCGAGGCGCCCTGGTGGCTCTCCACACACAGCACCACCACGCTGCCATCCTTGGACGGCAGCGACAGGATCACCGTCTGGCCCACCGTGTCGCGCAGCGCCATCAGATGGGGCTTGGCCAGCTCGGTGATGGTGCGGTCGCGCACCGCGGCGCGGCCCAGCTGCATCAGCTTCCAGCCAAAGGTATAGCCCTCGACGCCGGCCGATTTCTCGACCAGGCCCAGGCTCAGCAGCGTTTGCAGATGGCGAGACACGCGTGCCTTGGTCATGTTCAGCACGCGCGACAACTCGGTCACGCGCACCGCGCCGCCGCTCTCGGCAATGGCCTCCAGGATTTGCACCGCCACCTCGACGCTTTGCACGGTAGAGGAGCGCGCGGGCGTGGCGCTGGGAGCGTCTGTCTGGGGGCTGGAAGGCACGTTGATCTCGGGATTTATGACGGGCTCCATTCTGGGTGCAATTGCGTCGTGCTCCGCCGATATAGGGTAAACACGGATCGATCTGATATGAATCAAACAACTACTATGCGATACCGCGTCACGTTTAGCGAGACATGTGTGGCAAACAATTACGCCGGACGACGCATCCCTAGTGGTTTGATGATGAGGACTGATTCATGGGACTGAGAACTGGCGCGCAATACCTGGCTGGGCTGAGGGACGACCGCAAGGTCTATCTGGAGGGCCATCGGGTCAAGAACGTCACCGACGATGCCCGCCTGGGCACGGCTGCGCAGAGCGTGGCGGCCCTCTACGACATGCAGCACGACCCGCGCTACCGCGAGGTGCTGACCACGCTGGACCCGGCCACCGACGAGCGCACCGCCACCTCCTACGCGCAGCCGCGTTCGGTGGCCGATGTGCAGCGTCGCGGCCAGGCGCTGAAACTGGTGGCCGATGCCACCTACGGCATGTTCGGCCGCACTCCGGACTTCATGAACCTGGGCGTGGCCGCCCTGGCCGCCGCCAGCGAGGTGTTCGACAACTCCGCCAGTGGCCGCGAGCTGGCGCGCAACGTCCAGGCCTTCTACGCGCGCTGCTGCCGCGAAGACCTGGCCATGACCCATGTGCAGGTCAATCCGCAGGTGGACCGCAGCAAGGCGGTGTTCGATCAGGTCAAGGACATCGCGCTGAAGGTGGTCAAGGAGACCGACGCCGGCTTCTACGTCAACGGCATGCGCCTGGTGGGCACCCTGGCCCAGTTCGCCGACGAGATCGTCGTCATGCCCTCGGTGGTGGTGGCCAACGACGCCTCGGCCGCCGACTACGCCTTTGCCTTCACCACGCCGGTGGCCGCACCGGGCGTGAAGATCATCAGCCGGCCCAGCGTGGTGCCGCAGAACGCCGGCCACTTCCTGGACCATCCGCTGTCGTCCCAGTACGACGAGGGCGATGCAGTGATCGTGTTCGAGAACGTATTCGTGCCCTGGGAACGCACCTTTGTCTATCGCGACCCGGCGATGTGCAACGCGATCTACAAGAAGACCTTTCTGTCCGAGCACTACTCGCACCAGACGATGACGCGGGCGCTGGCCAAGGCCGAGTTCATGGCCGGCCTGGCCTGCTATATGGCCAAGGCGGTGAAGGTGGACGGCTTCCCGAATGTGCAGGGCCAACTGGCCGAGATGCTGATCTTCATCGAGATGCAGAAGGCGATGGTGGAGCGGGCCGAACAGCAGTCCGGCGCCACCGGCTATGGCACCTTCGCGCCCAGCAAATGGCCGCTGCATGCCGCCCAGCTGCATTTCTATGACCGCTACGCGACGATGATTGACACGGTGCGCACGATTGGTGCCGGCAGCCTGGTAGGCGTGCCCTCGTACGCCGAGCTCGGCGGCGACATCGCACCCCTGGTGCAAGAGTATTTCGCCACCTCGACCTTGGAGTCGGGCGAGCGCATCGCGCTGATGCGCCTGGCCGCCGACGCCTCGATCTCGGCCTTTTCCGGCCGACAGGCGCTGTACGAACGCTACTACCAGGGCGACCCTGTGCGCAAGGCGGGCCTGCTCTACAACGAGTACCCGAAGGACGCACTGACCGGCCGCATCAAGGATCTGCTGGCCGATCTGCAAGCCAAGGCCGGCAAGACCTGATCCTCATCACGGAGCCAACGAATATGAAACTCGGAACCATCCGCCTCAACGGCAAGCCCACCGTCATCGCCCGATTGGACGACAAGACCGCCGTCGCCGTGTCCGTGCACGATATGGAAGACCTGATCACGGCGGGCAACGCGGGCCTGGACAAGGCCGCCAGCGCCATTGAAGCCGCGCGCTCCGGCAAGGCCCCCGCCATTGCGCTGGACGCCGCCACCGACTGGATGGCCCCAAATCCCAAGGCGTCGAAGATCCTCGGTTGCGCCGTCAACAACAACAACCTGAACAAGAACGCCTTCAAGCCGATGAAGTCGCCGATGTTCTTCACCAAGGCCCGCTCGGCGCTGACCGGCCACAACAAGCCCATCGTGATCTTGCCGCGCCATGGCCGCTCCATTCCCGAGCCCGAGCCGGTGGTGGTGTTCAGCAAGCTGGCCAAGGATGTGCCGGAAGAGCGCATCATGGATCACGTGTTCGGCTACACGCTGACCAATGACATCACCGCCAGCGGCATCAAGTTCAGCGAGGACTCGATCGCGCTGAACATGGACCCCAAGTTCACCGCGCCGCACCATTTCGCCTGGCGCGAGAAGTTCGGATCGGAAGACAACTACCTCTACTTCGTCTACCACTCGCGCTCGAAGGCGGCCGACACCTTTGCCGCGATGGGCCCCTGGCTGACCACCAAGGACGAGATCGTCAACCCGAACAACTTGATGATGCGCGGCTATGTGGACGGCGAGATGTACTGCGAGGACAGCACCGCCAACTACCACTTCAGCGTCGAACGGGTGCTGGCAGAGGCCAATATCTGGTTCACCATGGAGCCGGGCGACTGCGTGCACTGCGGCACCGCCAGCAAGGGCACCGAGAAGTTCCCCAAGGGCAATATCGGTACCTTCCTGGCCGACTACCAGAACACCGAGGTCGAGGTCGAGGGCCTGGGCCGCCTGTTCAACACCATAGACAACCGCAAGTAGCTCATTGCTCGAATGGAGACGCCCATGCGCCATGCCATTGTTGCCGACACGCGCTGGGAGTCTCCCGGCGTGCGCCTGATCCATCTGCGACCGGGCGCCGCCGAGGCCTTTGCGCCCAGCGCGTGCGGAGCGCATATCGAGATCGCCCTGCCCAATGGCGAGTGGCGCAGCTACTCGCTGGTCAGCAGCCCGGGCCAGAGCGAGCGCTACAGCGTGGCCGTGCAGCGCGGCGCCAGTGCCGGCGCGGCCTGGCTGACCGAGCAGCTCGATGCAGGCCAGAAGATCGCCATCCGCGGGCCACACCAGAGCTTCAAGCTGCACGAGGACGATGGCGCACCGACCCTGTTCGTCGCCGGCGGCATCGGCATCACGCCGTTCCTGGCGATGCTGGAGGCGCTGCAGCAGCAGGGCCGTGACTGGCGCCTGGTCTATGCCGTTCGATCACGCGACGGTGCGGCCTTTCTGCAGCCGCTGCGGGCCTATGGCGAGCGCGTGCAGCTGCATGTGGACAACGAGGCCGGCCGCTTTCTGTCGCTGGCCGAGCAACTGGACGCGGCGGCCGAAGGCACACATGTCTATGTCTGCGGCCCAGGCCCGATGATGGCCGAGATGGAGCGCCAGCGCGCGCTGCGGCCCCAGCTGCGCTTCCATCGCGAGGAGTCGGCGCACGCGGGGTGAACGCCGCGCCCGGTTCAGGGTTTGACCGTGATGCTTCTGAAAGCCTGCTCTGCAGGCTTTCTGTCCTTGCAGGCCACGCCGCCGGTCTCGATACCGCCGTCGTCGCTGAGGACCTGCACCTGGCCGCCGCCGATGTCGAAAAGCGCCTCGGGCCGCAGATCGGCGAAGTCCAAGCCCTGGGCCAGCTTGGGCGCGTCTGACGACTTGCCACTCCAGTGATACAGCGAGAACGTGCCCTTGTCGGCGGTTGGGCCGGCGACGATCAGGAACTCGCTGCCCACCCGTTCGATGCTGCGCACGCCGCGGTTGCGCAGGGCCAGCAGTACAGGCTCGCCGAACTTGGCCGCCTTGCCTTCCAGCAGTTCGTCCGGGTTCTCCAACGGCACGAGCAGGGCCTTGCCGTTCGGTATCGGATTGCGAAAGCCTATCAGCAGCCGGCCGTCGGGCAGGGCGGCCAGGCCTTCGATGTTCAGGCCACCGGGCGCCTCGGGCGCGAGCTTGGCGGCGTCCTTGAGATTGAAGGCCTTCAGCGCGTCGGCCTTGACCAGGTCGTCCAGCAGCTTCTCGTAGCGCTTGGGCACCGGCTTCAGGGCCGGCGGGTTCTTCGAGGTGTCGATGTCGGTGGCGAAGAAGCGGTAGCGCTCGGGCCGCTCCTTGGCATTCTTGTTGCGGCCGTGCGAACTGATCCAGTAGATGCGTTTGCCAACCAGGGCTGCGCCCTCAAGGTCGGACTCCTTGTCGCCGCTGTCCAGGAAGTCGGCCAGCGGCAGGGTGGCTACTGCCTCCGGTTGGCCGCGCTGGTAGATCGCCAGCGTGTTGTTCTCGTCATTGGCGACGACGAAGTGCTTGGCGTCCAGCGCCACCGCGGCCGAGGCGTCGCACAGGCCTCGATAGACCTCGGGCGAGGCCTGGGCCTGCAAGGCGGCGCCCAGCGCGAAGAAGAGGCAGCAAAGACGAGTCAACAACAGGCGCAGTGCGGGCATGGCGGTCTCCAGAGCGGGGAGCTGCCAGTATGCACAGCGCCGGCCGCGCCCGCCTCACATCAGTTGGGGACGCGCCGCAGCCGGTTGCTCAGCCGGCCTATGCCCTCGACCTCCAGCGTGACCTCGTCGCCATCGTTCAGAAAGCTCAGCGACTCATAGCCGCAGCCATTGCCGACCGTGCCCATGGCCAGGATTTCGCCCGGGTACAGGGTTTCCGACTGCGACAGAAAGCTGATGCAGCGGGCAATGCTGTGCTGCATGCCGGCGGCCGAGGTGCGCGTCTTGACCTCGCCATTGACGGACACGCTCATCTGCAGCGCGTAGGGGTCGGCGATCGCGTCGCGGGTGGTGATGCAGGGGCCGAAGACATTGCCGGTGTCGAAGTCCTTGCCCTTGGCCGGGCCCATGCGGAATTGCGACTCGTGGGCCTGCACATCGCGGGCGCTGAAGTCGTTGTAAATGGTGTAGCCGAACACGGCGTCCATCGCCTCGGCTTCGGACACATCGCTCACCTTCTTGCCTATCACCACGGCCAGCTCCAGCTCGTAGTCCATCTTTTCAGCGAACGGTGGCCATTCAACCACCGCGTCGGGCCCGACCACGCTGAAGCGGTTGCACTTGAAGTACAGCGGCCGCTCGTACCAGACCGGTGGAATGGCGAACATGCCGCTGGCCTGCAGCTGGGTCAGCGTCGCCTCGGGGTCGGGTGCGGCATGGGCGCGCAGCCGCATGCTGGAGGCCAGGGCCTGGCGCACATGCAGCTCGTAGTTGGCGAAGTCGCGAATCTGCTCAGGTCTAGGCAGCGGCGCCAGCAGGCGCTGGCTGGCCAGCTCCAGGCATTGGGCCGGCTCGCTGGCGCGCAGCAGACGGCGCACCAGGGCCAGGGCGGGCTCGCCGGCCTGTATCAACGCCAGCATCGAGCCCAGCCAGGCGGCATGCTCGCCCTGGCGTTCTGCGGCCTGGGCCAGGTCCAGCACCAGCTCGCTGTTCAGCAGCGCGCCCAGACGCGGACCGCGGGCGGTTTCAAACGTGATCAGTTGCATGGTGGCTTGTCTCCATTTGGTATTGCTAATCAATACATTTGACTCGCATAGCGTAACAACTATACGATAGACCCATCGCGCTGACCAGCCCTGGCTGGCACTTTGCGCACGCATCAAACGGAGACCCTCATGGCTGAAATCGTTCTGGGCATGGCCCTGTCCCACACCCCGCAGTTGCACACGCCCGCCGAGCAGTGGGCGATTCGCCTGGAGGCCGACAAGCGCAACAAGGCGCACCACTTCCGTGGCCAGACGATGGACTGGGCGCAGTTGCTGGCCCTGCGCGCGCCCGAGCAGCTGGGCCGCTTTCTGAACGTGGAGGAGAAGCAGCGCCGTCTGAGCCAGGGCAATGCGGCGGTCGAGCGGTTGGCGCAGATCTATCGCGAGGTGAAGCCCGATGTGGCGGTGATCGTCGGCAATGACCAGCACGAGCTGTTCGTCGAAGACGTGATGCCGGCGATGACGATTTTTTGGGGCGAGAGCATCGTCAACCCGCCGGCCCGTGCCGACCAGGCCGCGCGCATGCCCGCCGGCATCCATCTGGCCGAGCGCGGCCATGCGCCGCCCGCGGCACTGACCCATCCCTGCCACCCCGAACTGGGCCTGCACCTGATCCAGCACAGCATCCGCGATGGTTTCGATGTGGCGGCGTCGAAGTGGCTGCGCGAGGCCGACCAGAAGATCAGCTTCTCGACCGGCGCGCCCCATGCCTATGGCTTCGTCTACCGCAACATCATGGGCGACGAGGTGATCCCGCATGTGCCGGTGATACTGAACACCTTTTACCCGCCCAACCAGCCGACCGCACGCCGCTGCTTCGAGTTCGGCCGCAGCCTGGGCCGGGCGCTGTGCGAATGGAAGTCGGATGCCCGCGTGGCCGTGTTCGGCTCCGGCGGCCTGAGCCATTTCGTCATCGACGAGGACTTTGACAAGCACTTTCTCGACGCCATCGTCCGCGATGACTTCGAGGCGCTATGCGGCATCGACGAGGCGCTGTTCCAGGCCGGCACCTCGGAGTGCAAGAACTGGATCACCACCGCCGGCATCCTGGCCGGCGGCGGCTTGAAGGCGGAGCTGATCGACCAGGTGGCCTGCTACCGCTCCGAGGGCGGCACCGGCACGGGCACGGGCTTTGTCGCCTGGCGCTGATTTCTAGCGCTTGACAATGGGGCCAGGCCTTGCCCGCCTTGCTTGAAGACCTGCGCTACACTGCTCACCGCTCCGGGGTGTCCTTGAAGGACTGAGATGGAAGACCAAACCCGCGAACTTGATCCGGTTCATACCGGCGTAAGAAGAGCCAGCAGCACCAGTACCTCGAACACCCGCGCGAACACTCGCCATGGGCCGTGCGAGGGCCCGGGTCTCGCCTTCGGAGCACCAACGCCCAAGGAGATCCGATGAACGCCCCTGACAAGTTGAACCAGGCCCTGAGCCTGACCCGCGAGCCCTTTCCCGCCTCGACCAAGACCTATGCCCAGGGCAGCCGCCCCGACATCCGCGTGCCACAGCGCGTGGTCGCGCTGAGCAATGGCGAGAGCATCACGCTGTACGACACTTCGGGGCCCTACACCGACCCAACGGCCGACATCGATGTGCGCCGCGGCCTGCCCGATGTGCGCTCGGCCTGGGTGGTCGACCGCGGCGATACCGAGGCCTACGCCGGCCGCGCGCCGGTGCCGCTGGACGACGGCCGTGACGGCGAGCGGCTGCTGCAGGAGCTGCGTGCCCAGGCGGCAGCCCTGCAGCGCACGCCACGCCGCGCGGTGGCCGGTGCCAAGGTCACGCAGATGCACTATGCCCGCCGCGGCATCGTCACGCCCGAGATGGAGTTCGTTGCCGTGCGGGAGAACCTCAAGCGCGAGTGGATGGACGAATACAACAGCGATGCCGAGCGCGAACAGCGGCTGCGCGGCAATCCGATGGGGGCACTGCTGCCGCGCAGCATCACGCCCGAATGGGTGCGTGACGAGGTGGCGCGGGGCCGCGCCATCATCCCGGCCAATATCAACCACACCGAGCTGGAGCCGATGGCCATAGGCCGCAACTTTCTGGTCAAGGTCAACGCCAATATCGGCAACTCGGCGGTCACCTCCAGCATCGAAGATGAAGTGGAAAAGCTCGTGTGGGCGATACGCTGGGGTGCCGACAATGTGATGGACCTGTCCACCGGCAAGAACATCCACACCACCCGCGACTGGATCGTGCGCAACTCGCCGGTGCCGATAGGCACGGTGCCGATCTACCAGGCGCTGGAGAAGGTCGGTGGCGTGGCCGAGGACCTGACCTGGGCCATCTACCGCGACACGCTGATCGAACAGGCGGAGCAGGGCGTGGACTACTTCACCATCCACGCCGGCCTGCGCCTGCCCTTTGTGCCGATGACGGCCAAGCGCCGCACCGGCATCGTGTCGCGCGGTGGCTCCATCCTCGCCAAGTGGTGCATCGCCCATCACAAGGAGAACTTCCTCTACACGCACTTCGAGGAGATCTGCGACATCATGGCCGCCTACGACGTCAGCTTCTCGCTGGGCGACGGCCTGCGGCCGGGCTGCCTGGCCGATGCCAACGACGAGGCCCAGTTTGCCGAGCTGCGCACCCTGGGCGAGCTGACGCAGGTGGCCTGGAAGCACGATGTGCAGACCATGATCGAAGGCCCCGGCCATGTGCCCATGCACATGATCCAGGCCAATATGGACGAGCAGATCAAGCACTGCCACGAGGCACCGTTCTACACACTGGGCCCGCTGACGATAGACATCTCGCCCGGCTACGACCACATCGCCAGCGCCATCGGCGCGGCCATGATCGGCTGGATGGGCACGGCCATGCTGTGCTACGTCACGCCCAAGGAGCATCTGGGCCTGCCGAACCGCGACGATGTGAAACAGGGGCTGATCGCCTACAAGATCGCGGCCCACGCCGCCGACGTGGCCAAGGGCCATCCGGGCGCACGCGAACGCGACGATGCGCTGTCCAAGGCGCGCTTCGAGTTCCGCTGGCATGACCAGTTCAACCTCAGCCTGGACCCGGACACGGCGCGGCTGTTCCACGACGAGACGCTGCCCAAGGAGTCGTCCAAGGTGGCGCATTTCTGCTCGATGTGCGGCCCGAAGTTCTGCTCGATGAAGATCTCGCAGGAGGTGCGCGACTACTCGGCGCAGCTGGAAGCCGACGCCGGCATGCTGGCCAAGAGCGAGGAGTTCAAGCGGGCGGGCTCGGAGATCTACATCCCGATCGGAAAAGGCTGAGTCCGTGCGCGCGCTACAGATAGGCCTGGCCGGCGCCGGGCTGATGGGGCGGCTGCTGGCCTGGCGTCTGGCGCTGGCCGGCCACCGTGTCGCCGTGTTCGACCCGGCGTCCGGCCCCGAGCCGCTGGCCGGCGAAACCCGCGCCGCCGGCTGGACGGCTGCCGGCATGCTGAGTCCGGTGGCCGAGCTGGAGTGCGCCAATGCCGCGGTGGCGGCGTTGGGCCAGCGCTCGCTGGCGCTGTGGCCGCAGTGGCTGGCGCAATGTGGACAGCCGGTGTTCTTTGCCCAGCGCGGCAGCCTGTTGCTGGCCCACCCCAGCGACCGTGGCATGGCGCAGCGTCTGCTGGGCCTGCTGCAGTCGCGTTCGCCCGGCGTGGCCATCGAGGCGCTGGACGCCGCCCGTCGCGACGCGCTGGAGCCCGTTCTGCAGCGCCAGCTACTGGCCTGGTTGCTGCCCGGCGAGGGCCAGATCCATAGCGTGCAGGCGATGCAGGCCTTGTTCGCTGCGGCAACTGAGGCAGGTGTGCGGTGGCGGTGGGCCCAGACGGTTGATGCGATCGAGCCCGGGCGCTTGCGCGTTGAAGGCAGCTGGCAAGGATTCGACTGCGTGATCGATGCCCGCGGCCTCGGCGCCAGGCCGGAATTGCCGGTGCGCGGCGTGCGCGGCGAGCTGCTGTGGCTGCACGCGCCCGGCGTGCCGCTGCACCGGCCGCTGCGCCTGCTGCATGCACGGCACCGCGTCTATCTGGTGCCCCGGCCCGGTGATCTGATCGTCGTCGGCGCCAGCGAGATCGAGAGCGAAGACCGCTCGGCCATCAGCCTGCGCAGCACCGTCGAGCTGCTGGCCGCCGCGCACAGCGTGATCCCCGAACTGGCCGAGGCGCGGGTGGTGCACAGCGAAACCAATCTGCGCCCGGCCCTGCCCGACAACCTGCCGCTGCTGCACAGCGAGGCTGGCCTTGTTCGTATCAACGGCCTGTTCCGACATGGCTGGTTGATTGCGCCGGCGCTGGCCGAGCAGGCCCTGGTCCATCTGGAGCTTCTATCCCAATGAACGAGATCACCGTCACCTTGAACGGCCGGCCGCATCGCCTGCCGGCCGAGTGCTGCCTGGCCGAGTTGCTGCAGCGGGCCGGCGTCGATGCGCAGGCCCTGGCCATCGCCGTCAACGGCGAGTTCGTGCCGCGCACCCTGCGCAGCGAGCGGCGGCTGCAGGGCGGCGACGCCGTGCTGGGTTTTCAAGCGATTGTGGGAGGTTGAATGAACAATATGAGCTGGACGATTGCCGATGTGGCGCTGACTAGCCGCTTCTTCCTGGGCAGCGCGGGCTATCCCTCGCCCGAGATCTTGCACTCAGCGATCAAGGCCTCGGGCACCGAGGTCGTGACGGTGGGGTTGCGCCGCCAGTTGGGCAACAGCGGTTCAGACAACGGCTGCATCGAGGCCATACGTGACACCGGCGTGCGCCTGTTGCCCAACACCGCCGGTTGCCGCAGCGCCCGCGAGGCCGTCACCCTGGCGCAGATGGCCCGCGAGCTGCTGGGCACGCACTGGATCAAGCTCGAGGTCGTCGGCGACGAGCACACCTTGCAGCCAGATCCCTTCGAGTTGCTATTGGCCACTGAGCAGTTGGTGAAGGAGGGCTTCGAGGTCTTCCCCTACTGCACCGACGATCTGGTCACCTGCCAGCGCCTGCTCGATGCCGGCTGCCGCATCCTGATGCCCTGGGGCGCGCCGATAGGCTCGGGCCAGGGCCTGCTCAACCCCTGGGCGCTGCGCACGCTGCGCGCCCGCCTGCCCGAGGCCACGCTCGTGGTCGATGCAGGCATTGGCGCGCCCTCCCATGCGGCGCTGGCGATGGAGCTGGGCTTCGACGCCGTGCTCTTGAACTCGGCCGTCGCCCAGGCCGCCGACCCGGTGGGCATGGCTGCCGGCTTTGCATCGGCCATCGCCGGCGGCCGTGCCGGCTTCGAGGCGGGTCTGCTGGTGCCGCAAGACATGGCCGTGGCCAGCACCCCCGTCAGCGCCCGCCCCTTTCAGCTGTAGCCCGGATGGAATCCGGGGTCACCAAGGCACGCGAAACACTCCCGGATTGCATCCGGGCTACAGGGACATCATGACCTCCAACAAACCCATCGTCTGGACCATCGCCGGCTCCGACAGCGGCGGCGGCGCCGGCCTGCAAGCCGATTTGAAGGCTTTCGAGGCCTTTGACGTCCATGGCTGCAGCGCCGTCAGCGCAATCACGGCGCAGAACTCAATGGCTGTGCAGCAGGTGCAGGCGGTCGCGCCCGAGCTGCTCGACGCCCAGCTGCAGGCGCTCAGCGAGGATCTGGCGCCGGCCGCGATCAAGTGCGGCATGCTGGGCAGCGCTGCCAACGCCCGCGTCGTGGCGCACTGGGTGCGGCGCCTGCGCGAACGGGCGCCGGTGGCCCTGGTGCTGGACCCGGTCTGGCGCGCCAGCACCGGGGCTGATCTCAGCGGCGCCGAGCTGCGCGAGGTCTATCGCTGCGAGCTGCTGCCGCTGTCCGATGTGATCACACCCAACCGGGCCGAGGCGGCCTGGCTGCTGGGCACAGAGGCTCCGGATAGCTCGGCCGCGGCCATGCTGCAGGCACTCGGCGCCAGGACGGTGCTCGTCACCGGAGGCGACTCGGGCGGCGATGAATCGCGAGACTGGCTGCAAAGTCCGCAGGCTCAGGGCTGGCTGAGCCTGCCGCGCATCGCAACTTTGCACAATCACGGCACCGGCTGCGTGTTTGCGTCCGCGCTGGCGGCTGGGCTGGCCCATGGTTTTTGCGCCGCCGATGACGCCGTGCTGGCCAAGATGGCCACCGCCGAGGCACTGCGCCAGGGCTATGCGGCCGGCGCCGGTGCCGGCCCGGTCCGTCCGCAATCCGGTTTTGCGCTGCGGCCGGAGAACCTGCCTACGCTGTGGTCAGCCCTCAGGTCAGATATCCGTTTCGCCGCGCTGAGCGAGCCCGGCATGGGCTTGTATGCCATCGCCGACAGCGCTGCCTGGATCGCACGCCTGCTCGCCGCCGGCGTGTGCACCTTGCAGCTGCGCATCAAGGACGCCGCCGCGCCCGACCTGCGTGAGCAGATCGCCCGCAGCGTTGCCGCGGCGAGAGAGGCCGGCGCCCAGCTGTTCATCAACGACCACTGGGCCCTGGCCATTGAGCTCGGCGCCTATGGCGTGCACCTGGGTCAGGAGGATCTCGCCACAGCTGACCTGCCGGCGATCGCCGACGCCGGCCTGCGCCTGGGCGTCAGCACCCACAGCCTGTGGGAGGTGGCCCGCGCCCATGCACTGAATCCCAGCTATATCGCCTGCGGACCCATCCATGCGACCCAGACCAAGGACATGCCCTGGCGCCCTCAGGGCGAGGGCAATCTGGCCTACTGGTGCGCGGTGCTGGCCGAGCCGGTGGTGGCGATTGCCGGCATGGATGTCGAGCGTGCCCGTGCGGCGTGGCGATGTGGTGCCCGCGGCGTGGCGGTGCTCAGCGGCATCACGCGAGCGGCCGATCCGGAGTCGGCGGTGGCCGAGTACCAACAGGCCTTGTGCCTGGGTGCCCATCGGCCTGGGCGGGCTTCGCCGCCCTGGCCTTGCCCAACGGTCTGAAGCCGCAAAGAAAAAGCGGGGCGCTCTGGCGCCCCGCTTCGAGGTGTGGCTGCGAGGCCTGAGCCCCGCATCAACAACAAGTCCTACTTGAACTGGTAGGACAGCGAGCCGTAGAGGAAGCGGCCGCGCGGGTCGGAGAACGAGGCAGCATAGCCGGCGGCATGCGAACCATAGGACGAGACGGCCGTGTACGGCGGCTCCTCGGCCGTGATGTTCTTGATGCCGAAGCGCACGTTCAGGTTCTTGATGCCCTTGTAGCCCATCGCGATATTGAAGCGCGAGCTGTCCTTGACGCGGTGGTCGACAAAGGGGCCGACGTTGTTTTCCACCAGGGTGGCCGACTCGGTCCAGCCACGCACGAACTGGTTCTCCACCGTGAAGGTCCAGTCGCCGCGCTGGAAGTCAAGCGCTGCGGTGTGCTGCCAGCGCGGTTGTGGCTGAACGGCGGAGCCGTCGCCTGCCGTGCCGACATAGCTGGTGAACTCTCCGCCCTTGTCGGCCTGACGCTTCCAGTCGATCACATAGGTACCGACGAAGCTGGCGCCGAGTCTGATGCCGTCCTGCAGGTTCAGGCTGCTGCGCAGATCGACGTCGATGCCCGAGGTCTTCAGGTCGCCGAGGTTGTCGACCGGGCTTTCGATGTAGGTCACGAAGCCTTGCGGATTGCGCTTGATGCGGCTCTTGTACTTGGCGTAGAGCTTGGGATCCGAGAAGATCGCGTCGCCGCCAATGGTGCTGATCTGGTCCTTCTTGGTGATGTTCCAGTAGTCCACCGCGATCGACACGCTGCGGCCCGGCTCGAACACGACGCCGGCGCTGTACTGGCGCGACTTCTCGGGCTTCAGGCCCGGGCTGGCGAACTGGCGCACGTTGTATTGGATCTCGCACTTCGGATCGGCTTCAAACCCTGGCGGGCAGTCCGGGTCCTTCAAGGCGTTGGCCGTGTTGGTGGTCGACACCGGGCTGTTCACGTCCCACAACGTCGGGGCGCGGAAGCCGGTGCCCGCGGCGGCGCGCAGCACCAGCTCCTTGCTGGGCTGGAAGCGCAAGGTGGCGCGCGGATTGAAGGTGTTGCCGAAGTCGCTGTACTTGTCGTAGCGGGCCGACACACCGGCCTCCCAGCCCTTTGCAAAAGGCATGCTCAGCTCGCCGTACAGGGCCGTGATGGTGCGCGAGGCAATCGTCGTGGGCACCGTGCCCTCGCCGCCGATGTGCTTGCCCGCCGAATAGTCGGCATTCACCGCGCGGTCTTCGGCCTTCTCCTTGCGGGCGCTGGCACCCAGGGCCAGGGCCATATTGCCACCGGCCATTGCGCTCAGCTCGCGGCTGGCCTTGAAGTCGAACTCGGTCGTGGTGCTCTTGGACTCGCGCATCAGTCCGTCAAGCGCCGACTTGGCCCAGGCGGTCTCGCCGGCCGCGTCGCTGGGACCGAACGGGTTGATATTGCCCGAGGCCAGGCCTTCCAGGAAACGGCCCTCATGGACATAGCCCAGATACGACAGCGAGCCCTTGGCGCTCGAGATATTGACGGCGGTGTCGTAGTCCCAGCCGCCTAGCACGCAGTTGGCGCCGAACACGAAACGGCTCTGCGTGTTGGTGTTGTCGTTGATGCGGTTGCCGCGCGGGATGGCGCGCAGGGCCACCTCGGTCATGCCGTCACCATCGGGGTCGAAGTCGGCGGCCGTGTAGCCGAGTTTCAGCAGCAGATCGCGGGGGAAGTACTTGCTGCTGATGGGCATCAGCGGGTGGGCATAGTCTCCCTTGACCGGATCCAGGCTGGTGGCGCCCCAGAAGATGGGCGTCGGTGCGATGCGGCCGATGCTGTGGTTGCGGGCAAATGACGCCTCGGCGAACAGCTGATGGTCCTTGGACACATTGAAGGTCGCGCGGCCGTACAGGTCACCCTTGTCCTGGTCGGGCAGATTGTCCAGCGTGGCGGCGTAGATGAAACGGCAGATGAAGGTGTTGGTGCCGTTGGGCGACTTGCCGGTGGCACGCAGCGTCGTGAAGGTCGGGTCGCACTTCTCGAACTGGCTGCCGATGTTCAGGTTCGTCATGGCACCTGGGCTCACGGCGAACTCAGCCAGGCGGCCGGGGAAGCCGCCGCCCGAGGTTGGGGGGCCGGCGCCCGGGATTTCCTGCACGCCCCGGTTGTAGAACTGCTGCTCGATGGCACGCAGACGCGTATTCTTCTGCACATTGCCGGTGATCAGCACATTGAACTTGTCGCTCAGCAGGTCGCCGAAGCCGACCGCGATGCTGGCGCCTTTTTCGGCGCCACCGATATTGCTCTCGGTGTTGCCGGAGCGCACCGAGATCTCGCCATTGCGGTAGTCACGCTTGGTGATGAAGTTGATCACGCCGGCCACGGCATCGGTGCCGTACACGGCCGAGGCGCCGTCGCGCAGGATTTCAACCCGCTCCAGTGCGGCGAAGGGGATGCTGTTCAGGTCGACGGCCGCGTTGCCGCCGATGCTGCCGAAGGGGTGGTTGGCCAGACGGCGTCCATTCAACAGCACCAGGGTGGAGTTGGGGCCCAGACCGCGCAAGTTGGCGTTGGAGGTGGCATAGCCCGCCCCCTGGGTGGTATCGGAGATCGCGGCGGCGCTGGCCGAGACGCGCTTGAGCAGTTCCTCGACGTTGGTGGCGCCGGACTTCTCGATCTGGTCCCGGGTGATCACGGTCACCGGCAACGCTGTCTCTGACTCCAACCGCTTGATCGACGAGCCTGTCACGGTCACGCGTTCCAGCGTCTGACCTTGTGCCAGTGCAATTTGCGGTGCGGCAAGGCCGGCACCGAGGGCGGCCAGTACGGCAACGCCTATTCTGCTTTTCTTGAACATCAGTGAACTCCTTGTGCAATCGTGGGTGGGACGACGGATGTCCAGCAGCGGGCGGCAAACTCATGATTTGTCGCGCCCGGCCACTTCTACCCGTGGGCCGTGATCTTCGGATTCCGGCATGCGCAAGCAGCATAGGGAATTCCAATGAATGTTGCGCATCAGCAAAAGGGAAAACCCGCCCTTGCTTCGGTTGCTGCTTGACAGCATGTCCGTGCGCAATACGCCCGGCTAGGGCTGCGGGCGAGCCACGATGGGCTGCCACCGAAGCTGCCAGCGAGCGGATTGGGTCAGGAATTCGGGCCGAGCGGGCGCAGCGGGACCGGGCTCAAACCGGCGCCGGTGGCCTCAGGCGAAGGTGAGCAGCAGAAAGGCCAACCAGACCAGCACCATCACCGCCATATCGGTGAGCCTGGCGAAGGCGATGCGCAGATGCAAAGGTCGTGGAGGGCTGTACATAGGGGGAGCTTTGGACGGGAAGAGAAGCCGAACTTCGCAAAGTCCTGCAAAGTCTGCCCGAGCCGGTCATCCTCCGCAAGAGTGATGGCCGCAGGTTGTTGATCAAATTTGTAAGTACCGGTCCCATCGGTTTGCTGCTTGCGTCATTTCAGGGGCAGGTCTTGCGACCCGGCCCCGCTTGGGGTGCGGCGGGCGCCTTGTCAGTCCGCAGCACCGGATAAAGGGCCCAGCGCTCATCCCAGGAACTGTGGCGGCGGGCGAAAAACTCCAACCGTGCCCGTGCATTCTGGGCGAACTCCGGCTCGGCTCGAAGCTTGTCGCGAAAGGCCGCGGCCAGGGCCGGATCGGACGCGAGCTGTTCGCGTGCCACCGCCTCGGCCACATAGGCCTCCATGTACTCCTTGCGCTCGAAGTGATTGTTGAAGAGGCCCCAGGCCAGCAGTGAATCGGGCGCCTGCGGTTCAAGCAAGGCC
>Ga0187844_10000958_pt1 | contig 22435 bp, 20 predicted proteins | sample SpaLakP09_SKY_50_FD_134517 | JGI IMG/M metagenome (GOLD analysis project Ga0187844, IMG submission 134517) | Oligotrophic lake water microbial communities from Sparkling Lake, Wisconsin, USA - SP09_SKY_50 | ecosystem: Environmental > Aquatic > Freshwater > Lake | place: USA: Sparkling Lake...
GGCCCGGGCCCGGGCCCAAACCCGCAAACAATGAAATCCGTGTCCGCATCAGCATCGCATCCGCAAGCTCCCTCAGCGGTCAAGCGCATCGTCATCCTCGGCGGCGGCAGCGCCGGCTGGATGACGGCCGCCGCCCTGGCGCAAGCCTTCCAGGGATCACGCAGCATCCGCGTCGTCGACAGCGACGCCATCGGCACGGTCGGCGTGGGTGAGGCCACGATCCCGCAGATGCGCAGCTTCAACCATGCAATCGGGCTGGAGGAAGAGGAGTTCCTGCGTCGCACGAAAGCCACCTTCAAGCTGGGCATCGAGTTCGTGGACTGGGGACAGCTCGGCGAACGCTACCTCCACACCTTCGGCGGCGTGGGCCGGGACATGGGCCTGGTGGCCTTCCATCACTTCTGGGTGCGCATGCGCAACCAGGGCCGCGCCGAACCGCTGGAGGCCTATGCCCTCAACAGCCTGGCCTGCGAGGCACAACGCTTCGCTCCCGAGGCGCGGCCGCCCCACCTGGACGGCCCGCCGGTGCCGCTGTCGTACGCCTATCACTTCGATGCCGGGCTGTACGCGGCCACGCTGCGCCAGATCAGCGAGGCCCGCGGCGTGCGGCGCACGGAAGGCCGGGTGCGCCAGGTGTTGCAGCGCCCGGGCGACGGCTTCGTGACGGCACTCGTGATGGAGAGCGGCGAGCAGATCGAGGGTGACCTGTTCATCGACTGCAGCGGCTTCCACGGCGTGCTTATCGAGGACGCGCTGCACACCGGCTACGACGACTGGACCCACTGGCTGCCGTGCAACCGTGCCGTCGCGGTGCCGTGCGCCAGCGTGCAGCCGCTCACGCCCTTCACGCGCTCGACCGCGCGCAGCGCCGGCTGGCAGTGGCGCATTCCGCTGCAGCACCGAATCGGCAACGGCCACGTCTTCTCCAGCGCGCACCTCAGCGAAGACGAGGCCACGGCCACGCTGCTGGCCAACCTGGATGGCCCGGCACTGGCCGAGCCCCGCGCACTGCGGTTCACGACCGGCAAGCGCAAGCAGATGTGGAACAAGAACGTCGTGGCGGTCGGGCTGGCGAGCGGCTTCCTGGAGCCGCTCGAGTCCACGAGCCTCTACCTCGTGCAATCCAGCATTTCGCGGTTGATCCAGTTCTTCCCGCACGCCGACTTCAACCAGGCCGACATCGACGAGCACAACCTGCAGGCTGACGAGGAGTTCGAGCGCATCCGCGACTTCATCATCCTGCACTACCACCTCACCCGGCGCGACGACAGCCCCTTCTGGCGCCATGTGCGCACGATGGAGGTGCCTGAGACGCTGCGCCGCAAGATGCAGGCGTTTGAGCGTGCGGGCCACCTTCATCCCTTGGCCCGCGACCTGTTTGCCGACCCGAGCTGGCTGCAGGTGATGGTGGGCCAGGGCCTGATGCCCCGGCGCCACCATCCGCTGGCCGACCAGCTCACCGATGCCGAGTGCGACTTCTTCCTGAAGCACGTGCACCGGCACCTCGCCGGCATCGCCCAGAGCCTCCCGCACCACGCCGACTACGTGGCGCGCTACAGCGGCTTAGCCTCAGCGCAGCCGGCCTGAGCCGACCGCGGCTCAGCCGGCCCGTGGCGTCTCCTCGTCAGACATCTTCCTCGGGAACGGCGCAAACCACGCGCCCAGCAGCGACGGGATGGCCGCGAACATCACAACGATGAAGTAGGTCTTGTAGCCGAGGTGATCGGCCAGCGGGCCCGACATCATCTGCGTGGGCACCAACGTCAGGTTCATCAGCGAGTTGGCGAAGGCGTAGTGGGTCATGTGGAACCGACCCGGGGAGATCTGCTGCATCATGTACAGCATGTTGGCCACCATGCCGAAGCTGTAGCCGAACTTCTCGATCGTGACGAGCGTGGCGATGGTCCACAGCGACAGTTGGTGCCCGGGGCCGGCCAGCTGAGACAGCACCACGAAGGACAGGTGCGGGATGTTCAGGCACAGGGCCATGAAGAACAGCGTCTTGCGGTTCAGGCCATATTTGGTCAGGAAGGCCCCGCCCAGCAGGCCGGCGACCAGGCTGACGGCCGTGCTGACCGTGCCGTCGATGATGCCCTTTTCCTTCAGCGACAGGCCCACGCCGCCGTCATCCGTCGAGGCCTGCAGGAACAGCGGCCCTTCCATCAGCAGCAGCCCTTCCGAACAGCGGTAGAGCAGCACGAAGAGCAGCATGCCCCAGATGCTGTCCTTCTTGAGGAAGTCCAGCACCGCATCCCAGAAGGTCCTGGCTGCGTCGCGCATGCTGTCGGGCCGCACACCGACCGAGCCGGTGGGCAGCATGAACCAGTGGTAGACCGCCAGCAGCACCAGCGTGGCGGCGCCCAGGCCCATGGACCAGGCCCACGCCGCCTCGGCGCTGAGGTGGTGGTCTTCCTTGAGCATGCCAGCGAGCCACACGAGCAGCGCCGTCGAGAACAGGCGGCCCACGCTCCAGAACACCCCCTGCACACCGATGTAGCGCGCCTGGTTCTTGGCATCCAGGGCCGTGATGTAGACGCCGTCCGCGCAGATGTCCTGGGTGGCCGAAGCGAAGGCCAGCACCCACAGCACCGCGATGACGATCTGGAAGTAGTTCGGCAGCGGCAACGACACGGCGATGCCGCATAGCAGCAACGCCATCAGCAGTTCCATGGCCAGCACGAAGAACTTCTTCGTCTTGTACATGTCCAGGAAGGCGGCCCAGAACGGCTTGAGCGACCAGGCGATGCCGATGCTGGCGGTGGCGAGGGTGATCTCGCTGTCGGAGTGGCCCAGATCCTTGAACATCGTGCCCGCCACCCAGATGACGACGGCGTAGGGAATGCCCATTGCGAAATACGAGGACGACACCCAAAACCAAGGGTTGCGGACGGGCTTGGATGCAGAACTCATGGGGTTGGGATTCGCAACAAGTGGAATATTTGTTTATGAAACATCTAATTGTTGCGCAATGAGGTGGCCTGTGCACTAGGGAAGGGCCTGAGCCGGACCGCTTCTTCGAAGCGCGGTTCGCCACGCGACGCCGCGCAAAGCCCTGCCGTGCTCCGCAGAGCGGCATGCCGTGGCGATCCTGAGGACTATCCCCAGGTCGACTGGAGCCGGGGGGCTCGCCGTCGGCAGAAATCTGCGCAATAATTTGTTGCGTAAACAATATAAAACGCATCGCGGCCGCAATCAGGTCCCGGCGGCTGCCAAGCGCCGGCTGCCGGCGGTTCCCAACATTCCCACAGCTTCGTCGCCCGACGGCAGCGAAGGCTCGATCTGCCATGCCCGACACCCCAGATTTACTATCGCCCGACACCTTGAAGGCCTGGCGCACCCGCTGGCGCGACGAGTTGCTGTTGAACGTGCTGCCGTGGTGGCGTCGCGAAATCTTCGACGCCGAGGGCCGCGTGCTGGCCGGCCGAAGCAATGACGGCATGGCGCTGGACGGCCCGCGCAGTGCGGTGCTGGGCACGCGGCTGCTGTGGACCTTCGCCAGCGCCGAGGCGCGGCTGGGCGAACGGGCCGGCCCTCAGCTCGACTGGGCGTGGGCCTGGGTGCGTGACCGGCTGACCGACGCCGATCACGGCGGCGTGTTCTGGCATGTCGACGCCGACGGTCGCGCGCTCGACGACCACAAGCAGGTGTATGCGCAGGCCTTTGCCATCTACGCCTTGTGTGCCGTGCGCGACGCGCGGCCGGACGTGGGTGACCAGGCATTGGCGCAGGCGCTCGGCTTCTTCGACCTTCTGCAGGCCCACGCCTTCGATGAAGCCGACGGCGGTTGCTGGGAGGGCTTCACGCGCGACTGGCAGCCGATGCAGGACTCGCGCCTGTCCGCCAAGGAGCCGGCCGCCGCCAAGACGATGAACACCATGCTGCACGTGCTGGAGGCGCTGACCGAACTGCTGCGGCACCATCGCAGCGCGGCGGTCGAGACGCGCCTGCGCGACCTGCTTGGCCTCTTCGTCGAGCGCATCTGGGTGCCCGAGCAGCGCTGTTTCGGCCTGTTTTTCTCCCGAGACTGGCGCGTGCTGACGCCGCAGGTGTCCTGGGGCCATGACATTGAGACGGCCTGGCTGCTGGTGCGCGCGGCCGAGGTGTTAGGCGAGGAGCGCCTGCTGCAGCTCACCCGCGGCCTTGCGCTGCAGACTGCCGACGCCGTGCTGGCCCGGGGCGTTGCGCCAGACGGCAGCCTGCTGTGCGAGGGCGACTTCCAGGGCCGCATCACCGACGCCCATAGACACTGGTGGTGCCAGGCCGAAGCGGTCGTGGGCTTCTGGGACGCCTGGCAGATCGGTCACGACCCTCGTCATGCCGATGCCGCGTGGCGCGCCTGGCGCTACATCGACGAGCACTTCATCGACCGACAGGGCGGCGACTGGTTCAAGACACTGGACGACCAGGGGCGAGTCCAGCTGTCGACTCCCAAGGCTGGGCCTTGGGAGTGCCCTTACCACCACGTACGGGCGGGGCTGGAAATGATCGAGCGGCTGCCCGCGTGATCCCCCCCAAACATCTCGCCCCTTCACCCCGCCTGCTCGTCAGCCCTTGACCATGAATGCTTTTCATCGCCTGTGCGTCGCCTTTGCCGTCTTCCTGACGGCCCTGCCTCTGGCCCTCGCCAGCCCGGGTGCCAAGGACTGGCCCATCATCAAGCGCGACAAGGACGTGCTCTACGAAGGCCAGCGGCCGTTCCACTTCCTCGGCCTGGCAGCACCCAACATCCAGGCCAACGAATCGCAGATCCTGCCGGACTTCAGCAACCGCTTCCCGGACGAGTACGAACTGCGCGACCTGCTGGGGGCCATCAACCGCCTGGGTGCCCGGGCGACGCGGTCCTTCTCGTTTGGCGTCCACAGCCCGCAGGACAAGGGCATCCCTTTTCACATCATGGGGCGGCGCCAGTACCACGAAGCCGCCTTCCGCTCGTTCGACCTCATGCTGGCGCTGTGCCGGGAGTACGACGTCCGCGTCATCGTGCCCTTCATCGCGTCGCAGTCCTTCCCGGTGGTGCGGGGCGTCGACGAGTTCGCCGCACTGTCCGGCAACACCGCGACCGGCGCCTTCTGGCAGGACGAGAACGTCAAGGCCGACTTCAAGCATTTCCTGAGCTACCTCCTCAACCGGCGCAACACCGTGACGGGCGTGCTCTACAAGGACGACCCGGCCATCCTGGCCTGGCAGTTCGGCAACGAGTTCGACAGCTATGCGCCCGACCGCAAGCTCGACGCCGAGGCCTGGAGGCCGGCCATCACGGCCTGGCAGCTGGAGATGGCCCGCTACATCAAGTCCAGCGACCCGAACCACCTCATCATGGAGGCCGGTGGCGACCGCAAGGTCATGCTCGACAGCCCGGACGTGGACGTGATGAGCGCCCACCTCTACGAGTACTGGAACCGCCTCTCGGGCAGCCCCACGGAGCTGGCCCCGCTGGCGCGCAAGGAGCGCGAGACGTCACGCGGCCGCAAGGTGCTGCTGATCGACGAGTTCGGCCTGGCCACCGTCGAGAACCAAGCCGCGCTGATCAAGACCATCCGCGAGGAAGGCATCAGCGGCGGCCTGCTGTGGAGCATCCGCAGCCACCGGCGCGACGGCGGTTTCTACTATCACAACGAGGGCGGCACGCCGATCAACTCCTTCCACGTGCCCGGTTTCGCCGCGGGCTACCACTACCAGGAACAGCAGATCCTCGACCTCATCCGCCGCGAGGCCCACGCCATCCGCGGCCTGCGGGTGCCACCGGTCAGGAAGCCGTCGCCCGCGCCCTTGCTCAGCGGCCAGCGCGGCGCCCTGGTGTGGCGCGGCTCGACGGGCGCGTCGGACTACACGGTTGAGCGGGCCGAGCGCCGGGCCGGCCCCTGGCAGGTGATGGCCACCGGCGTGCACGACGCCGTCATCTTCGACGTCAAGAAGTACGAGGACGACCAGGTGCACGAGCCCACCCCGCTTTGGTTTGACGAAACCGGGCAGCGCGGCAAGACCTACCACTACCGCGTCAAGGGCCGCAACGCCGGCGGCGAGACGAGCTACTCCAACGTGCTGACGATGACACTGCCGTGAGGCCCGCATGCGCCCATACGCCCTCGCTCTCCTGATGGCCCTGTTGCCGCTTGCCGCCAGCGCCGCCGAGGTGCTGCGTGCCACCCCAGCGCGCAACACGACGCTGCAGTACGCCCGCCTCGATGTCGACATCACGCTTCGGGCCGCCTGGACGAACCCTTTCCACGCCCAGGACGTGGCGGTGGACGTCGTCTTCACGGCGCCGAGTGGCAGGCAGCTGCGGCTGCCCGCCTTCCATGTGAGCGGCGAGCCCCACCAGGCCTCGCGCTGGCAGGCCCGGTTCGCGCCGCGCGAGGTGGGCCGCTACGGCTACCGTGTCGAGGTGAGCGAAGCCGGGCGGCCGAAGACTGCGGGCCAGGCAGGCAGTTTCGCCGTCACGCCGAGCGCCGCGCGGGGCTTCCTGCGCCCCGACTCTGCCTGGGCCCTCAGGTTCGACAACGGGGAAATCTTCCGCGGCATCGGAGAGAACTTCTGCTGGGAACACCGCGACCACGACGACTCGAAATACTTCGGCGCCCTTCACGAGAACCCGCGCTTCAACTACGAGACCATGATGGCGAAGCTGTCCGGGCACGGCGCCAATTTCATCCGCACCTGGATGATCTACTGGAACCTGCCGGTGGACTGGCGCTGGGTCGACAACGCGTCCCGCTACCGCCCCAGCGAGGCCCGCTTCAACGAGTCGGGTATCGCGCGGATGGACGCCTTCATCGTCACGGCCGAGCAGCATGGCATCTACGTGATGCTCGCGCTCGACCCCCACGTCGCGCTGCTGGGCGAGGGCTGGGAGCGCAGCGTCTACAACCGCAGGAACGGCGGCCATGCGGCGACCGTCGCCGAGTTCTTCACTTCACCGAAGGCGCGGGAGCAGTACCAGGACAAGCTGCGCTTCATGGTGGCGCGGTGGGGCTACAGCCCGGCCATCGCCGCCTGGGAGTTCTTCAACGAGATCGACAACGTGACCTACGCCGACCCAGCGGCCCGCATCCCCGACGAGCCGGTCGTCGACTGGCACCGTGCCATGAGCCGCTACCTGGCCGAGGTCGACCCTTTCGACCATCTGATCACGACCAGCATCTCGCACCGCGACCTCGCGGGCCTCAACGACATCCCCGACATCGACTTCAACCAGAAGCACATCTACAAGGCCACCGGCTCCATCCCTGCCACGGTCAGCGACTACGTGCAACGGCACGGCAAGCCCTACGTGATTGGCGAGTCGGGCTTCGAGTGGGACTGGAGCAAGAACTTCGACGCGTTCGCAGAGGACATGGTCTACGACTTCAAGCGTGGCCTGTGGTACGGCCTCTTCTCGCCAACGCCCATACTGCCGCTGTCCTGGTGGTGGGAGTATTTCGACGAGAAGCAGGTGACGCCCTACTTCGCAGCGGTGCGCGAGATTGATGGGCTGATGCGCCAGGCCGGGCGCGGGCGCTTCGAGGCCGTGGCGGCCTCGTCGGGCCATGCCCAGATCGAAGTCCATGCCGTGCGAGCGGGGCGCCAGGTGTTCATCTACCTGAACAACGCGAGCGCGAGTTCGCAGCAGGCTGGCCTGACGCAGGCAGGCCTGCGGGCCGGGGCGCGGGTGCGGCTCTACGACCCGGAAACACGGAAGTTCCGCGCCGCGACGGTGCCGGCACCGGCCGCCGGTGCCGGCACCGTCTTGCCCCTGGAGCTCGGCGCACGCCAGCAGCTCATCGTCATCCTGCCCAGCCCGAACGCCCAGAACGGCGCCCACCCCTCCCACCCCTGACATGAGCTACGTCCCGGCCCCCCAACGCTACGACCGCCAGCCCTACCGCCGCAGCGGCCGCAGCGGCCTGATGCTGCCTACGCTGTCCCTGGGCCTCTGGCACAACTTCGGCGCCGTCGATCGGCATGACACCGCAAGGGAGATGCTTCTCGGCGCCTTCGACCGCGGCATCACCCACTTCGACCTGGCCAACAACTACGGCCCGCCCCCTGGCTCCGCCGAGGTGACGCTGGGCCGCGTGCTGCGCGAAGACCTGCACGCCTACCGCGACGAACTCATCATCTCGACCAAGGCTGGCTACCGCATGAACCCAGGCCCATATGGCGAATGGGGCTCGCGCAAGGCGCTGATCGCGAGCCTGGATGCGAGCCTGAAACGCCTCGGCCTGCCCTACGTCGACATCTTCTATTCCCACCGGCCTGACCCGGAGACGCCGCTGGAAGAAACCATGGGGGCGCTCGACTTCGCAGTGCGCAGCGGGCGCGCGCTATACGCCGGACTGTCAAACTACGCCGTCGACCAGACGCGAGAGGCCAGTGCCATCCTGCGCCGACTCGGTACGCCGTGCGTCATCCACCAGCCGCGCTACAGCATGCTGGACCGCTGGGTCGAAGGCGGCCTGCTCGATACGCTGGCCGAGGAGGGCATTGGCTGCATCGCCTTCTCGCCGTTGGCACAAGGGCTCCTGACGGAGCGCTACCTGGCCTCGGCGATCCCGGCCGACTCGCGTGCGGCCAAGGGCGGCTTTCTCAAACCTGCGGACATCAGCGCCTCTCGTCTGGAGGTCGTGCGCCGCCTCAAGTCACTCGCCGATGCCCGCGGCCAGTCTCTGCCCCAGCTCGCGCTGAGCTGGATCCTGCGCCACCCCGGCATGACCTCGGTCTTGATAGGCGCCAGCCGGCTGGCCCAGATCGACGACGCGCTTGGCGCAGCCAACGGAGAGCGGTTGACCGACGCGGAACTGGCGGCTATCGAAGATGCCGTGGGGCCGGAGTAAGGTCTGGTTGAGAGCGCGCGCGCGTCGTTAGCGGGCGGTCAAGTCCACCGCTGAGCGTCTGCTTTCGGCCTGCTACGCAGCCGTCGTCGCGATCCTTCGGGTCGTCAAATGGTGCAGCGACCCCTCTTGTGGCCGCTTGAGTCGCTACTAAACCATGCTGACTACACGCATGGTTAACGGGCTCATGACGTTCTGGCACTTCGGCGGCGTGACGCACGAGGTGCTCGTCGACAACGCCAAGGCGCTGGTCGAGGATCGGACCGAGGCCCTGATTAGACTTGCGCCGGTGTTGACGGTAGCGTCGTCAGTCCGCATGCAAGGATGCTCATGGCCCCGACAGTGATCAACCCGGAAAGCGTGCGCGAGTTTCGCGACGAGCAGTCGTTCGACGACTGGCTGGCAGTGCATCACGACCAGCGAGACGAGGTGTGGGTCAAGATCCACAAGGTCGGCTCGGGCCTGGCTTCGATCACGGCCAAGCAGGGCATCGACGTGGTGCTCTGCTGGGGCTGGATAGACGGCATTCGCAAGGGGCTGGACGACACCAGCTTCCTGCAGCGCTACACGCCACGCCGCGCCCGCAGCATCTGGAGCCAGATCAACATCGCGAATGTCGAACGGCTGACCCGGGAGGGGCGCATGACGCCACACGGGCAGCGTGAAGTCGAGGCCGCCAAGGCCGACGGCCGCTGGGCGCGCGCCTACGGCAGCGGCCAGGGCATGAAGATTCCTGACGACCTGCAGGCCGCCATCGATGCAGAGCCGGAGGCGCGCAAGATGCTTGCCAAGCTCAGCGAGCAGAACCGCTTCGCGTTGGCCTTCCGGGTCCACAACCTGAAGACGCCAGCCGGCCGCCAGCGCAAGATCGAGGCCTTCGTCGAGATGCTCAAGCGCGGCGAGACGATCTATCCGCAGAAGAAGAAATAGCGATCCGCCAATGAAAAACGACCGCCACAGCGGTCGTTTCCGGGAAGGCAAAGGCCTTCTTCGTTCAGCGGGTGGCGCGCTTGCGTGCCCAGCCCAGTGCGCCCAGTGCGCTCAAAGCGAGCACCAAGCTGGCGGGTTCCGGCAGCTGCCCGCCAGTCGTTGCCTGTGCCTTGAGGGTCAGGTCATCGATCCAGAAGCTCTGATCCGTGCCGGTGACGACCATGGAACGCGCCACGCCGCTGAAGCCCAGATCCAGCTTGGACCAGTCACACACCTTGAAACCTGCGTCGATAGAGCAGTTCTGCAGGCGCAGACGTGAGATGTCAAACACGGCCAGCTCGCCGATGCCATCGATGTCGCTGAACAGCGTGATGCTGCCCTTGGTGGAAGGCTGGCCGGCGTAGTACAGCGATGAACCGCCGATGAAGCCTGCTGCGAAATTGAGAGTGAAGCTCGCGTTCGAGGTGCTCGTCGCGCCGCCCGGCTCTTTGCCGAGCATCAGCGCGGTGCAGCCACCGTCATGGAAGAAGTTGCCGAAGCCGTTGTTGCAGTTGTCTTCACGGGAAACGAGGCCCCATGCGTCGCCGGTGAACAGCGCGCCGCTGTCCTTGTAACGGTCCAGCAACTGGACGATGCCCTTGTCGGCCGGATCGGAGGACTTCTTGATGTCCTCGAAGTTCAGGACCACGTCGGCGAAGGCCGGCTGCAGCGCTGCCGTCAGGGCCAGGGCCAAAAGTTTGCTCGTTGCGCGCATGGCGTTCTCCGTCCGTGGATTTCGAGTTGGGTTTGTGGTCTGGACTGTAAACAAGCCCTTCCTTCCTGCGCGGCGCGGCGCCCCTTCAGTTGAGGGGGCAAATGCCTTCCGGGGCCTGGCTTAGGGGGGGGCGGTGGCCGTGGCTACACTGCCTCTCGTGGAAACCAAATGGCTTGAAGACTTCGTCAGCCTGGCCGAGACGCGCAGCTTTTCCCGCTCGGCCCAGTTGCGTCATGTGACCCAGCCGGCGTTTTCGCGCCGCATTCAGGCGCTGGAGGCCTGGGCCGGCGTCGATCTGGTGGATCGCTCGTCCTATCCGACGCGGCTGACGGCTGCCGGCGCCACGCTGCTGGCGCAGGCCGTGGATCTTCTGGGCAACCTGCAGGCAACGCGCAACATGCTGCGCAGCCATCAGGCGGCCGACCAGGACATGATCGAGTTCGCCGTGCCGCATTCGCTGGCCTTCAGCTTCTTCCCGCACTGGCTGATGAGCCTGCGCCGTGGCTTCGGGGCCATCAAGTGCCGGCTCAACGCCGCCAACGTGCACGACGCGATGCTGCAGCTCAGTGAAGGCAATTGCGACCTGCTGCTGGTCTATCACCACGCCAGCCAGCCCTTGCAGCTCGACCCCGAGCGCTACCAGATGGTTTCGCTCGGCCAGGAGACCTTGTCACCCTATGCCCGTGCGGATGCCCAGGGCGAGCCGATGTTTCGCCTGCCCGGCCGGCCGGGCCAGAAAATTCCCTTCCTGAGCTACGCCGCCGGCGCCTATTTGGGGCGCATCGTCGAGCTCATCGTCAAGCAGGCCGATTGCGCGCTCAACCTGGACGCGATCTATGAGACCGACATGGCCGAGGGCCTGAAGGCGATGGCGGTCGAAGGGCATGGGCTGGCGTTCCTGCCGGCCAGCTCGGTACAGAAGGAATTGGCCGGCGGCCGCCTGGTGCCGGCAGCGGCGCCGGGGACGTTCAGCGTCAGCATGGAGCTGCGCATTTACCGGGAGCGGCCCGAGGCGTCGCGCCGGCAGAAGCCGGCAGCGCAGGCGCTGTGGGACTATCTGGCGTCGGCGGCATGAGGTCATTGCAGCTGTGCATGGATCGTGAAAACCCGTATTTGGGCTGAGTGCGCGGCGTGGTCTGCTCAGGGCTGCTATCGATTTCACTACCTGTTGTTGGAGTCTCCATGAAGAAAGTTTTGCTCGTCGCAGCCTTGCTGGCCGGCGTTTCCGCCGTGCATGCCGAAGACACGCTGAAGAAGCTGAAGGACAGCGGCGTCATCACGATGGGTGTTCGCGAGTCCTCGGGTCTCTCGTACACCATCGGTGACGGCAAGTACGTTGGCTACCACATCGACGTCTGCACCAAGGTCGTCGCCGACCTGGAAAAGCAGCTCGGCCGCAAGCTCGAAACCAAGTACCAGGCCGTCACGTCGGCCAACCGCATCCCGCTGATGGTCAATGGCACGATCGACCTGGAATGCGGTTCGACGACGAACAACGCCGCCCGTCAGAAGGATGTGGCCTTCGCCGTGACGACCTATGTTGAGGAGGTGCGCATCGCCGTGAAGGCCAACTCCGGCATCACCGCCATCAACCAGCTCAACGGCAAGACCGTGGCGACGACGACGGGCACCACCTCGGTGCAGACGTTGCGCAAGCATGAGCGCGCCACGGGCGTGGACTTCAAGGAGGTCTACGGCAAGGACCACGCTGACAGCTTCCTGCTGCTGGACTCCGGCCGCGCCGATGCCTTCGTGATGGACGGCTCCATCCTCGCCAAGAACATCGCGACCTCCAAGAACCCGGCGGACTTCAAGATCGTCGGCGAGGTGCTGAACGTCGAGCCCATCGCCATCATGATCCGCAAGGACGACCCGAGCTTCAAGAAGGCCGTGGATGACAGCATCAAGGCGCAGATGAAGTCGGGCGACCTGGCCAAGACCTACGACAAGTGGTTCCTGCAGCCCATCCCGCCGACCAATACCAAGATTGGCCTGCCGCTGTCTGCCGCGACCAAGGACGCCTGGGCCAACCCCAACGACAAGCCGATGGAAGACTACGCCGCGAAGAAGTGAATCGCGCGTTGACCTGAACGACGCAAAGCGGGTGCCTGGCACCCGCTTTGCTTTAGGGACAAGGCTTGAGGAGAGGCCATGAGTTGGGACTGGCAGTTCTACTGCAATGACACCGCCACCGGGGAGGCCATTGCCGGCTGTTTCGGCCCCGGCGGCAAGGAGCAGACCTATCTGCAATGGATGCTGGGTGCCTGGGGCTGGACGTTGAGCGTCTCGCTGCTGGCGCTGGTGCTGGCGCTGGTGGTGGGTTCGCTGATCGGCATCATCCGCACCGCGCCCAACAAGTGGCTGGTGCGCTTCGGGGAGGCGTGGACGGAGTTGTTCCGCAACATCCCGCTGCTGGTGCAGGTCTTCCTCTGGTACCACGTCCTGCCGGCGTTGTTCCCCACCCTGCGCGAGGCGCTGCCGCCGTCGGTGCTGATCGTCTTCGCCTTGGGCTTCTTCACCAGCGCCCGGGTCGGCGAGCAGGTCAAGGCCGGCATCAAGACCTTGCCGACCGGTCAGCGTTACGCGGGCCTGGCGGTGGGCATGACGCTACCGCAGACCTACCGCTTCGTGCTGCTGCCGATGGCTTTCCGCATCGTCATCCCGCCGCTGACGAGCGAGAGCATGAACATCGTCAAGAACTCGGCCGTGGCCTTTGCGGTCAGCATCCCCGAACTGGCGCAGTTCGCGCAGCAGGCGTCTGAAGAGACCTCGCACTTCGAGGAGATCTTCATTCCCGTCACGGCGCTGTATTTCATCTCGGCGTTCGCGATCAACCGCGTCGCCAAGTTCATCGAGGCGCGCGTGCGCATCCCTGGCCAGGCAGGAGCCAAGTGATGCTCAATCTCGACTATTCCTTCCTGAACTGGGCGGTCATCCAGAGCTTCGTTGCCAAGGGTTTCTGGTTTTCCATCCAGCTGACGCTGGTGTCCATGGTCGGCGGCATCATCCTGGGCACGCTGCTGGCGATGATGCGGCTGTCCAGCCACAAGTGGCTGTCGGTGCCGGCGGCCTTCTACGTCGACACGCTGCGCTCCATCCCGCTGGTGATGGTGATCCTGTGGTTCTTCCTGCTCATCCCCAAGCTGCTGGGGCCGCTGGGCGGGCAGACGTCGGCCTTCATCACCTTCACGCTGTTTGAGGCCTGCTACTACTCCGAGATCATGCGCGCCGGCATCCAGTCGGTGTCCAAGGGCCAGGTCAATGCCGGCTACGCCATGGGCATGACCTACGGCCAGACGATGCGGTTCGTCGTGCTGCCTCAGGCCTTCCGCAACATGCTGCCGGTGCTGCTGACGCAGACCATCATCCTGTTCCAGGACACGTCGTTGGTCTACGCGGTCGGCGAGTACGACCTGCTGAAGGGCTTTGAGGTCGCGGGCAAGAACTTCAACCGTCCGGTCGAAACCTATCTTGTCGCCGCCGTCGTCTATTTCGTCATCTGCTTCGGCTTGTCGCAGCTTGTGCGCAAGCTGCAGAAGAAGATCGCCATCATTCGTTGAGCCGAGTCCACCATGATCGACATCAAGAACATCTCCAAGTGGTACGGCAGCTTCCAGGTGCTGACCGACTGCACGACGTCCATCAAGAAGGGCGAGGTCGTCGTCGTCTGCGGGCCGTCGGGCTCGGGCAAGTCGACGCTGATCAAGACGGTGAACGCGCTGGAACCCTTCCAGAAGGGTGACATCGTCGTCGACGGCATCTCGATCGCCGACCCCAAGACCAACCTGCCCAAGCTGCGCTCGCGCGTGGGCATGGTGTTCCAGCATTTCGAGCTGTTCCCGCACCTGTCGGTGACCGAGAACCTGACCATCGCCCAGATCAAGGTACTGGGGCGCTCGGCCGACGACGCCAAGACGCGTGGCCTGAAGATGCTGGACCGCGTGGGCCTCACGGTTCATAAGGACAAGTTCCCCGGTCAGCTCTCGGGCGGCCAGCAGCAGCGTGTGGCCATCGCGCGGGCGCTGTCGATGGACCCCATCGTCATGCTGTTCGACGAGCCTACCTCGGCACTGGACCCCGAGATGGTGGGCGAGGTGCTGGACGTGATGGTGCAGCTTGCGCAGGAGGGCATGACCATGATGTGTGTGACGCACGAGATGGGCTTTGCCAAGCGCGTCAGCCACCGCGTCATCTTCATGGACGCGGGCAAGATCATCGAGGATTGCAGCAGCAGCGACTTCTTCAACAAGCCCGAAGACCGGTCGCCTCGGGCCAAGGATTTCCTGGCCAAGATCCTCCAGCACTGACATCGCGTCACCAATGGAAAACGGCGGCCATCAAGCCGCCGTTTTCATTTCCGGGCTTGTGCTCAGGGTTCGATGGCCGCGCCCACGACCGGCCCGGCCGCGACGGTGCCGATGCGCGTCGCCTTGCCGGTGGCCAGGTCGATGCGGTACCAGACCGACTTGCCGCCAGAGGTGATCGCCGAATAGGCCGCGTTGGAGAGGTCCGAGATGTCCAGCGTCGCCTTCTCGAACGAACCCACGCCCAGCGACCCCACCGTCCACAGTCGGCCCGTGTTGGGTGACACAGGCGGCTGCACCCCTTCCTTGCTGCCCTGATGCACCAGCACACCCTGGCGGCCGTCCAGTGCGTAGTTGGTGGTGATCTTGTCGTTGTCCTTGTTGTAGGTGTAGCCCGCCGCGACGATGCTGGCCGGCTTGCTTGCGTTTACGTCGCTGGCGTCGAATACCAGCCGGCCGTCCAACTGCAGGCCGGGCGTGTTGGGTTCGGCGTCGACGACGGCGCCCGTGTCGGGATGCAGCCGCATGTTGAACCCGCTGTCGCTGACGACGCGGATGCGGTCCACGGTCGGGTTGAAGTCGAAGCCCCATTCGGTTGCGCCAACCGGCAGGCCGACGGGCGTGCCCACAGCGCTGGCGGCACCGGTCTTGGTGTCGATGCGGTACAGCTGGCCGCTGGCGCCCAGCCCGAACAGTTGGCCTTTGGCGACGCGATAGTCGATGCCCAGCAGCGTGTCGCCGGCGGCCAGGCCCGTCAGCGCCTTGGTGGACAGCGTCTTCTGCGGCTGGCCGGCGTTGAACTGGACGAGCTGGTTGGTCGTCGTCACCGCGTAGATCGTCTCCTTGGCCAAGGGGCCTACGGGCTCCATGGTGGCGCAGGCGGCAAGCAGTGCGGCGGCGGTGATCGTGGCGAACGTGAGGGCAGGGCGGGCCATGGCATCTCCAGGGGTTGGCGGCGTTCGTTTATACGCGGCGACCCCATCGCGCGGATGCATGGCCCTGCGATCCGCCAGCCATCGGCCGGACGACAATCGCGCCCCATGACCGACATCCTCACCCTCACCCGGCCCGACGACTGGCATCTGCATCTGCGTGACGAGGCGGCGCTGGCCAGCGTGCTGCCCTACACGGCGCGCCAGTTCGCACGGGCCATCGTCATGCCCAACCTGCGCCCGCCGGTCACGACCGCAGCGCAGGCCGTGTCCTACCGCGAGCGCATCCTGGCTGCCTTGCCCGAGGGCAGCGACTTCCAGCCGCTGATGACGCTCTACCTGACCGACAACACGCCGGCCGAGGAGATCAAGCGCGCCAAGGACGCCGGCGTCGTCGCCCTCAAGCTCTACCCGGCCGGCGCCACGACCAACAGCGATGCCGGCGTCACCGACATCCGCAAGACCTACGCGACGCTGGAAGCCATGCAGCGCGAGGGCCTGCTGCTGCTGGTGCATGGCGAGGTGACCGATGGCGACATCGACGTCTTCGACCGCGAGGCGGTGTTCGTCGAGCGCGTCATGCAGCCGCTGCGCGCGGCGATGCCGGAGCTGAAGGTCGTCTTTGAGCACATCACGACCAAGGAAGCCGCGCAGTACGTGACGGACAGCGACCGCTTCACCGCCGCCACCATCACGCCGCAGCATCTGCTCTACAACCGCAACGCCATCTTCACCGGCGGCCTGCGTCCGCACTACTACTGCCTGCCCGTGCTCAAGCGCGAGGAGCATCGCCAGGCGCTGCTGAAGGCCGTGGCCTCGGGCCTGCCAAAGTTCTTCCTCGGCACCGACAGCGCGCCGCACGCGGCCCAGCTGAAGGAGAACTCGGTCTGCGGCGCCGGCTGCTTCACGGCCGTCTCGGCGCTGGAGTTGTATGCCGAGGCCTTCGAGGGCATTGGTGCGCTGGACAAGCTCGATGCCTTTGCCGGCCACCACGGCCCCGATTTCTACGGCCTGCCGCGCAACACCGGCACCGTCACGCTCAAGCGCGAACCCTGGACACTGCCCAGCGCCGTGCCGTTCGGCGAAGCTCAACTCAAGCCCCTGCGCGGCGGCGAAACCCTGAACTGGAAACTCATCGCATGAAGAAGGTTGCTTTCCTCGTCGACTTCGACAACGTCGCCACCGACGTCATCGAGCAAGCCCTGCAGATGTGCTTCAAGGACTACGAGGCCGTCCATATCCGCCGCGCCTACTGCAACGCCGAGCAGGCGCAGAACCACCAGGGCTTTCTGAAGCGCCTGGGCCTGCGTGCCATCGTCAACCTGGCCATCGGCAAGAACTCGACCGACATTGCCATGGCGGTGGACGCCATCGACCTGGCCATCAGCGAGCAGCCCGATGTCATCGTGCTGGTGTCGTCCGACAGCGACTTCGCGCCGCTGGTGCTGAGGCTGCGCGAGAAGGGCGCCTGGCTGCGCGGCTTCGGCCAGCATGGCAAGACGGGCGACGGCGTCATCCAGATCTACGACCAGTTCAACGAGCTGGCCCATGACAGCGGCAAGTCGTCGACATCCAAGCGCGAGCCGGCAAGGAAGACCGCCCGGCCCGCGCGATCCACCGCTAGGAAAGCTGCGCCGCCCAAGGCCGCCGCCCCGGCGCAGAAGTCGGCTGCGGTGCCAGCGCCGACGTCAACGCCGATCGCCGTGCCGGCCCCGGCGCCCATGCTCGCGACAGCGACTGCACCGGCACCAGCACCTTTGGCGAAGCCCGCGCCGGCGCCCAAGCGTGCCGCCGCGCCGCCGGCCCCGGTCGACGCCAACGTGGCCGCCGCCAAGGAGATCAACGCCATCCTGGCGCTGCTGCCCAAGCTCGCCGACGGCCAGTGGCACGACCTCGGTGCCGCTGCCAAGGCACTGAAGGAGGCGGGTTTGCTGCCCAAGACGGCGCCGTCGACCAAGCTGTTCCGCAAGCACCCCAAGGCCTTCCAGCTGCAGCCGGAAAAGACGCCCAACCAGGTGCGCTTCGGTCACGGCTGACCTCTGGCCCGCGCCGGCAGCCGATTGCGTCACGGCCTTTGCGGGCAGGCGACCGGGCGCTGTACGCAAAGCGGCTAGCATCGGCGCCCCACCTGGGAGGTGCCGTTTGTCGATGAAGTTCTGTTTGAAGCCCTTGGTCGGCCTCGCCCTCGCCGGGCTGGTCTGCGTGGCCGCTGCGCAAGCCCCGCCGCCTGTGCCAGCGCCGCCTGCGAGCGCCGTGCAGGCGCAACCGGCCCCGCCACCGACCGTCTCGGCCAGCGCCCGGCGCCTGTACGAGCGCAGCAAGAGCCAGCTGCTGCAGATCCGCACGCTGCTCAAGACCCAGGACAGCCAGGCCTCCGTCGGCTCGGGCTTTCTCGTCAGCGACGACGGCCATGTCGTCACCAACTACCACGTCATCAGCCAGTTCGCGCTGGAGCCCGACAGCTACCGGCTGCGCTACGCCACGACCGACGGCCAGGGCGGCGCGCTGGAGTTGCTGGACTTCGACGCTCGCCGCGACCTGGCGCTGCTGCGCGCCGTGGACGACGGCAAGGGTGGCGGCCTCAAGGGCCGCGGCGCATTGATGTTCCGCCCGCAAAGCCAGCCGCTGTCCAAGGGCGAGCGCATCTACTCGATGGGCAACCCGCATGACGTTGCCTTCGCCGTCGTCGAGGGCAACTACAACGGCCTGGTGGAGCGCAGCTTCGACCCGCTGATCTACTACGCCGGCGGCATCAACCCCGGCATGAGCGGCGGCCCGGTGCTGGACGAAGAGGGCCTCGTTGTCGGCGTCAATGTGTCGACCATGCTGTTCGCGCAGCAGGTCAGCTTCCTGGTGCCCGGCCAGTTTGCAGAGGCCATCGTCAAGCGCAGCCTGGCCGCCAAGCCAATCCGCACGGCGGCCTGGAGCCGGCTGCGTGACCAGCTCACTCGCTATCAGGACGAACTCGTCACGCGCTTCCTGGCTCTGCCCTGGGAGAGCGCCAACCATGCCCGCTACCGCCTGCCGGTGCCCAAGCAGGACTTCATGCGCTGCTGGGGCAGCAGCACGGCGGCCGACACCAAGGGCCTGGAGTTCGAGCGCTCGCAATGCCGCATGGACCACGCCCTGTTCGTCGGCGGCAACCTGCAGACCGGCTGGCTGGACATGTCGCACGAAGCCTATGACGGCGCCAACCTCGGCGCGCTGCGCTTTGCGCGCCAGTATTCCAAGAGCTTTCGCAATGAACGCCTGGGCGGGTCGGACAAGTCCCGCACCGCGGCTCACTGCAAGGAGCAGTTCGTCGACCGCGACGGCCTGCCGCTGCGCGCCGTGGTCTGCCTGCGGGCTTACCGCAAGCTCGACGGCCTGCACGACCTCAGCGTGCTCGTGACGACGGTGGACGCCGCAGAGCAGGGAGCGCTGGGCCGCTTTGACGCCCGTGGCGTCAGCTTCGACAACGCGCTCAAGCTCGCGGCGCATTACCTGGAGGGCTTCGCGTGGACGAACAGCTCGAAGGCCAAGTGATGCCCGTCGCTTCTTCCGCCGCCGTGCCCGCCGCCGCCGTCGTCGAACTGCTGGGCCGCGACGGCCGCGTCGCCCTCGTGCAGCGCGTCACGCAGTGGCCGGTGCGCATCGGCCGCTCGCCGGCTTGCGACATCGTGCTGGACGACGCCCACATCGCCGCCGAGCATGCGGAGCTGCATGCCGGTGCCGATGGTCGCTTCGTGCTCAAACTGCTGGATACACGCAACGGCGGCTGGGTCGCCGGCAAGCGCCTGGCCTCAGGCGAAGAGGCTGCGCTGCCCACCGGCGGCGCCTTCCTGCTCGCCGGCAGCGCGCTGCGTTTGCGCACCAGTGCCGACGCACTCGCGCCCGAGCAGACCCTGGTCGTGCACCCTGTGCGCCACTGGGCGCTGCTGCCGGCGCTGATCCTCGCCATGCTGTTCTTCCAGTGGGTGGACCGCTGGAGCGAGTCCGACCCCGGCGCGCGCTGGGTCGACTACGCCGCACCGCTGCTCGGCCCGCTGGCGTTCGTGCTGGGCTGGGCGGGACTGTGGTCGCTGGCCAGCCAGATCTTCCAGCACCGCTTCCCGTTCACGACGCATCTGCGCCGCGTGCTGCTGGTCACCGTCGCATTGCAACTGCTGGAATGGCTGCTGCCGGCCGTGGCCTATTCGCTGTCGCTGCCGAGGTTGATGGCCCTTGACGGCCTGGCCCTGCCGCTGGCTGGCGCGGCGCTGATCGCCTGGCATGCCCGCCTCGTCTGGCCGGGCGCGCGGCGCACGCTAAGCGTTGGCATCGCGGCCCTGCTGCTGCTGGGCCTGGGCCTGCAGATCGGCGGCCGCCAGGAGCAGCAGTACGTGTTCGGCCCGCCCTACCTCGCCAGCCTGCCGCCGCCCGCGTTGCGCCTGGCCTCGCCCAAGCCTCCTGAAGACCTGATCGAGTCGCTGAAGCCGCTCAAGGCGGAACTGCAGCGACAGGCGCGCAAGGACAACGACGGTTTCGAGGCGGAAGAGGCTGGGGAGTAGGTCTCAGGCTGTTCAGGCCTGCGGTAGGAAGCCATCCACCGACAGGTAGCGCTCGCCCGTGTCGTAGTTGAAGCCCAGCACCCGCGCGCCGGGCGCGAGTTCGGGCAGCTTCTGCGCAATGGCCGCCAGCGTGGCGCCGCTGGAGATGCCCACCAGCAGGCCTTCCTCGCGGGCGCTGCGGCGGGCGTACTCACGCGCCGCCTCGGCCTCAACGAGGATGACACCGTCCAGCAGCGCCGTGTCCAGCACCGCCGGGATGAAGCCCGCGCCAATGCCCTGGATGGGATGCGGGCTGGGCTGGCCGCCGCTGATGACGGGCGAGGCGGTCGGCTCCACCGCGTAGACCTTGAGCTGCGTCCATGCGGCCTTCAGCACCTGGGCGCAGCCGGTGATGTGGCCGCCGGTGCCGACGCCGGTGATCAGCACATCCAGACCATCGGGGAAGTCGCGCAGGATCTCCTGCGCCGTTGTCTTCACATGCACGGCCGGGTTGGCGGCGTTTTCGAACTGCTGCGGCATCCACGAGCCGGGGTGCTGCTCCAGCAACTCCTTGGCGCGGGCGATGGCGCCCTTCATGCCCTTCTCGCGCGGCGTCAGGTCAAAGCTCGCGCCATAGGCCAGCATCAGCCGGCGGCGCTCCACGCTCATGCTGTCGGGCATGACGAGGATGAGCTTGTAGCCCTTGACCGCCGCCACCATGGCCAGGCCCACGCCGGTGTTGCCCGAGGTCGGCTCGATGATGGTGCCGCCCGGCTTGAGCAGGCCTTGGGCCTCGGCGTCCTCGATCATCGCCAGCGCGATGCGGTCCTTGATCGAGCCGCCCGGGTTGGCGCGCTCGGACTTGATCCAGACCTCGGCGCCGGGGAACAGGCGTTGCAGGCGGATGTGGGGCGTGTTGCCGATGGTGTCGAGGATGCTGGTGGCTTTCATGGGTGGGCTCCTTGTGCGTGGTGCGGATGCTAGCCGCCGAGCGGCCTATGCTGGGCGGATGGGGATGATTTCAAAACGTGGATGCGCCGCGTTGCTGCTGACGGTGCCGGGCGTCGCTTTGGCGACCCTGCAACTTGAGCCGGAGCAGGCGGATGCCGTCGCGTTGAACACGTGGTTGTCGGCCGCGGCGGACCAGGGCGGCCAGCGCTGCACCGAGGCGCGCGTGCTGCCGCCATTGCCGGCGCGGCTGCGCGGCCACGTGACGCTGACCGGCTGGCAATGCGAACTGCAGTCGCAAGCGCGCGGAAAGGTGCGGCGCTACGCCCAGGTGCAAGTGCGGCTCACGGGCGCCCGTTACGCGCAGTGGCCGACGCAGCGGGTGCAATGGCAGACAGGCGTCGACCTGGATGATGACTCGCCCAACCCAGGTATGGGCCTGCGTGTCTGGGTGGCCGCGACGCAGGCGCAGCTGCTGCCGGCCTGGCAGGCGGATGGCGCCGCCGAGCAGACACCTGACGGCAGCTGGCAGCGCTACAGCAACGGCGGCGCGACGCTGACCACGCTGCGCTGCGGTCCGCGCGGCGCGGCACCTTGCGAGATCGGCGACTTCCTGGTGCCGTGATGCCGACGGCAGCGCATCGGTGACAATCTGCGGCGTGAAGCAAGCCAGACCGCCGCTGGGGCGACCATGGAAACATGGCCCTGGAGGAAGGTCCGGACTGCATAGAGCGGCGTAGCAGCTAACGGCTGCCCGGCGAAAGCCGAGGATCAGAGCAACAGAGACGAGTCGACCAAACGTGCAGGGTTCGCCCTGCGGGACCGTGAGCGCAGCTCACGGGGTCGGGTGCAACGGGCAATCTCTACGCGCAGCAACACCAAGTAGGCCAGCGTTGATGCGGCTCGCAGAGCTGGCGGGTAGGTGGCACCGAGCCAGGGCGTGAGTCCTGGCCCAGAGGAATGGCGGTCACATCGCCCAACCCGCACGGGGAGGGCGGTGCACAGAATCCGGCCTATCGGCTTGCTTCACTCTTTTTTCAGGCCCTTGGTCTGGTGGGCGTCAACCCCGCGACGCGAACGGCGAAATGGCGTCGATACACTGGCCTGCAGCCGCAACCCGTGGCGCACGCTCGTCCACCCGACCGCCCCCCGATGAATCCTGAAGCCAGCCGCCTCTGGCGCGCGCCCCGCTGGGCCCTGTCCGTGTTGTTGGCCGGTTTGGGCATGATCGGGCCCTTCTCCATCGACA
>Ga0187844_10000961_pt1 | contig 22379 bp, 19 predicted proteins | sample SpaLakP09_SKY_50_FD_134517 | JGI IMG/M metagenome (GOLD analysis project Ga0187844, IMG submission 134517) | Oligotrophic lake water microbial communities from Sparkling Lake, Wisconsin, USA - SP09_SKY_50 | ecosystem: Environmental > Aquatic > Freshwater > Lake | place: USA: Sparkling Lake...
GGCCGCGCGCGCGCGGCCCTGGCCAGTCCTGGCCTGGGGCCCGGTCAGCACCCTGGCCAACCCTTTTGAGACTGTCGTGATGCGCGGGCGAACGGCCGCCACTCAGGACACGCCGCCCGCCACACTCCAGGGGCCTTCTGTCACAGGCCGTACCGCGTCAGAGGCCTGGAACAGGCCCAGGGCGGCCGGCTGGGGTCACCACTCGCGGAGGCTGCCGTCCTGGCCTCGCCAGATCGGATTGCGCCAGGACGGTGCGTCCCTGGCGGCAGCGCGAACCATGTCCTCGTCGATCTCGACCCCCAGGCCAGGCCCCTGCAGGGCGTCGACCATGCCGTCGCGAACCTCGAAAACCTCGGGATTGCGCATGTAGCTGAGCAGGTCGTGACCGACATTGTAGTGAATGCCGAGGGACATTTCCTGGATCACGAAGTTCGGTGTCGTCAGGGCCAGTTGCATGCAGGCGGCCAGGGCCATCGGGCCCAGCGGACAGTGCGGCGCCACGCCCACATCATAGGCCTCGGCCATGGCGGCGATGCGCCTGCACTCGGAAAGCCCGCCCGCATGGCTGAGGTCCGGCTGGATCACATCGACGGCGGCCGCTTCGAGGAACGGCTTGAAATCCCAGCGGCTGTAGAGGCGTTCGCCCAGGGCGATCGGCACACTCGTCAGACGCGACAGCTGGACGATGGCCTCGACGTTTTCCGACAGCAGGGGCTCTTCGATGAACAGCGGCTGCAGCGGTGCCAGGGCGGCGATCAGTTGCTTGGCCATCGGCTTGTGCAGGCGGCCGTGGAAGTCGACCGCGACGTCCAGGCCCTGCGACTTGACCGCGGCCACGCGATCCAGCGCGTCTTCGAAAGCCCTGGCGCTGTCCAGCCAGCCGATCTCGCCGGTGGCGTTCATCTTCACGGCCTTGAAGCCCTGCTCCAGCCTGACCCTGGAGGCCTCGACCACCTCGTCGGGCCGGTCGCCGCCGATCCAGGCATAGACCGGAACGCGGTTGCGGACACGGCCGCCCAGCAGTTGCCAGACCGGCACGCCCAGCCGGCGTCCCTTGAGTTCCCAGAGTGCCTGGTCCAGCCCGGACAGGGCGGACATCAGCACAGGCCCGCCACGGTAGAACCCGCCGCGATAGGCCACCTGCCAGATGTCCTCGATATTGTCGGCGTCGGCACCGATGAAGCGATCGCGCAGCGACGCGAAGGCCCCGTCCACGGCCTCGGCGTGGCCTTCCAGGCTCGCCTCACCCCAGCCCACGGCCCCGTCGCGGGTCTCGACCCGGACGAAGAGCCAGCGTGGCGGCACAATGAACGTCTCGATCCGCGCTATCCGCGTCGGGCCTGCGCCGACATTGAGCGCTCCAAATTGCTCTTCCGTCATCGACAGTCCGCCGGGTGTCTGGCGCAGCGCGTGCAAGGCCGCATCAACAAGCTCCCAATATAGCCGTGCCCGAACTTAGCCGGGTTGTCGGCAATAGCTATGTCGGGCGTCGCGGGGTCGTCAAACAGTTTATCATATTAATCTTGAAATATGGGCATCGCTTCAGGAAGGCCCTATCCCCGGCACCCGGATCACCAGCTCGGGTCCTGTCGGGCCAAGCGTCACCTTGCCGGGCAACTATCTGTTGCGAGCTACCGGCAAATTTGCCAGCAGTGACGGCATGAAACCCACCGATCCGCTGGAATCACGCTCGGCGCTAGGACGCAACCTGACCTACGGCCTGCTGGACGTGTTGGGGCGGATGATCGTGACCGGCTGCTATGACGGACGACCGTTCCCGATCGAGGCCGAGCTTTCCAAGGAACACGCCGTCAGCCGGTCGGTGACCCGCGAGGCGGTCAAGATGCTGACGGCCAAGGGCCTGCTGACCGCCCGGCCGCGTCAGGGCACCATCATCACCCCCCCTTCGGCCTGGAACTGGTTCGACACCGACGTGCTTCGCTGGCTGCTGGAGCGGAAGTTCTCGCTGAGCCTGCTGCGCCAGTTCACCGAACTGCGCCTGAGCATCGAGCCCGGGGCGGCCGCCCTGGCGGCCCAGTCCGCCAACACCAGGGGTATCGATCTGATCAAGCTGGGCTATGCCCGGATGGAAGCGGCCGAGCTCGGCACCGACAATCCGCTGAGCTCGGACATCGCCTTTCACGTCGCCATCCTGGAAGCGTCGGGAAACCCGTTCTACGCCCAGTTTCGCGATGTCGTGGCCACGGCGCTTCAGACCTCGATCCAGTTCACCAACCGCTATCGCGGACACAATGCCAGCCTGCCCGAGCACAGGGCCGTCCTCGACGCGATCGTCGCCAATGACCCGGTCGCCGCTGCAGCGACCATGCGGGCGCTGATCGCCGACGTCATGGAGCTGATCAGGGAGGCGATCGCCGAGCAGGGCGCGAACGAAGGCTACGTCGCCAGGTTCTCGCCCAAATAGCTCAACCGGTTGCGGCCGTCCGGGGCAGTATGGCGGTCCAGAGCGACCCAACGGCGCCCTCGACATCGCAGCGCGCCGTCGCCACCCTGCCGGAAAACAGATCCGGGAGCCCTGCCATGTCCAATCCATCCCTTGCCGGCCGCGTTGTGCTGGTCACTGGAGCCTCGTCCGGCATCGGGGCGCAGATGGGACGGGCCGCAGCTGCTGCGGGTGCCCGGGTGGCCCTGGCGGCCCGCAGAACCGACCGCCTGGAGGCCCTCGTCGCCGAGATCGGCCCCTCCGCCGCCGCCTTTGCCATGGACGTCGAGGACGAGGCCTCGGTGATCGCCGCCTATGACGCCGTCGAGGCCCGCTTCGGCCCGGTGGACAGCGTGATCGCCAATGCCGGGATCAGCATCATGGGCTCGGCCCTCGAGCTCGCCATCGAGGACTTCGACAAGATCCTGGCCGTCAATACCAGGGGCATGTTCCTGACCGCCCGCGAGGGGGTCCGCCGGATGATCAAGGCCGGCTCGCCCGCCAGCGGTCGTGGCCGGGTCCTGTTGGTTGCCTCGATCGGCGCGCACAAGGTCCTGCCGGGCGTCACCGCCTACTGCACCTCCAAGGCCGGCACGGCCATGATGGGCAAGAGCCTGGCCCGCGAATGGGCCCGCAAGGGCATCAACGTCAACGTCCTGTGCCCGGGCTATATCCGGACCGAGCTGAACAGCGAGTGGTTCGACCAGGAGGGCGGCCAGAAGCTGGTGGCCAGCTTCCCGCGCAAGCGGCTGATGGCCGAGAGCGACCTCGAGGCCATGGCCCTGCTGCTGTGCTCGGACGCCGGGGCCACCATCACCGGCGGCGTCTTCACCGTCGACGACGGCCAGTCACTCTAGAGCCCTTTCCGACCTGATGGCTTCATCAGGGTCGGGCGAAAAGGGCTCCAGACTAAAAGTTTAGAGCATTTTTCGATCCGATAACCGTTTCACACTTATCGGAAAATGCTCTAGGCAGCGGCTTCTTCGTCCTCGTCTTCGTCGTCATCGTCTTCCGGGTCGAAGGCGAGCGCGGCGTCGCGTAGGGCTTCGGCCTCTTCAGCGACTTCGGCGATGGTCTCGTCGGCGATGCCGGCCGCTTCCAGGGCTGCGGCCAGATGGCCGACGATCAGGTCCAGTTCGTCATCGCCCAGACCGACCTCGCCGAGCCAGGCCAGGGCCGGCTCCAGGTCCGGATGCTCGCCCGTGCCGGCGGCATCGAGGGCCACGGTGACGAAGGCCCGTCCCCCGGCGGTGATCACCGGGCCATAAACGTCGGCCAGCCGGTCATCGGCCTGGGCCCGCTGGAAAAAGTCATCGAGCACCGCATGGGCGACGGTCTCGCCGCCGATGGTTTCATAGGGGGTCATGATGTCCTCGCCTGAGCTCAGGTCGCCGGGGAAGCGAAGCCGGAAACGAACAGGCAAAGGCTATCACGCGCCCGGTCGGGACGCGTGATGAGGCCATGACATTTGGGCGATGTTTTCGAGACCCCGCCCCCGTGGAGCGAGGTCGCGCGGTGGCTACTTCGCGGCGTCCATCAGGCCCGCGAAGCGCTCGAACAGATAGAGGCTGTCGGTCGGCCCGGGGGAGGCTTCCGGGTGATGCTGGACGCTGAACACCGGCTTGCCGTCCAGGGCGATGCCGGCATTGGTGCCGTCGAACAGCGACACATGGGTCTCGCTGACCGAGGCCGGCAGGCTGGCGCTGTCGACCGTGAAGCCGTGGTTCATCGAGACGATCTCGACCTTGCCGGTGGTCAGGTCCTTGACCGGATGGTTGGCCCCGTGGTGGCCCTGTTCCATCTTTACGGTCTTCGCGCCGAGCGCCAGGGCCAGCATCTGGTGGCCGAGGCAGATGCCGAACACCGGCTTGCCGCTGGCGACCAGCGTCTGAATGACCGGAACCGCATACTGGCCGGTGGCGGCCGGGTCGCCCGGGCCGTTGGACAGCAGCACGCCGTCGGGATTGCGGGCCAGGATGTCCTCGGCCGAGGTATTGGCCGGCACCACCGTGGCGCGGGCTCCGACATGGGCGAGAGCCCGCAGGATGTTGCGCTTGACGCCGTAGTCGAGGACTACGACCTCGTACTTGGGGGTCTCGAGCTTGGCGAAGCCTTCCGGCCACGACCACAGGCCCTCGTCCCAGGTGAAGGTCTGGGTGGTGGAGGCATCCTTGGCCAGGTCGAGGCCTTCCAGACCCGACCAGGCCTTGGCCTTGGCGACCAGCGCGTCGAGGTCGAACTGGCCGTCCGGGCTGTGGGCGATGACGCCGTGCGGCATGCCCGTCTCGCGGATCTTGCGGGTCAGGGCCCGGGTGTCGACCCCGGCCAGACCGATCATGCCGCGACGCTTCATCCAGCCATCGAAATCACTGTCGGCGCGCCAGTTGGCCGGAGCGGTCGGGATGTCCCGGAAGATGGCCCCGCGGGCGGCCGTCTCGGCGACGCCGGTCACCTGCTCGACGTCTTCGCCATTGGTGCCGACATTGCCGACGTGCGGGAAGGTGAAGGCCACGATCTGGGCCATGTAGGACGGGTCGGTCAGGATTTCCTGATAGCCGGTCATGGCGGTGTTGAAGCACACCTCGCCGATCGCATCGCCCACCGCGCCGCAGCCCACACCCTGCAGGATGGTGCCGTCGGCCAGGGCCAGAACGCCGGTAACGCCGGGGAGAAGGTCTTGGGACATCTCGGAAAGCGCCTCCAGAACGCATGGCCCCGCAAAGGGCAGGTCATTGTCGCAAAAAGGCGGGCTTGGGGTAACCCCGCCCAGCCCGGGCGCGCCCGGGCAACTCCTTGCAAGAAAGCGGTCGGATTTGGGATCCGACCGCCGCGCAAACGGCGGCGTGTCTAGGGGGTGCGCGAGGGGGGGTCAACCCCTTCAAGCGCCGCAGCCGCAGGCCGGTCCCACATTCCCGTGATCGCCGCTCATCCCCCCTCGCCCCCACGCCCCGTGATCCCTTAGGCTTAAGGCTCTTCGGGCCCCGCCAGAAGGAGGACGACCGATGCTGGAACTGCGCCCCAATTGCGAATGCTGCGACCGCGACCTGCCGCCTTCCAGCGATCAGGCCCGGATTTGCACCTTCGAATGCACCTTCTGCGCCGACTGCGCAGAGCACCGATTCTTCGGGGCCTGTCCCAACTGCGGCGGTGACCTGGTGGCGCGACCGATCCGCCCCGAGGACAAGCTGCACCGCTTCCCGGCCTCGTTGCGCCGGGTGGTCAAGGCGCACTCGGCCTGTGCGGGAACCGGGGCGCCGCGGCCCTAGCCCCCCCGGTTCAGGGGGCAGACAGGGGAGCGTTTCGGGGCGATTGAAACAAAATGTCGCGCCCCCGCAACCCGAGTCTTAATCGAGGCGTTAACACTTTGCGGTCCATGCTGGAGCGTCTCAGGAGAACCGCCATGACCATGCTCGGCATCCCTCGCAATCTCAGCGACTCGACCCGCAAGGGCGGCCTGTTTGGACTGGGCGAGACGATGCTGCGGATCCTTCTGGTCACGGCCCTTCCGGTCAGCGCCGTCATCTTCGCGCTCCAGACCTTCTGACACGCCAGGCTCTGGCGTCGCGCAGGCGGGGGTCGTATCCGTAGGGTGCAAAGCTCGCCTTACGAGACCCTGACCGCATGACCGTCACCACCGTCGGCGTCGATGCCGACGACACCCTCTGGCACTGCGAAAGCCTGTTTCGCCTGACCCACCAGCGGTTCGTCGGCCTGCTGGCCGAACACGGCGACGAAGCCCGGATCGAGGCCCAGCTGGCCGCGACCGAGAAGCGCAATCTCCGCGTCTATGGCTACGGGGCCAAGGGCTTCACCCTGTCGATGATCGAGACCGCGCTCGAGCTGACCGACGGCGCGGTCTCGACCCGCGTGATCCGCGAGATCCTGGCCGCCGGCCGCGAGATGCTGACCGAGCCCGTCGAGCCCCTGCCCGGCGTCGAACACGCCCTGGCCACCCTGTCCGAGCGCTACCGGCTTGTACTGATCACCAAGGGTGATTTGCTGCACCAGGAACAGAAACTGGCCGCCTCGGGCCTGGGCGACCTGTTCGCCGCCGTCGAGATCGTCTCGGAGAAGGATGCCGACACCTATCGCCGGGTGTTCGAACGCCACGGCACCGGGGCCGGTCAGGCGGTGATGGCCGGCAATTCGATGCGCTCCGACATCCTGCCCGCCCTCGAGGCCGGGGCCTGGGGCGCGCTGATCCCCTACCCGCTGGTCTGGGCCCACGAGGCGGCCCAGGCCCCGGTCGGGCATGAGCGCTATATCGAACTGGGCGCGATCGCCGAGCTGCCGGCGTGGGTGGATCGGGTGGCGGCTCTATAAACGTGTCATCCCGGCCATGCGCGAAGCGCGCCGAGCCGGGACCGCAGGAAGCCCCCCGCTTTCCGTGGTCCCGGCCCTTCGCTTCGCTACGGCCGGGATGACAGGTTGAACTTGAGCCCCGAAATCCAGTCCCGCGCCGGTCGCTCGAACAGGATCAGCGACAGATAGGCCAGCGGGAACAGGGCCACGACCCAGAACAGCACCCAGAGCCGCATCAGATCACCGTTCAGGTTCCACATCCCCAGCCCCACCCAGGCCAGGCCCATCTTCAGGGCGATCGGGTGCAGCATGTAGAGGGTGAAGCTGAGCTGGGCCCAGGGGGCCAGGCGACGGGTGACGGGTCCCACCGGTCCGGCCGCATCGGCGGCGATGCCCGCCAGGCCGACGGCATAGATCACCAGCAGCAGCACATCGCGCGGCACCTTCAGCGGTGAGGCGATCAGGAAGACGGCCAGCAGACCCCACATGACCCAACGCGCATGGGGCAGTTTCGCCAGCAGCGGCCTGATCTGGAAGCCCAGCATGCCGATCAGGAAACCCGGCACGGCCCGCAGGAAGCCGAGGTCCCAGGTCCACTGGTGGAAGGGCCGGTCGCCGTGCGGGGTCTGGTACAGGATCAGCAGGCTGACCACCGCCAGACCGGCCGTGACCCAGCGCCCCTTGCCGGTGATCCAGAACAGCAGCGGCAGGGCGACATAGACCGCCATCTCGGCGCTGATCGCCCAGCTGACGAAGTTCCAGGTCTGGCTCTTGCAGACGCCCCAGGCGTGGATGAACAGGATGTTGGGGACGATGCAGGCGACGTCATAGCGCCTGGGGTCGCGGTCCTGGATCCAGCCGGCCGCGCCGGCCGCGGCCACGGCGATGAACACCAGCATCGTGGCCCAGTGCAGCGGTCCCAGCCGCGCCACCCGCTTTTTCAGAAAGTCGCCGTACCTGGCCGGGGTCGTCAGCCGTCCCGTATAGATCGCCGCCATCACATAGCCGCTGATCACGAAGAACAGGTCGACGATCAGGCTGAAGGTCTTGATGGTGTCGTCGGCCAGCTGCCAGCGGCCGTCCAGATTGATGAAGCGGTTGAAGTGGAAGACCACGATCATCACCGCCCCGATGATGCGCAGGGCATCCAGGTGCAGCATCTGGTCGGAATCAGGCTTCAGGGGCGGGAACTTGATCATGCCGCAGGCGTGGACCGGAGGCTTGCAGGGGTCAAGTCAGGGAGGTCCCTGACAGGGGTGGGATAAGATCAGGGTTGGGCCCGGGCCCGCAGCGCACTATGTGACGGCCATGACGCCCGAGCCCGCCTTCACCGACGCCGAGATCGATGCCCTGGTCGAGACCTTCTATGCCCGGGTCCGCCGCCACCACCGCCTGGGCCCGATCTTCGAGCAGGCGGTCGGCGAGCACGGTTGGCCCGAGCACATGGCGACGCTGAAACGGTTCTGGGCCGGTGTCCTGCAGGGGGCCGGAACCTACAAAGGCTCGCCCATGGCCGTCCACCAGCGGGTCGAGGGCCTGACCGAGGGCCTGTTCACCCCCTGGCTGAACCTGTTTCACGCCACCTGTGTCGAGCTGTTCGATGCCCCGCGCGCCGCCGTGGCCGGCCAGAAGGCCGAGCGCATCGCCCGCAGCCTGAAGCTGGGCCTCTATTTCCGCCCCGAGGCGATGGCGTGAGCGCGCCGGATCTGGGCCAGGCCCTGCGCAACGACGGCTATGCCTATAGTTCAGCCACCGGGACCCGCGAGCTGCTGGGCCCGGACACCTTCGCCGACTGGCGGGGCTTTGCCGAAAGCTGGAACGATCTGGGCCTGGACGGTTTCATGGCCGACGGCGGTCGCTACCGCAAACGCCGCTTTGCCGCCTTCTCCGCCGCGCCGGGCCAGATCGTCCGCAAGCCACACCAGCCGCACTACCAGAGCCGCGACTACAATGCCCTGAACGGCGGCGTGCAGCGCTGGTTCGAACCCGTCACGGACGCCATCGCCGCCCATCCCGTGCTGCAGGCGGTGATCGGGGCCGGGCTGGATGTCTTCCATCCGATCACGGCCGATCCGCCGGCCCGCTGGCATGTAGAGGTCCACCAGTTCCGCATCGAGGCCCGGGCGGGGCAAGCGGGTCAGCCGACCCCGGAAGGGGCGCATCGTGACGGCGTGGACTGGGTGATCGTGCTGCTGGTCGACCGGATCAATGTGCTGAGCGGCGTCACTGACATCTATGCGCCGGGCGGCAAGTCCCTCGGCAGCTTCACCCTGACGGCACCGGGCGACATGGTGATGCTGGACGACCTGCGGGTCCTGCACGGGGTCACCCCGATCCGCCCCGACGATCCCGCCGCCCCGGCCCTGCGCGACGTGCTGGTGGTGACCTACCGCCACGAGACCTAGCCCTGAACCAGGGCCTTCAGCCGCGCGCCCTGAGCTCGGCGGCCAGCAGGTCGAAGACGATCCGGAAGCGGCGGCTCTTGTTCAGCTCGCGGTGCGCGACCAGCCAGACCGGGAACATCAGGGGCTCCAGGTCCGGCAGGGCCCGGACCACCCTGGGCTCGGCATCGCCGATCGTGCCGTCGAGGATGCCGATCCCCACCCCCTGCTTCACCAGTTCCCACATGACCAGATAGCTCTCGGTCAGGACCGGGAAGTTGCGCTCGGTCAGGGGCAGGCCCATGGCTATCAGGCCCTTCAGGAACTGGCCCGAGCCGTCGATGCTGATGAAGTCGGCATCGCGCAGGTCATAGGGCAGACGCGGCGATCCCAGCCGCTCGAGATAGGCCGGGGTGGCATAGAGCCGGGCGGGGACGTCGCGGATCTTGGTGGCCACCAGGTCCGGCTCGACCGGGCGGAAGTTGCGGATGGCGATGTCGGCCTCGCGCCGCCGCAGGTCGCTGGCCCGGCTGGAGACCACGATCTCGACCTCGATGCCCGGATGGCTCTGCCGGAGTTTGGCCAGGAAGCCCGGCAGGATGTAGGCGGCATGGATCTCGCTGGCCGCCAGCACGACCTTGCCCGGACGGACTGTGACTGCCCCGCCGCCGTCAGCGACACCCGGCCGGCCGCCTCGCCCATGGCCCGGACATGATCCAGCAGTTCGAGGCCGCTGGGCGTCAGGGTCAGGCCGCGGCCGACCCGCTCGAACAGGACGACCCCGAGTTCCTCCTGCAGGGCCTCGACCTGTCGCCCCAGGGTCGGCTGGGCCATGCCCAGGGCCCGCGCCGCCGCAGACAGCGAACCTTCCTCAGCGGTGACCAAAAAGGCCCGCGCCCGGTTCCAGTCGAATCTTACCGCCCGCCAGTCCATGCAAAAACGCATAACACATCCGCCACTATGGGCAATATCCATGCAAATTCACAGGATCTAAAACTCGCCGGTCCCTTCGACCGACCGGAACTTCCCCATGAAAGCCGCCGTTTACCGCACCTATGGACTGCCCGCCGGGGTCCGCCTTGAAGAGGTGCCGATGCCGACACCCCGCGACCACGAGGTCCTGGTCCGCATCCGGGCGACGACGGTCAGCGCGGCCGACTGGCGGGCCCGCAGCCTGGCCATGCCGCCCGGGTTCGGGGCCCTGGCCCGTCCGGCCTTCGGCCTGATCGCGCCGCGCAGCCCGATCCTGGGCACCGAGCTGGCCGGAGAAGTTGTGGCCACCGGCAAGGCGGTGACGCGGTTCCGGGCTGGCGAGGCGGTCTTTGCCTTCACCGGAGCCCGCTTCGGCTGCCATGCCGAGTTCCGCGTGCTGGGCGAGCATGACCTGATCAGCCACAAGCCCGCCAATCTGAGCTTCGCGACCGCCGCCGCCCTCTGTTTCGGCGGCACCACCGCCCTGACCTTCCTGCGCGACAAGGCCGCCCTGAAGCGCGGCGAGCGGGTGCTGGTCGTCGGGGCGTCCGGCTGCGTCGGCTCGGCCGCCGTCCAGCTGGCGCGCCATTACGGGGCCCGGGTCACGGCGGTATGCAGCGCCGCCAATGAAGGCCTGGTCCGCAGCCTCGGGGCTGAGGCGGTGATCGACTACCAGACCCGCGACCTCGCCGCCTCGGGCCGCACCTTTGACGTCATTCTCGACACCACCGGCACGGCCCCCTTTTCGCGCTGTGGCCACCTGCTGCGTCCCGGCGGACGGCTGCTGGTCGTGCAGGGCAGCCTCGCCCAGGCCCTGGGTCTGGGCGGGCCGTCACGCTCCAGCGGTCTGCGCCAGATCGGCGGGGTGCCGAAGGTCACGCTGCGCGACCTGGAACTGCTGGCCCATCTGGCCCAGGCCGGGGATTTCCAGCCGGTCATCGACCGGGTCTATCCGCTGGAGCATGCCGCCGAAGCCCATGCCCTGGTCGAACAGGGCCACAAGCGCGGCAGTGTCGTGCTGACGATCGGCCAGGGCGCGGGCGCGATCCCCTGATGCGTCCCGCCCGGCCATGGCCTATGCTAGACCCAACCTGCCATGCGCTTCGACGACCGCTTTCTTGAAGAACTGAAGTCCCGCCTTCGCCCCTCCGACGTGATCGGAAAGTCGGTGAAGCTGCGGCGGCAGGGGCGCGAGTATGCCGGGCTTTCGCCCTTCACCAAGGAGAAGAGCCCCTCGTTCTTCGTCAATGACGACAAGGGCTTCTATCACTGCTTCTCCAGCGGCAAGCACGGCGACATCATCAGCTATCTGCAGGAAACCGAGCGCCTGACCTTCAGCGAGGCGGTCGAGCGGCTGGCTTCCGAGGCCGGCATGGTCCTGCCCGAGCCCGATGTCCGCGCCGCCCAGGAAGACAAAAAGCGCCAGGGCCTCGGCGACTGGATGGAGCTGGCCGCCGCCTGGTTCGAGGCCGAGCTGCGCCGCCCGGTGGGCAAGGACGCGCGGGCCTATCTGGAGCGCCGGGGCCTGCCCGAAAGCGAGTGGAGCCGCTTCCACATCGGCTTTGCGCCCAACAACCGCACGGGCCTCAAGGACTATCTGATCGCCAAGGGCGCCAAGCCGGGCGATCTGGTCGAGGCCGGGGTGCTGATCGCCCCCGAGGACGGCGGCGCGCCCTATGACCGCTTCCGTGACCGGATCATCTTTCCGATCACCGACACGCGGGGCAAGGTCGTCTCGTTCGGCGGCCGGGCCATGGATCCCGCCGCCCGCGCCAAGTATCTGAACGGTCCCGAGACCAGCCTCTTCCACAAGGGCCGGCTGCTGTACGGCCTCTATGAGGCCCGCAAGATCCTGCACGCCGCCCAGGCCGCCGCCCCCAAGGACAATACGCCCATGGTGGTGGTCGAGGGCTATATGGACGTCATCGCCTGCCATCGGGCGGGCGTGCCGGCCGTGGCGGCCATGGGCACGGCCATGACCGAGGAGCAGATGGAGGTGCTGTGGCGCCTGCATCCCGAGCCGACCCTGTGCTTCGACGGCGACAAGGCCGGCCAGCGGGCCGCCAGCCGGGCCATGGACCGCGCCCTGCCCCTGCTGAAACCCGGCCGCTCGTTCAGGTTCTCGATGGTCACCGGCGGCAAGGACCCCGACGATGTCCTGCGCGAACAGGGCGCGGCGGCCCTGAAGGCCCAGGTCTCGCAGACCACCCCCTTCGTCGAGCAGCTTTTCACCCGCGAGCGCGAGCTCGAGCCGCTGGACACGCCCGAGCGCAAGGCCGGGCTGAAGCAGCGCCTGCGTGCCGCCGCCGCGACCATCGCCGACAAGGACCTGGCCCAGGCCTACAAGGACGACCTGCTGGGCAGGCTGGACGCCCTGTTCCCGCGCACGGCCTTCACGCCCAATGAGGGGGGCGGCTTTGGCGGCGGGCGCCCCTTTACGCCGCGCGGCACCTGGAAGAACGGCAAGCGCGAGCCGCCCGATCCCGGCATCCGGGGCGTGGCCCGGGCCCAGATCGTCGAGCGCATCAATCCCTTCCACGCGGCCATCGCCCTGGCGGCCATCGACCACCCGGGCTGGGCCCGGCCCTATGACGAGGCGGTCGAGCGGGTGGGATTCGGCGATCCGCGCCTGCGCCCCCTGGCCCGCGAGCTGTTCGAGGCCCTGGTCGACGACATCCATGATGACGCGCCCTTCCGAGACATCCTGGTCCGCAAGGGCCTGGCCGCCCAACTGGCCGAGCTGGAACGCGTGGCCCAACCCGACGCGCCCTTCCTGAGCCCGGCCACCGAGACCCATCGCGCCAGGGCCCTGTGGTCGGCCTGTTATGAGGCGGTGATCGAGGTGGCCGATTCCGAGCGGGCCCTGGAGGCCCTGCGTCGCGAAGCCGTCACGGCCGGGACCCTGACCGCCACCCGCGACCTCCGGGCCCGGATCGCCATCCTGCAGCTCCAGATCAGCAATCTGGAGTTCTGGCGCGGGGCCAGCTAGGCCATGACCGAACGGCCTCGCGTCTTCGTCAGCGCCTCTGCCGCCGAGCCCTTTGCGGCCGCGCCACTGTCGCGCCGGCTGGAGACCCTGCGGTCAGCCACCTTCGAAGGCGGCTTCATTCCCGGCGTCAACGGCTTTGACTGGAGTGGCCTGGGCCCGCAGGCCCGCATGGCCGGACCGTTCATGGCCCCGGCCTGGCGGCCGATCGCCGAGGCCGGACGCTATGAGCGGCTTCCCCTGACCTATCACGGCTTCGCCCGGCGGGTGGCGGCAGCGTCCTATGCCGCCGGGCTGTTCATGGTCACCCCGCCGGATGCGCAGGGCCTCTGCTCATTGGGCACGACGGTCGACTTTGCGCCGACGGCCTTCGGGCGCTGCGCGGTCAGGATCGCCGTGATCAACCCCGCCCTGCCCCGACTGCCCGGCGCGGCGACCCTGCCGCTGTCCGCCTTTGACGAGGTGATCGCGCACGAGAGCCCGCTGGTCGAATATGCCGTGCGACCGCCGGGACCGGTCGAGACGACGATCATCGGCCACATCGCCGCCCTGATCCCCGACGGAGCCACGGTCCAGGCCGGGATCGGCCGTCTGGGCGATGCCGTCTGGTCGGCCCTGGGCGACCGCTCGGACCTGTCCATTCACAGCGGCATGATCTGCGATCCCGTCGCGGACCTGATCGCCGAGGGCCGGTTCCGGCAAGTGACGGTCGGCAGCCTGCTGGGGTCGCGCGCCTTCTATGCCCGCGCCGCCGCCCTGCCCGGCCTGACCATGGCCCCGGCCCTGCACACCCACGACATCGCCGTGATGGCCGCCATCCCCCGCTTTGCGGCCGTCAATTCGGTGCTGGAGATCGACCTGCTGGGTCAGGTCAATGCCGAGTGGCTGGACGGTCAGGCCGTGTCCGGCCCCGGCGGCCTGCCGGATTTCATCCGCGGCGCGCACCTGTCACGGGGCGGCCTGCCGATCATCGCCCTGGGGGCCACCGCCCGGGGCGGCACGGTCAGTCGCATCGTGCCCCGGCTGAACGTGCCGCCGACCCTGACCAGCATCGATGCCGGTATTGTCGTGACCGAGCATGGCGCGGTCGACCTGCGCCCGCTGGACCGGGAGGGTCGGGCCATGGCCCTGATCCGCCTCGCCGCGCCCGCCCATCAGGCGGACCTGCTGAAGGCCTGGCAGGCCCTGGGCTGAAAAGCCGCCTACATGTCGACGACGAAAGACTCGTCTTGGGCGGCCGCATGGTGATGACCATCCGCCTCCTCCGGCGGGGTCTCGGGCGCGAGGCTGACCGGCCTGTCGCGCCGCGCCCCGTGCAGATCGGCTTCGTCCAGGTCAACGCCCTCCAGCACGGTGTCGCGCAGGTCGGCAAAGCGCAGGCTGGCGCGATCCAGGCGCATCGGCTTTTCGCGGTCGGCCTTCAGGGGCAGCGCGCCCAGCAGGGCTTCGCGCAGGTCGGCCTGACCCAGGTTGGCCCCGGCCAGATTGGCCCCGCGGAGGTCGGCCTTGCGCAGACTGGCTCCCCGCAGGTCGGCGCCCTCGAGGATCGCCCCCTGCAGCGCCGCCCGGCCCAGATCCACCCCGGCCAGACAGGCTCGCCGGGCACTGACCGCCGTCAGGAAGGCCCCGGCCAGACCGGCGATCGGCCGCAGGTCCTCACCGTCGAGGATCGCCGGCTCGCCGGACTTGCCGCCGGTCGCCACCCACTCGCGATGCGAGGCCAGCTTGACGAAGAGCAGGGCCGCGCGCTGGGAGGCCTCGGGCGTCGGATCGCAGAGGCAGCCCTTCAGGATCAAGTCGCGGGTGCGGGCCGCACTGAGGTCGACCCGGGTCAGGACCGCGCCGGTCAGATCGACGCTGTCGAGATTGGCCCCGGTGACGTCGACATCATCGATCATCGCCCCGCGCAGGCTGGCATTCTTCAGATTGGCCCCGACCAGCTTGGTGCCGCGCATCGAGCATTCGGAAAAGTCCGCCGCCGCCGCCGAGACATCGTCCAGGCGCGAGCGGTCCAGCACCGCACCGGTCACATTGGCCCCGTCCAGCTGGCCGGCCTCAACCTTGTGCCGCAGGACGGAAAACCGCGTGTCCTCGTCGGAGATCGCGATCCGGCCGGCCCGCAGGTCCGCCTGGGTGAGATTGGCGTGCGAGAGGTTGGCCCCCTTCAGCCGAGCGCCGCGCAGGTCGGCCTGGGTCAGGGAGGCCCCGACCAGGCTGCTGGACTGCAGGTCGACCCCGAACAGGCAGGCCCGGGTCAGGCGCGAATAGTCGAACTTGCAGCCGATCAGGCTGCTGCCGGTCAAGTCGATGTCCGAAAGGTCCTGATTGGAGAGATCCACGCCCTCCATGACCGCAAAGCGCTGGACCATCCGCCGACCGCCGGGCCGGCGGGACACGAAGCGCGCATGGGCGGCCATCAGCCGGTCGGCCTCGGCCTGCCGGATCACGACGCGTTCGGTCTTCTGGGTCCTGCTCGCCAAGCCTGACGTCCTTCCGGCAGGAAGCGCCGGTGGGGCAAGCCTAGCGGCCAAGGGTTTAGATTCAGTCCATATCGCCGATCGGCATGCCGGGCGGTGTCTCGGGCTTCAGCCGTGCGTCGGCCAGCACCCGGCTGAGGGCATCGTCGTCACGCAGCAAGGCCGCCAGCCGCAGGTTGAGGGCCCGGTCGGACGGGTCGGTTCCGGGCGTGGCCTTCAGCCGGGTGGCCAGATCCGCCAGCTTCAGGTCGATCTCGGCGGCGGCCTGGGGCGAGCGCCGGACGTCGCGGGCAGCGGCGGCGAGTTGAGCACCGCGCGCCAGCGGACCCGCCGCGCGACCTCAGCGGACCGGCCCGAGGCCGGGGTGAAGACAGTGAGCAGCAGGGTGTCGACCACCTCGCCGACTCCCGGCTGGCCCGGATCGTGGCGGTGCTGCTCGACCAGCCGGGCCAGGCGCTCGGGGGCCAGCAGCGGGTCCAGGGTCACCCCGGCGGCGACATCGGCGGCGACCAGCGGATCAAATACCGGACCGCCCATGCCGGCAAAGACCTCGATGGCGTACTGGCGGTCGGTCTCGCCCGACTGGCCGGCTGACATCAGCGGGATCAGGGCCTCGGGCGTGTCCAGCTCGGCCGGCGACAGGGTCGCCATCAGGGCCAGAAGGGCCGCGCGCTGGCGGTCGGCCGCGACCGGCGGCGCGACAGCCGCCGCATCGCCCTTGACCGCATAGCTGTACTCGACGCCGGCCACCTGCTTGACCGCCGCCTCGACCTGGTAGCGGTGCAGCAGATAGATCGGCACGAACTTGCGTTTCAGGGTCTCGACCGCCTCGCCGGGCTTGAGGGCCTTCAGGCCGAAGCGGTCCAGGGCCACCCGGCGCACGGCCATCATCCGGCGCAATTCGGCGACCGAGTCCGGGCCGTCGTCCCACAGCGCGCCCCAGGGCTGGCCGGAGCCGGCCCCGCGCGAGTCGCCGTCGGTGACGTAGCGCAGCCCGGTCTGGGCCGCCTTGTCGGCCAGCACCTTGCGGCCGGCCTCGCCTGGCGGGACATCGGCATACAGCCAGTCGACCACGAAGCGGTCCCACGCCCCGATCCCGACGCCATAGGCATCCGACAGGTCGATGCGGCCGTCGGTCAGCTTCACCCGGGGGGCGGGATAGTCCATCACCGAGGCCCGGGCCTGGGTCGAACCGGCGAAATTGTGGGCAAAGCCCAGAGAGTGTCCGACCTCGTGCGCGGACAGCTGGCGCAGGCGGGCCAGCGAGACCTGGACAGGATCATTGGCCCCGCCGGTGCCGATCTGGTCGGCCCCGACCAGGCCCTCGAAGATCAGCATGTCCTGGCGTACCCGCAGGGAGCCCAGCAGGACCGAGCCCTTCAGGATCTCGCCGGTACGCGGATCCGAGACCGAATTGCCGATCGACCAGCCCCGCGTGGCCCGGTTGACCCAGTTGATCATATTGTAGCGGATATCCAGCGGATCGACGCCCTCGGGCAGGATCTCGACCCGGTAGGCGTCCTTGAACCCGGCCTTCTCAAAGGCTTCGGCCCACCAGGCTGCGCCCTCCTGCAGGGCGGTGCGGATCGGCTCGGGGGCCGCGCGGTCGACATAGAAGACGATCGGCTTCTTGACCGTCGAGACCGCCGCGGTCGGGTCGGTCTTTTCCAGGCGGAAGCGGCGGGTCCAGCGTCCGACAATGTCCTCGCCCAGCGGCGCGGCATAGTCGAGGCCGACCACGCCCCAGGTGCCGACACGCGGATCAAAGGCGCGGGGCACAAAGCCCGGTTCGGGCAGTTTCACCAGCGAGTGGCGGACCGTCAGGCTGAACAGCTTGGGGTCGGGGGCGATGTTGCGGGTCTCGGGGCCGGGGGTGTCGGAGGCGAAGGTCTGGCGGGCCTCGAACTCGATATTCTCCGGGAAGACCTTCACCGCTGCGGGATCCGCCATGGACAGGTCCGGCACCAGGCGGAAGCCCGTCTCCCCGGCCTGTTTCAGGGCGTCGGTCGCGCTCATGACGTCGCGGGTCAGGAAGCTGGCGATGTCGACCAGGATGCGGCCATCTGCTGTCTCGGCGACCACGTCGCCGGCCCAGACGGTGGAGACGGCAAAGGCCTCGCGCGCGGCGGCCTGCTCGGCGGCCGGAGCGCCGGTGGCGGTGAATTTGGGGTTCTCGAACTCGGCGATCACCTTCTTGCCGATCCGGCGGAAGGCCAGCACCTGGGTGTCACCGAGGGCGGCGCGGTCGAGGCCCACGGGGGCCGAGCCGAGGCCGGTCTTCAGGGCTGTGACATAGATGAACCGGCCGCTGACCCCGTCGGCATCGGCCTTCGGCAAGGCCAGCAGGATGCGGCCCTTGTTGCGGTCGACATAGACCGGCAGCAGCCCGTCCATCCGGGTCGCACCGGCCAGTGCGGTCTCGGCGGCCGAGGGCGGCGGGGTCTTGTCCGCTGCGGCCAGGACCGGGGTGGCGACAGACAGAAGCAGTACCGCCGCAAGGGCCGCGCGACTGACAGATCCGGACATGAACAGGGCCCCAGCTCTAGTGACCGGTGAGACGGGCGATTCCCGCCTCCGAACCGGCGGGGTCGAGCCTGTCACCGCCCGACGCAACACGCCAGAGGCGCGCCGGCGTTTCGACGGAAACGTCGGACCTCTGACCTACTGGGTGTCAGCGCGCCGGGCGCGGATGGCACGCTGGCCGTCAATGTTCATGAAGTAGCTGCCCATCGAGGCCTTGCGGATCTCGATCCGCGAGCCCTTGCGGGGCGGCTTGCCCAGGGCGTTGTCGTCGACCTGCTTCCAGACGGCTCCGTCGGTCAGCACCACCGTCCAGCGGCCGTCGCCCCCCAGGCGGACACTGGCGGCCTCGCCGACCACGCGATCGACCTCGGACTTTTCCTCGCTGCGATCCAGGATGGCGAGCGCCGACAGATCCAGACCGAACGCCTGCCGGCGGGCGGCGCGAGCTTCCTGGCGATCGACGATGATCACCTCACCGGTCTTTTCGGCGGCGTTCACCTTGCCCACGGCGGCGTCATAGCAGGCCAGACGCTCGGCATCGGCGACGATCGACCGGCAGTCGAACAGGGCCTTCAGCACGGCCGGCTTGGCCGCCTCGGGCGGCGTGGCGGCCAGGGCACTGACCGGCAGGGCCAGGGTCAGGAGCAGACCGGAAAGGCGTTTCATGGAACCCCGCATCATTGAACATCGGCATTGAAGGCGGCGAACGACGCCTGCGGCAAGGGTCTTCAGGCCGGGGGCGTGCTTTCCCGGACCAGCCAGCCGGTCAGGGACAGCCGCTTGGCCGCCGCATAGGGCGCGACCGGGGCCACCGAGTGCGGCCGCGGCACCCGGAACAGGGTCAGGACATTGAAGCCGGGCATGAAGCCGCGCTCGATCTGGCCGTCGGCATCATGGAACAGCAGCTGGCCACCCCAGTCGGGCCGCCACTCACGGGTGAAGCCCAGGGTGAAGGCCGCCAGACGGTCATCCCGCCTGTGGCTGTCGTCATGCAGGGTCAGGAAGTCGCCGGGCCGGTAGTTGGAGGCCTGGACCCGGACGCCGTCCACCTGCGGCTGGCCGATCACGGCGGCCCCGAAGTCGAGGAAGGCCCGCCCCTGCAGGAACTCCGTCGCCCGGTGGATGGGCGGCGACGGGTCGCGGGCATACTCGTCCTGCAGGGCATAGGACAGGTGGACGAACGAGAAGCCCCTCGAGGCCCGCTTGATCGCGCCCTGCAGGAACTGGCGGACCTGGGCCTCGCCGAATTTCTGGATGACCTGGCTGCTGATCACCAGGGTGTCGGACGTCTCGTCCGGGGCCACGACGTTCCAGGTCAGGCCGGACAGCAGGGTCGCCACAGCCTCGGCGTCGGCCGGGCGCAGGAAGACCGGAATCTGCACCACGCCGTCGCGGGCGAAGGCCTCGGCGAACGGCGCAGGATCCAGGCCGGGATTGATGCAGATCTCGGCCTGGGCCGTCATGACTGTCTACCGTCTCGCAGAGTCGCCGGCGCACGGACCGCCGAAGAACCCGAGTCAGCTATCAGACTGCCCCTCGCCGCTTCAAGCCGCGCCCGACACACGCAAAACGTTACCGTTATCAGAAAAGCAGCCTTTCCGCGCTTTCCGACAGAGATCGTCCACCGGCCATCTCTATTCACGAATTAACTCTGTTCTCGCGGCAGAGATCGAGCGTCCTCAGGATGCAAATCATTCGCGTCTGGCAAGACTGAGCCATCAGCCAGAGCGCCGAGGCCTTAGGCACACCCTCCGCCCCACCTTTTAAAATTGTCACAAAGCCATTCAATGTGACGGCAATACTAGAGTTTTCAAGATTCCATACTTCTTCTAATGCCGGGAATTCTCAAGCAATAAAATGGCATCTTTGGGCCCGAAAGGCGGTCATCTGCATCTCTTTTGTTACACTCGCGACGAAATATTGCCGCAACTCGTCAGAAGCGATTGACCCCTGCGTCGCAGCCGCCAATTTCGCGCCAGGTCTCGCGTCCCTCCGGACGCGAGCGGGGGCGTCAACCGTTCGGCTTCTGACCGACGAAGACGCATGCAAAAGTTGGAGGTCTGAATTTTGAACGCCTTGTCCACCCGGAAACGCCTGCTGGCGACGACCGTGTTCTGCGGTGCCATGCTGCCCGCTCTGGCCGCAATGCCCGCCATGGCCCAGGACACCGCCGCTCAAGAGCCTGTCGCCGTTGAAGAAATCGTCGTCACCGGTTCGCGCATCGCGCGTCCTGACCTGGTGTCGTCCAGCCCCGTCGCCACCGTCGGCGACAAGGAACTGAAGCAGTCGGGCGTCGTCAACACCGAGAACCTGCTCAACACCCTGCCGCAAGCCGTGCCCGGCATCACCTCGACGGTGAACAACGGCAGCAACGGTACCGCCACGGTCAACCTGCGTGGCCTGGGCACCGCCCGGACCCTGGTTCTGGTCGACGGCAAGCGCCAGACCCCGACCACCTCTTCGGGTGAAGTCGACCTCAACCTGATCCCGACCGCGCTGATCAAGCGCATCGAAGTCGTGTCGGGCGGCGGTTCGGCCGTTTACGGTTCGGACGCCGTCGCCGGCGTCGTCAACTTCATCATGAAGACCGACTTCGAAGGCATGGAAGTCTCGGCCGGCTATCAGGCCACCGATGACGGCGAAGCCCCGATCTACTCGGCCGACATGACCTTCGGCGCCAACTTCGCCGACCGCAAGGGCAACGTCGTCCTGAGCCTGGGCTACAACAAGCGCGAAGCCCTGACCCAGGGCGAACGCGGTGGCATGCTGGGCCGCGCCTGGGGTGACAACGCCGCCCGTGACGGCCTGGTGCCGTCGGGTTCGGGCTCCATCGAGCCGGGCCGCGTCGACCCGTTCGTGGCAGGCAAGTTCGTGACCCTGCCGGGCGTCGCCAACCTGTCGGCCAACTCGGCCCTGTTCCTGCCCACCGGTGACGTGCGCCTCTACAACTCGGCCAACGACACCTACAACTTCGCGCCGGTCAACTACGTCCAGACCCCGCAGGAGCGCTTCTCGGTCACCTCGCTGGCCAGCTACGAGATCAAGCCGGGCCTGACCGCCTACGCCAAGGGCAACTTCGTCAGCAGCAAGGTCGTCACCCAGCTGGCCCCGACCCCGGTCGGCAACCGCACCTTCCGCTTCACCCTGGACAACAACCCGTTCCTGATGGCGGCCGCCAAGACCGCCCTGAACAGCCTGGGTTCGTCGACCAGCTACACCATCCCGACCAGCGCTTCCTGGGCGGCCGGCACCTATACCGACGTCGACACCGACGGCGACGGCCTCTTCGACACCGTCACCGGCGTGTTCAACAAGCGCCTCAGCGACGTTGGCCCGCGCGTGGCGTCGTTCAACTTCACCGGCTTCCAGATCCAGCTGGGCCTGAAGGGCGACATCGAAGCCATCAACGGCGGCTTCGACAGCTACTTCCAGTACGGCAACACCCACGGCAGCAACACGCTGCTGGGCGACACCAGCCTGGCCCGCATCCAGCAGGGCCTGCTGCTGAACGCCGCCGGCACGGCCTGCGCCGATCCGTCGGGTGGCTGCGTTCCGGTCAACATCTTCGGCCAGGGCACGATGTCGGCGGCTGCGGCCAACTTCATCAAGACCCGCATCAACTCGTCGCAGGACTACGAGCAACTGTACGCCGGCTTCACCTTCAACGGTGATACCGAGAACCTGTTCTCGCTGCCCGCCGGTCCGATCGGCTTCGCCGTCGGCGGCGAATACCGCGCCGAAGATTTCGCCTTCAACCCCAGCCAGGACCTGGCCGTCGGCAACCTGACCGGCTTCAACGCCAGCCCGCCCGTCTCGGGTCGCTTCGACGTCTATGAAGCCTATGCCGAAGTGCTGGTGCCGGTCCTGAAGGACCTGCCGTTCGTCAAGTCGCTGGACCTGGAACTGGCCAGCCGCGTGTCGGACTACACCACCCAGGCCGATCCGGTTGAAACCTACAAGGTTGCCGGCACCTGGAAGCCCTTCGACGACCTGCTGCTGCGCGCGTCGTACAACAAGGCGATCCGCGCTCCGTCGGTCGGCGAACTGTACGCGCCGCAAGGCAACGGCTTCCCGACCGCGACGGACAACTGCTCGGCCCGCGCCGCGCCGAACGCCGCCACGCGTCAGGCCTGTATCAACTCGGGCGTCGCGGCCAACCAGGTCGGCGTGATCAACGCCAACCAGCAGACCCAGACCCTGTCGGGCGGCAATCCGAACCTGCGTCCGGAAGAAGGCAAGACCATCACCTACGGTTTCGCCTACACCCCGTCGTGGCTGCCGAACTTCTCGATCAC
>Ga0187844_10000964_pt1 | contig 22304 bp, 8 predicted proteins | sample SpaLakP09_SKY_50_FD_134517 | JGI IMG/M metagenome (GOLD analysis project Ga0187844, IMG submission 134517) | Oligotrophic lake water microbial communities from Sparkling Lake, Wisconsin, USA - SP09_SKY_50 | ecosystem: Environmental > Aquatic > Freshwater > Lake | place: USA: Sparkling Lake...
CCTGCTGAGCCTAGGTTTCGCCAAAGGCGAGTGCGCCTCTATTCTCTCCAACACGGTAGTGGAGTGGGTTTGGGCTGATCTGGCGGTGCTTTCGGCCTGCGGCGTATCTAATGGAATTTACCCTACCGACGCCAGCAGCCAGGTACAGTATTTGAGCGAGGACTCGCGCACCACCATCTTGTTTGTCGAAGACGACGAGCAGCTGGACAAGGCTCTGGAGGTACGCGCCCAGTTGCCGCTGCTGCGCAAAATTGTGGTTTTCGATATGGAGGGTTTGCGCACCTTGCAAGACCCTGGCGTCATCAGCCTGGATGCTTTGCGTGCCCTCGGACGCGCGCACCTGGCCGCGCACCCCCAAGCGGTGCGCGAGCGCGCCGCCCAGTGCCGACCGCAAGACCTGGCCATTCTGGTCTATACCTCGGGCACCACCGGCAAGCCAAAGGGCGCCATGCACTTACACCAGGCCCTGGTATTTACCGTGCACGGCTACAACACGCTGGTTGCCCAGACCATGGACGACGAGCGGATGTGCTTTTTGCCCTTGTGCCATATCGCTGAGCGTATGGGCGGCGAGTATTCCTCGCTCTACACCGGCTCCAAACTCAACTTCGTGGAAAACCCGGAAACCATTCCCGAGAACGTCCGCGAAATTGCACCCACGGTATTTACCGCCGTGCCACGGGTTTGGGAAAAGTTTTACTCTGGTGTGATGATTACGCTCAAGGAAGCCGGTTTTGTGCAGCAGGCCGTGTATGCCTGGGGTATCGGCGTGGGTGGCCGTATTGCCGATAAGGTGATGGCTGGTGAGGCGGTCAGCGCCTGGCTCAAAGTGCAATTTGTACTGGCCCAATGGCTAGCGCTCAACAATGTGCGCAAACTCATCGGTATTCACCGCGCTAAATACCTGGTTACCGGCGCAGCGCCTATTTCGCCTGAGCTAGTGCGCTGGTATTTGTCCCTGGGCGTGCCCATGCTGGAAGTCTGGGGTATGACCGAAACCTGCGGCGCTGCCACTGGCGTGCCGGCCACCCGTATTCGCCCCGGCTCTATCGGTCCGGCGGCCGGCTACAACGAGGTGCGCCTGGACCCGCAGACCAGCGAAATTCTGGTGCGCGGCAAAAACGTGTTTGCTGGTTATTTGAATCAGCCGGAAAAAACTGCTGAAACGATTGACGCGGACGGATGGTTGCATACCGGCGACGTGGGCGTCGTCGATGCCGAGGGCTATTTCCGCATCACCGACCGCATGAAGGACATCATCATCACGGCAGGTGGCAAAAATATCACGCCCTCCGAGCTGGAGAACGACTTGAAGTTCTCGCCCTACATCACCGACGCGGTGGTCATCGGTGACAAACGTCCCTACTTGACAGTTATTGTCATGATCGACCAGGAAAACGTCGAAAAATACGCCCAGGACCAGGATGTGCCTTTCAGCAACTATGCCAGCCTGACCCGCTCTGCCGAAGTTCAGGCGCTGATCCAGGACGAAATAGACCGTGTGAACAAAAAATTCGCCCGGGTCGAACAAATTAAGAAATTTTTCTTGCTCGATACCCAGCTCAGCGCGGAAGACGAAGAACTCACCCCCACCATGAAGCTCAAGCGCAAATTAGTGGAGAAAAAATACAACGCTAATATTGAGGCCATGTATGGCTGAGCCCGCCGGGCTCGGCAGCAACAAGAAATAATGATTTACAGGAGAATCAGCATGCAGAAAACTTCGTTTCCCTTTACCGGCCTGGCGCTTGTGCTTGCCGCATGGTTCGCCGCACTGCCAGCGCTTGCCGCTGAACAACAGGGCGTGAGCAAAAACGAAATCGTCATCGGTACCATCCAGGATTTGTCTGGCCCCTTGGCCGGCTATGGAAAGCAGTCCCGCAACGGCATGCAACTGCGTATTGACGAGCTCAATGAGCAAGGCGCCATCCATGGTCGCAAACTCAAGCTGTTGGTCGAGGACTCTGGCTATGACCCCAAGCGCGCGGTGCTAGCTGCGCAAAAACTGGTGAACCAGGACAAAATTTTCATCATGGCCGGCCACCTGGGTACTGCGCAAAACAATGCCGCTATGCCGATCCAGTTTGAAAAGCAAATCGTTAACTTCATGCCCTTAACCGCGTCGCGCGATATGTATGACGCGCCCAATGCATTGAAGTACGCATTGCTCAGTTCCTACTATGACCAGATTCGAATGGTGCTGCCGAAAATGGCCGCAGACAAAAATGTCAAAAAGATCTGCATCATTTACCAGGACGACGAATTTGGACTGGAAGTGCTGCGTGGGGCAGAAGCCGGTTTGAAAACCGCGAATATGGAGCTCACCGAGAAGACCTCCTTCAAACGGGGCGCTACCGATTTTTCGACCCAGGTCGCCAAGATGAAATCCTCGGGTTGCGAATTGGTGGTGTTGGGCACGATTATTCGAGAGACAATTGGCACCGTGGCCGAGTCGCGCAAAAACGGTTTTAATCCGATTTTCTTGGCCTCTATCGCAGCCTATACCGACCTGATTCACAAGCTCGGCGGCAAAGCCATGGACGGCATTTATGCCACCAACGTCGTGCAAAACCCTTACCTGGACGAGGCTTCGCAGCCCATCCGTTTTTGGGCCAATAAGTACAAAACCAAGTTCAACGAAGACCCTACGGTGTTTTCCGCTTACGGCTACATCATGGTCGACATCTTCATCCAGGCAGCGCAAAAGGCTGGCCCTAATCTGACCAGCGCCAGTTTTGTCAAATCCATGAACAGCATGTCTGTTCCGTCGGACTTCTTTGGCACACCGGCCTTGACTTACACCAATACCAAGCGCCTGGGCAGTGAGGCTGTGAAGCTCTCGCAAATTCAGGACGGCAAATGGCGGCCGCTTATGGAAATCAAATAACGCTTTTTTCTGGCACACACGGTGCGACGCTTTTATTCATCCCATTAACCCTAGGAGAGCTTTATGACTGCATTTAAGTACATATTGAAAACTGGCTTGTGCCTCAGCGCATTGCTGGCATTGGGCGCCCACGCCCAACAACAAGGCGTCAGCAAAGACGAAATCGTGATTGGCACCATTCAGGACTTGTCCGGCCCCTTAGCTGGCTTTGGCAAGCAGGCGCGCTTTGGCATGCAGTTGGCAGTGGCCGAAATTAATGAGCAAGGCGGTATCAATGGCCGCAAGCTCAAACTGCTGGTAGAGGACAATGGTTACGACCCTAAAAAGTCGGTGCTGGCGGCGCAAAAGCTGGTGAACCAGGACAAGATATTCATCATGGCCGGTCACCTTGGTACCGCACAAAACCTAGCGGCCATGCCGGTGCAGTTTGAAAAAAATGTGGTGAACTTTTTCCCGATCACTGCGGCGCGCGAAATGTACGAGCCGCTGGACCGCCTGAAATACTCTTTCGCCGCCACCTACTATGACCAGATGCGCACCACACTGCCGTCTTTGATTAAGGAAAAAGGCGCGAAAAAAGTCTGCACCATGTACCAAGACGATGATTTTGGTTTGGAAGTCTTGCGTGGCGGTGAGGCGGGACTGAAGTCCATGAATATGGAATTCGCCGAAAAGACCAGCTACAAGCGGGGCGCTACCGACTTTTCGTCGCAAATTTCCAAGCTGCAAGCCAGCGGTTGCGACATGGTAGTGCTGGGCACCATCATCCGTGAAACCATTGGCGCCATTGGAACCGCACGCAAACTCGGTTTTAATCCTGTATTTGTCGGCACCAGTGCGTCTTACACCGACCTGATTCACAAGATTGGCGGCAAAGCCATGGACGGTTTGTACGCCACCATGACAGTGCAAAACCCCTACCTCGATGAGGCCTCCCAGCCCATCCGCTTTTGGGCCAACAAATACAAGACCATGTTTAACGAGGACCCCACGGTGTTCTCGGTCTATGGCTACACCATCATCAACAGCTTTGCCGCAGCCGCTGCCAAGGCGGGTAAAAACCTGACTACCGATAGCTTCATCAAAGCCATGGACAGCACGGTGATCGAGCCTGATATGTTCGGCGGCGCCAAAGCCACCTTCAGCGCTACCAAGCGCCTGGGTAGCGACGCCTCGCGTTTATCCCAGATTCAGGACGGCAAATGGAAGGTCGTCTCCGGCTATATCAGCGCCGGCACGGTTAAATAGGTGCTCACTTAGCGGCTGTCGGTTACCACCACCGTCTGCTATTCGAAGCCGCCCGGCCCCTGGCCGCGCGGCTTTTTTTTCGTTCTTAAAGCCCCTGGCCGCCCACAACTTGACAGGCGCGCTACAGTTAGCCCATGGGCAAGTCACCACCACCTTTCAAAGCCGCCGCTGCGGATCCGCATGCGGTGCTGACGAGCTTTGCCGGTTTAAGCGCCAAGCTGGACTATTTGTCGGCCTCGGACGTAGAGCAGGTGCGCCAGGCCTACCGCTTTGCCGACGAGGCCCATTTGGGCCAGTTGCGCGGCAGCGGCGCCCCCTACATCACCCACCCGATAGCGGTGGCCGCCCAGTGTGCTAACTGGAAGCTCGATGCGCCGGCCTTGATGGCCGCGTTGTTACACGACGCCATGGAAGACTGTGGCGTGACCAAGGTGGAACTGATAGAGCGCTTTGGCTCGCCGGTGGCCGAATTGGTGGATGGTCTGACCAAGCTGGACAAACTCAGTTTCACCACGCGCGAAGAAAACCAGGCCGAGTCCTTTCGCAAAATGCTGCTGGCTATGGCGCGCGATGTGCGCGTTATCCTCATTAAGCTGGCCGACCGTACCCACAATATGCGCACCATGGGCGACATGCCGCGGGCCAAATGGGGCCGTATCGCGCAAGAGACCCTGGACATTTACAGCCCGATTGCGCACCGCCTGGGCCTCAATGAAATTTACCGCGAGTTACAGGAACTCTCCTTTCGCTATTTGCTGCCTTGGCGCCATGCAGTGCTGTCTAAAGCGGTTGCCAAAGCGCGCAGCCGAAGGCGCGATTTGCTGCAAAAAGTGCAGCGCGAATTAGAAGCCACTTTTGCTGCCCACGGCATGTTGGTGCGTATCTCGGGCCGTGAAAAAGCGCTGTACGCGATTTACCGCAAGATGCATGACAAGCACCTGAGCTTTGCCCAGGTCACTGATGTGTATGGTTTTCGCGTGCTGGTACCAGAAGTTACCGACTGCTACACCGCCTTGGGCCTGTTGCACCAGCTCTACAAACCGGTGCCTGGCAAATTTAAAGACCATATCGCTATTGCCAAAGTCAATGGCTACCAATCGCTGCACACCACCTTGGTCGGCCCGGCCGGAATCAATGTGGAGTTTCAGATGCGTACCGAGTCCATGCACCTGGTGGCCGAATCCGGCGTAGCCGCGCACTGGCTGTACAAAGTTAACAAGCCGCAGGACGGCGCGCAAGAGCGTCTGGGCGCGCAGTGGCTGCAGTCGCTGCTAGATATCCAGGACGAAACCCACGACGCCACCGAGTTCTGGGAACATGTGAAAGTCGATTTATTCCCGGATGCGGTCTATGTGTTCACGCCCAAAAGCCAGATCATGGCCATGCCGCGCGGCGCCACGGTGGTGGACTTTGCCTATGCGATCCACAGCAATGTGGGCGACCGTACCATGGCAGCGCGCATCAACGGCGAGCAAGTGCCTTTGCGTACCGAGCTGAAAAATGGCGATGTGGTGGAGGTGATTACCGCACCCACCTCCACGCCTAACCCGGCCTGGCTGGGCTTTGTGCGCACCGGCCGGGCGCGCTCCAAAATCCGCCACCATCTCAAGACCATGCAATTAACCGAGTCGGCCGACTTAGGCGCGAAATTGCTGTCGCAGGCCCTGCGTGCCGAAGGCATCGAGAGCGTGCCCGAAGGCGATGCTTATAAGTCGCTATGGGACAAAGTCTTGCGCTTTACCGGTAGCAAAAATCGCAAAGAGCTGCTCACCGACATTGGGTTGGGTAAGCGCATCGCCAATATAGTGGCCAAGCGCATGGTGAATTTGCTGGCAGACGCTGGGCACAAGCCCGATGCCTTGCTGCTCACACGCGAGCGCTTTGCTTCCGACAACGCAAACGGCATGGGTACGCTCACGCTCGATGGCAGCGAAAACGCCTCGGTGAAATACGCTTTGTGCTGCCGCACGATTCCGGGCGATAGCATCGTGGGTTACCTCGGTCGTGGCGAAGGACTGGCGGTGCACGCGGCGGACTGCCCGGTCGCCAAGAAATTGAAGCACAAAGACGGCGAGCGCTTCATGGGCGTGGAGTGGAGCGATGAGATCGTGCGCCCCTTTGAGGCCGACCTGGCGCTCACCGTCATTGACGGGCGCGGCGTCATGGCCAAGGTTGCCTCGGTGCTAGCCGGCGCCGAGGCCGACATCGTGCACATTGAAATGGGCGAAGCTAACAGCAACGATGCCAAAGACATGCATTTTGTGATTGCGGTGCGCGACCGCGCCCACCTGGACAGCATATTGACCAAGCTGCAACGCTCTGCGGTGGTGATGCACGTCAAGCGCAGCAAGAAAACAGCGTGAGACGTTCTGCGTCGGTCAATCCGAAGTTGAGTAATGCACGGCCCCAGCTTGTGCGCCGTCCGTCAAGCCGCTGGCGCTGCCCCCGGCGCCGGGTAGCGTACCTTTAGCACTTCAATTTCTGCCACGCGCCCAGGCATGGGCAGGCGCAATACATCACCCACACGGGCTTTGAGCAGGGTGCGTGCAATCGGGGAAATCCAGCTCACCTCACCGGCTGCGCTGTTGGCTTCGTCGATGCCCGCAATGGTTACGGTGCGTTCTTCGTCCAGATCGTCCACATAGGTTACCGTGGCACCGAAAAAAATCTGCGCGTTGCCATGGTGCAGGCTGGGCTCGGTAATCACCGCGATCTCCAGGCGACGGGTCAAAAACCGGATGCGCCGGTCGATCTCGCGCAAGCGCTTTTTGCCGTAGAGGTAGTCACCATTTTCCGAGCGGTCACCATTGCTCGCTGCCCAGTGCACCACATCCACCACTTTGGGCCGCTCCTGGTCAATCAAGTGCAGCAACTCATCCCGCAAGGTCTTATAGCCCTTGGGTGTAATGTAGTTTTTGCCGCCAGCGGGCAGCGCCGCCAACGGGACTTCGTCCTCGTCATCGGTGTCATCGTTCTCTTTGGTAAAAGCTTTGCTCATGGAAGCGGATGACCGAGGCCGCAGATGCTGCAGGCTTTTGGGACCCGATTTGGCGCTGCGCTGGCTATCGCAGTGAAACAGTTGGATGGCGTGCGCGGGCGTTTCATAGAATGCACATTCTAAGAACGCAGCCATGTTCAGCTTTTTCAAAAAAAAACCTTCGCCTCCATCCGCCACCTCTGGTGATGCCGCCGCCGCGCGGCCCCAGGCCGCTGCGGCTGCGGCAAGGGACTTGGTCGCGAGTAGCCCGCAGCGCCAAAGCTGGCTGGGCAAACTTAAAGCCGGTCTGGGCAAAACCGCTGCGGGCATCGCCTCGGTATTTGGCGGATCGCGCATCGACGAGGCTTTGTTTGAGGACCTGGAAAGCGCTTTGCTCATGGCCGACGCGGGGGTATCTGCCACAACGCATTTAATTAGCGAATTGCGCCGCCTGGCCAAAGACCACCAAGCCGAAACACCGGAACAACTCAAGGCCTTGCTGGTCGATGCCCTGGCCCGCTTGCTCCAGCCCTTGGAGCGTAGCCTGGCCATTGGCCCCGAGCAGCCCACGGTGATGATGGTGGCCGGCGTCAATGGCGCGGGCAAGACCACCACCATTGGTAAGTTGACCCACCGCCTGGCGGACCAAGGCGCCACCGTGCTGCTGGCCGCGGCCGACACTTTTCGCGCTGCGGCGCGCGAGCAACTCACAGTGTGGGCCGAGCGCAATACCGTGGAGATCGTCAGCCAGGAGGGCGGCGACCCGGCAGCGGTTAGCTATGACGCGGTGTGCGCCGGCAAGGCGCGCAAAAAAGACGTGGTCTTGATCGATACCGCAGGCCGCTTGCCCACGCAATTGCACTTAATGGAAGAGCTCAAAAAAATGCAGCGCGTAGTCGCCAAGGCCGGTGTGGTTTCGGGCCTGGAGCATTGCCCGCGTGAAGTGCTGCTGGTCATCGACGGCAATACCGGTCAAAACGCCCTGGCCCAGGTGCGTGCGTTCGACGATGCGCTGGGCTTGACCGGCCTGATCATTACCAAGCTGGACGGTACGGCCAAGGGCGGTGTGCTTGCCGCCATTGCACGCGAACGCCCGATTCCTGTGTACTTTATCGGGGTGGGCGAAAAGCTCGAAGAACTGGAAACCTTTAACGCCCGCGAATTCGCACAAGCGCTTTTGCAATAAACCCCTGCGCCGTGGGCTGAAATAGCCGCTTTTCACCAGGCGGGCCGGCCCAGGCGCTTAGGCTTCACCTCCCATGCCATACACCTTCACACGCAACTCCGTCCCTATCCCGCGGCGCCGGGCCCTATTCCATATCGCAAGCCCTGCGCTAGCCGCTGCCGCGCTATCGCTACCAGCAGGCGCGGCTGCAGCCGGCCGCGCCTTGGCAGCGGACAGCGCCGCCTGGCTTGCCATCCAAGCGCAGGCCAAGGGCCAAACCGTGTACTTCAATGCCTGGGCCGGTTCGCCCGCCATCAATGCCTACATCCAGTGGGCGGCTTCGCAATTGGACCAGCGCTACGGACTGCGCCTGGTGCATGTCAAGATCAGCGACGCCGCCGAAATGGTGCAGCGTGTACGCAATGAAAAAGCGGCGACCAAAAGCGACGGCACGGTAGACCTGGTGTGGATCAACGGCGAAAACTTCTTGGCCATGAAGCGCGAGGGCTTACTCAAAGGCCCGTTTGCCGAGCAGCTGCCCTCCTATGTCTGGGTGGACACCCAAGGCAAGCCCACCACGCGCATTGATTTTTCAGAGCCGGTCGATGGCATGGAGGCGCCTTGGGGTATGGCGCAACTGACGTTTATGGTGGATGGTGCTCGCGTACCGCAAGCGCCCCGCAATCTGGCGGCCTGGCTGGCTTTTGCGCAAGCGCATCCGGGTCGCTTGACTTACCCCAGGCCGCCGGACTTTCATGGCACCAGCTGGCTTAAGCAAATGTTGTTGGACTTAAACCCTGGCGCGCAGCGCCAGGCTTTGTACCAGCCCGTCACTAGCGCCGCCTTCGAGGCGCGCACTGCGGCCTTGTGGCGCACTCTGGATGCGATACACCCGCACTTGTGGCGCAAAGGTCGCCAGTTCCCTCTGAGTGCGAGCGCCCAGCGCCAAATGATGGCCGACGGCGAACTGCGCTGGACGCTAACATTTAATCCCAATGAAGCAGCCACTGAAATCGCCGCAGGCCGCTTATCGGCAAGCACCATCAGCTACCAGTTTGACGCTGGCACTTTGGGCAATACGCACTTTCTGGCGATACCGTTTAACACCCAGGCCTTTGCCGCAGCCCAGGTGACAGCGAATTTTTTGCTCAGTGCCCAAGCCCAGGGGCGCAAAGCCGACCTTGCCGTCTGGGGCGATCCGACGGTGCTGGCCGTCGATAAGCTACCTGCGGCGCAGCGCGCCTGGTTCCAATCGGCAACGCTGCCCGGCCAATTGCAGACTTTTGCCCCGGCGATTCCCGAGCCGCACGCTAGCTGGGTCGATCCTTTGGAAAAAGAATGGGCACGGCGTTACGGCGGCTAAGCTCAGTCACCTTAGCGATAGCCAGGGAGGTGCTTGTCGCGAAATACTTGGTTGCTTAACTTTTCACATCAGAGGTTTGCGTTGGCTGTCGCGCTGCCAATGGGTAGGGGCCTCCTCCAGCCGATCGGCAGCAAACTTTAAGGAGGAAATCACATGAAAACCTTATTCAAACTGCTTGCCCTTGTGCTGGCACTGGGCCTGGCCTATCTCTTTTTGTGGCCGGTGCCTGTACGGCCAGTCGCCTGGGCTGCACCCAAAGCGCCGGGTTACCAGGGGCCGCATGCAGTCAATGACAAGCTGTCCCAGCTCACAATGCTGGATTTGCAGGGTGAAGAGGGGCCTGAACATATCCTGATCGCCCCAGATGGCAAGCTTTACACCACGGTTGCCAGCGGCAAGATTTTGCGCATGGCGCAAGACGGCAGCGCCCAGGAAACCTTTGCCAGCACGGGAGGGCGCGTCTTAGGCTTTGACTTTGATGCCCAGGGTCAACTGGTGGCTGCGGACGCGGTCAAAGGACTTCTATCCATTAGCCAGGATGGCAAGATTACGGTGCTGACCGACAAGGTGGACGGTGACCCTATCCGCTATGCCGATGCGGTGGTGGTCGCTAAAAACGGCAAGATGTATTTCAGCGATGCCTCCACCCGCTTTGGGCCGGCGCAGTGGGGTGGTACTTTTGAAGCCAGTATCTTGGACATCCTGGAGCAATCGGCCACCGGGCGCATTTTGGAATACGACCCCGCCACCCGCGCCACGCGCATCCTGGCCCAGGGTCTGAGTTTTGCCAATGGCGTGGCGCTCAGCCAGGATGAAGCCAGCTTGTTTGTCAACGAGACCGGTAAATACCGGGTCTGGAAACTGGCCGTGGGCGCCCAAAAACTGCAGCTCGGCGACGGCCCACCACCGGCGGGTGCGCAAGTGCTGTTCGACAATCTGCCGGGCTACCCGGACAATTTGATGCGCGGGCAGGGCGGAAAAATCTGGCTGGGCTTTGCCAAACCGCGCAACCCGACGATTGACGGCTTTGCCGATAAGCCCTGGCTGCGCTCGCTTACTTTGCGCCTGCCGCGCGCTTTGTGGCCTATCCCCAAGGCCTATGGCCATGTCATGGCCTTTACCGAAGACGGCAAAGTGGTGGTCGATATGCAAGATCCGACAGGCGCCTACCCCGAAGCCACCGGCGTGACCGAAACCGCCGATCGTTTGTACATCCAAAGCCTGCACGCCAAGGGCCTGGGCTGGCGTAAGCCCTGATCCGTGCGCCGCTGCGTTGCTCAGCACGGCCTCATGGCAAGGGGAGCGTGTGCGCGTTCGCTTCGCTCACCTTGCACACGCCCGCGCACCATTGCTGCCATTGCCACAGGCGGAGCCGAAGCCTCGCCAATCCGCAAGCGTCAAGCCTCATTCCTCAACCCATTGACTACGACTGCCACGTTCACCAATCTGGGCGAACAAACCTGCACCGCCACCTCTCGCACCAACGCCCCTATCCGGTACAAAAAATCAAATATTTGATTTTTTGTACCGGATAGGGGCGTTGGTGCGAGAGGTGGCGGTGCAGGTTTGTTCGCCCAGATTGGTGAACGTGGCAGTCGTAGTCAATGGGTTGAGGAATGAGGCTTGACGCTTGCGGATTGGCGAGGCTTCGGCTCCGCCTGTGGCAATGGCAGCAATGGTGCGCGGGCGTGTGCAAGGTGAGCGAAGCGAACGCGCACACGCTCCCCTTGCCATGAGGCCGTGCTGAGCAACGCAGCGGCGCACGGATCAGGGCTTACGCCAGCCCAGGCCCTTGGCGTGCAGGCTTTGGATGTACAAACGATCGGCGGTTTCGGTCACGCCGGTGGCTTCGGGGTAGGCGCCTGTCGGATCTTGCATATCGACCACCACTTTGCCGTCTTCGGTAAAGGCCATGACATGGCCATAGGCCTTGGGGATAGGCCACAAAGCGCGCGGCAGGCGCAAAGTAAGCGAGCGCAGCCAGGGCTTATCGGCAAAGCCGTCAATCGTCGGGTTGCGCGGTTTGGCAAAGCCCAGCCAGATTTTTCCGCCCTGCCCGCGCATCAAATTGTCCGGGTAGCCCGGCAGATTGTCGAACAGCACTTGCGCACCCGCCGGTGGTGGGCCGTCGCCGAGCTGCAGTTTTTGGGCGCCCACGGCCAGTTTCCAGACCCGGTATTTACCGGTCTCGTTGACAAACAAGCTGGCTTCATCCTGGCTGAGCGCCACGCCATTGGCAAAACTCAGACCCTGGGCCAGGATGCGCGTGGCGCGGGTGGCGGGGTCGTATTCCAAAATGCGCCCGGTGGCCGATTGCTCCAGGATGTCCAAGATACTGGCTTCAAAAGTACCACCCCACTGCGCCGGCCCAAAGCGGGTGGAGGCATCGCTGAAATACATCTTGCCGTTTTTAGCGACCACCACCGCATCGGCATAGCGGATAGGGTCACCGTCCACCTTGTCGGTCAGCACCGTAATCTTGCCATCCTGGCTAATGGATAGAAGTCCTTTGACCGCGTCCGCAGCCACCAGTTGACCCTGGGCATCAAAGTCAAAGCCTAAGACGCGCCCTCCCGTGCTGGCAAAGGTTTCCTGGGCGCTGCCGTCTTGCGCCATGCGCAAAATCTTGCCGCTGGCAACCGTGGTGTAAAGCTTGCCATCTGGGGCGATCAGGATATGTTCAGGCCCCTCTTCACCCTGCAAATCCAGCATTGTGAGCTGGGACAGCTTGTCATTGACTGCATGCGGCCCCTGGTAACCCGGCGCTTTGGGTGCAGCCCAGGCGACTGGCCGTACAGGCACCGGCCACAAAAAGAGATAGGCCAGGCCCAGTGCCAGCACAAGGGCAAGCAGTTTGAATAAGGTTTTCATGTGATTTCCTCCTTAAAGTTTGCTGCCGATCGGCTGGAGGAGGCCCCTACCCATTGGCAGCGCGACAGCCAACGCAAACCTCTGATGTGAAAAGTTAAGCAACCAAGTATTTCGCGACAAGCACCTCCCTGGCTATCGCTAAGGTGACTGAGCTTAGCCGCCGTAACGCCGTGCCCATTCTTTTTCCAAAGGATCGACCCAGCTAGCGTGCGGCTCGGGAATCGCCGGGGCAAAAGTCTGCAATTGGCCGGGCAGCGTTGCCGATTGGAACCAGGCGCGCTGCGCCGCAGGTAGCTTATCGACGGCCAGCACCGTCGGATCGCCCCAGACGGCAAGGTCGGCTTTGCGCCCCTGGGCTTGGGCACTGAGCAAAAAATTCGCTGTCACCTGGGCTGCGGCAAAGGCCTGGGTGTTAAACGGTATCGCCAGAAAGTGCGTATTGCCCAAAGTGCCAGCGTCAAACTGGTAGCTGATGGTGCTTGCCGATAAGCGGCCTGCGGCGATTTCAGTGGCTGCTTCATTGGGATTAAATGTTAGCGTCCAGCGCAGTTCGCCGTCGGCCATCATTTGGCGCTGGGCGCTCGCACTCAGAGGGAACTGGCGACCTTTGCGCCACAAGTGCGGGTGTATCGCATCCAGAGTGCGCCACAAGGCCGCAGTGCGCGCCTCGAAGGCGGCGCTAGTGACGGGCTGGTACAAAGCCTGGCGCTGCGCGCCAGGGTTTAAGTCCAACAACATTTGCTTAAGCCAGCTGGTGCCATGAAAGTCCGGCGGCCTGGGGTAAGTCAAGCGACCCGGATGCGCTTGCGCAAAAGCCAGCCAGGCCGCCAGATTGCGGGGCGCTTGCGGTACGCGAGCACCATCCACCATAAACGTCAGTTGCGCCATACCCCAAGGCGCCTCCATGCCATCGACCGGCTCTGAAAAATCAATGCGCGTGGTGGGCTTGCCTTGGGTGTCCACCCAGACATAGGAGGGCAGCTGCTCGGCAAACGGGCCTTTGAGTAAGCCCTCGCGCTTCATGGCCAAGAAGTTTTCGCCGTTGATCCACACCAGGTCTACCGTGCCGTCGCTTTTGGTCGCCGCTTTTTCATTGCGTACACGCTGCACCATTTCGGCGGCGTCGCTGATCTTGACATGCACCAGGCGCAGTCCGTAGCGCTGGTCCAATTGCGAAGCCGCCCACTGGATGTAGGCATTGATGGCGGGCGAACCGGCCCAGGCATTGAAGTACACGGTTTGGCCCTTGGCCTGCGCTTGGATGGCAAGCCAGGCGGCGCTGTCCGCTGCCAAGGCGCGGCCGGCTGCAGCCGCGCCTGCTGGTAGCGATAGCGCGGCAGCGGCTAGCGCAGGGCTTGCGATATGGAATAGGGCCCGGCGCCGCGGGATAGGGACGGAGTTGCGTGTGAAGGTGTATGGCATGGGAGGTGAAGCCTAAGCGCCTGGGCCGGCCCGCCTGGTGAAAAGCGGCTATTTCAGCCCACGGCGCAGGGGTTTATTGCAAAAGCGCTTGTGCGAATTCGCGGGCGTTAAAGGTTTCCAGTTCTTCGAGCTTTTCGCCCACCCCGATAAAGTACACAGGAATCGGGCGTTCGCGTGCAATGGCGGCAAGCACACCGCCCTTGGCCGTACCGTCCAGCTTGGTAATGATCAGGCCGGTCAAGCCCAGCGCATCGTCGAACGCACGCACCTGGGCCAGGGCGTTTTGACCGGTATTGCCGTCGATGACCAGCAGCACTTCACGCGGGCAATGCTCCAGGCCCGAAACCACACCGGCCTTGGCGACTACGCGCTGCATTTTTTTGAGCTCTTCCATTAAGTGCAATTGCGTGGGCAAGCGGCCTGCGGTATCGATCAAGACCACGTCTTTTTTGCGCGCCTTGCCGGCGCACACCGCGTCATAGCTAACCGCTGCCGGGTCGCCGCCCTCCTGGCTGACGATCTCCACGGTATTGCGCTCGGCCCACACTGTGAGTTGCTCGCGCGCCGCAGCGCGAAAAGTGTCGGCCGCGGCCAGCAGCACGGTGGCGCCTTGGTCCGCCAGGCGGTGGGTCAACTTACCAATGGTGGTGGTCTTGCCCGCGCCATTGACGCCGGCCACCATCATCACCGTGGGCTGCTCGGGGCCAATGGCCAGGCTACGCTCCAAGGGCTGGAGCAAGCGGGCCAGGGCATCGACCAGCAAGGCCTTGAGTTGTTCCGGTGTTTCGGCTTGGTGGTCTTTGGCCAGGCGGCGCAATTCGCTAATTAAATGCGTTGTGGCAGATACCCCCGCGTCGGCCATGAGCAAAGCGCTTTCCAGGTCCTCAAACAAAGCCTCGTCGATGCGCGATCCGCCAAATACCGAGGCGATGCCCGCAGCGGTTTTGCCCAGACCGGCTTTAAGTTTGCCCAGCCAGCTTTGGCGCTGCGGGCTACTCGCGACCAAGTCCCTTGCCGCAGCCGCAGCGGCCTGGGGCCGCGCGGCGGCGGCATCACCAGAGGTGGCGGATGGAGGCGAAGGTTTTTTTTTGAAAAAGCTGAACATGGCTGCGTTCTTAGAATGTGCATTCTATGAAACGCCCGCGCACGCCATCCAACTGTTTCACTGCGATAGCCAGCGCAGCGCCAAATCGGGTCCCAAAAGCCTGCAGCATCTGCGGCCTCGGTCATCCGCTTCCATGAGCAAAGCTTTTACCAAAGAGAACGATGACACCGATGACGAGGACGAAGTCCCGTTGGCGGCGCTGCCCGCTGGCGGCAAAAACTACATTACACCCAAGGGCTATAAGACCTTGCGGGATGAGTTGCTGCACTTGATTGACCAGGAGCGGCCCAAAGTGGTGGATGTGGTGCACTGGGCAGCGAGCAATGGTGACCGCTCGGAAAATGGTGACTACCTCTACGGCAAAAAGCGCTTGCGCGAGATCGACCGGCGCATCCGGTTTTTGACCCGTCGCCTGGAGATCGCGGTGATTACCGAGCCCAGCCTGCACCATGGCAACGCGCAGATTTTTTTCGGTGCCACGGTAACCTATGTGGACGATCTGGACGAAGAACGCACCGTAACCATTGCGGGCATCGACGAAGCCAACAGCGCAGCCGGTGAGGTGAGCTGGATTTCCCCGATTGCACGCACCCTGCTCAAAGCCCGTGTGGGTGATGTATTGCGCCTGCCCATGCCTGGGCGCGTGGCAGAAATTGAAGTGCTAAAGGTACGCTACCCGGCGCCGGGGGCAGCGCCAGCGGCTTGACGGACGGCGCACAAGCTGGGGCCGTGCATTACTCAACTTCGGATTGACCGACGCAGAACGTCTCACGCTGTTTTCTTGCTGCGCTTGACGTGCATCACCACCGCAGAGCGTTGCAGCTTGGTCAATATGCTGTCCAGGTGGGCGCGGTCGCGCACCGCAATCACAAAATGCATGTCTTTGGCATCGTTGCTGTTAGCTTCGCCCATTTCAATGTGCACGATGTCGGCCTCGGCGCCGGCTAGCACCGAGGCAACCTTGGCCATGACGCCGCGCCCGTCAATGACGGTGAGCGCCAGGTCGGCCTCAAAGGGGCGCACGATCTCATCGCTCCACTCCACGCCCATGAAGCGCTCGCCGTCTTTGTGCTTCAATTTCTTGGCGACCGGGCAGTCCGCCGCGTGCACCGCCAGTCCTTCGCCACGACCGAGGTAACCCACGATGCTATCGCCCGGAATCGTGCGGCAGCACAAAGCGTATTTCACCGAGGCGTTTTCGCTGCCATCGAGCGTGAGCGTACCCATGCCGTTTGCGTTGTCGGAAGCAAAGCGCTCGCGTGTGAGCAGCAAGGCATCGGGCTTGTGCCCAGCGTCTGCCAGCAAATTCACCATGCGCTTGGCCACTATATTGGCGATGCGCTTACCCAACCCAATGTCGGTGAGCAGCTCTTTGCGATTTTTGCTACCGGTAAAGCGCAAGACTTTGTCCCATAGCGACTTATAAGCATCGCCTTCGGGCACGCTCTCGATGCCTTCGGCACGCAGGGCCTGCGACAGCAATTTCGCGCCTAAGTCGGCCGACTCGGTTAATTGCATGGTCTTGAGATGGTGGCGGATTTTGGAGCGCGCCCGGCCGGTGCGCACAAAGCCCAGCCAGGCCGGGTTAGGCGTGGAGGTGGGTGCGGTAATCACCTCCACCACATCGCCATTTTTCAGCTCGGTACGCAAAGGCACTTGCTCGCCGTTGATGCGCGCTGCCATGGTACGGTCGCCCACATTGCTGTGGATCGCATAGGCAAAGTCCACCACCGTGGCGCCGCGCGGCATGGCCATGATCTGGCTTTTGGGCGTGAACACATAGACCGCATCCGGGAATAAATCGACTTTCACATGTTCCCAGAACTCGGTGGCGTCGTGGGTTTCGTCCTGGATATCTAGCAGCGACTGCAGCCACTGCGCGCCCAGACGCTCTTGCGCGCCGTCCTGCGGCTTGTTAACTTTGTACAGCCAGTGCGCGGCTACGCCGGATTCGGCCACCAGGTGCATGGACTCGGTACGCATCTGAAACTCCACATTGATTCCGGCCGGGCCGACCAAGGTGGTGTGCAGCGATTGGTAGCCATTGACTTTGGCAATAGCGATATGGTCTTTAAATTTGCCAGGCACCGGTTTGTAGAGCTGGTGCAACAGGCCCAAGGCGGTGTAGCAGTCGGTAACTTCTGGTACCAGCACGCGAAAACCATACACATCAGTGACCTGGGCAAAGCTCAGGTGCTTGTCATGCATCTTGCGGTAAATCGCGTACAGCGCTTTTTCACGGCCCGAGATACGCACCAACATGCCGTGGGCAGCAAAAGTGGCTTCTAATTCGCGCTGCACTTTTTGCAGCAAATCGCGCCTTCGGCTGCGCGCTTTGGCAACCGCTTTAGACAGCACTGCATGGCGCCAAGGCAGCAAATAGCGAAAGGAGAGTTCCTGTAACTCGCGGTAAATTTCATTGAGGCCCAGGCGGTGCGCAATCGGGCTGTAAATGTCCAGGGTCTCTTGCGCGATACGGCCCCATTTGGCCCGCGGCATGTCGCCCATGGTGCGCATATTGTGGGTACGGTCGGCCAGCTTAATGAGGATAACGCGCACATCGCGCGCCATAGCCAGCAGCATTTTGCGAAAGGACTCGGCCTGGTTTTCTTCGCGCGTGGTGAAACTGAGTTTGTCCAGCTTGGTCAGACCATCCACCAATTCGGCCACCGGCGAGCCAAAGCGCTCTATCAGTTCCACCTTGGTCACGCCACAGTCTTCCATGGCGTCGTGTAACAACGCGGCCATCAAGGCCGGCGCATCGAGCTTCCAGTTAGCACACTGGGCGGCCACCGCTATCGGGTGGGTGATGTAGGGGGCGCCGCTGCCGCGCAACTGGCCCAAATGGGCCTCGTCGGCAAAGCGGTAGGCCTGGCGCACCTGCTCTACGTCCGAGGCCGACAAATAGTCCAGCTTGGCGCTTAAACCGGCAAAGCTCGTCAGCACCGCATGCGGATCCGCAGCGGCGGCTTTGAAAGGTGGTGGTGACTTGCCCATGGGCTAACTGTAGCGCGCCTGTCAAGTTGTGGGCGGCCAGGGGCTTTAAGAACGAAAAAAAAGCCGCGCGGCCAGGGGCCGGGCGGCTTCGAATAGCAGACGGTGGTGGTAACCGACAGCCGCTAAGTGAGCACCTATTTAACCGTGCCGGCGCTGATATAGCCGGAGACGACCTTCCATTTGCCGTCCTGAATCTGGGATAAACGCGAGGCGTCGCTACCCAGGCGCTTGGTAGCGCTGAAGGTGGCTTTGGCGCCGCCGAACATATCAGGCTCGATCACCGTGCTGTCCATGGCTTTGATGAAGCTATCGGTAGTCAGGTTTTTACCCGCCTTGGCAGCGGCTGCGGCAAAGCTGTTGATGATGGTGTAGCCATAGACCGAGAACACCGTGGGGTCCTCGTTAAACATGGTCTTGTATTTGTTGGCCCAAAAGCGGATGGGCTGGGAGGCCTCATCGAGGTAGGGGTTTTGCACTGTCATGGTGGCGTACAAACCGTCCATGGCTTTGCCGCCAATCTTGTGAATCAGGTCGGTGTAAGACGCACTGGTGCCGACAAATACAGGATTAAAACCGAGTTTGCGTGCGGTTCCAATGGCGCCAATGGTTTCACGGATGATGGTGCCCAGCACTACCATGTCGCAACCGCTGGCTTGCAGCTTGGAAATTTGCGACGAAAAGTCGGTAGCGCCCCGCTTGTAGCTGGTCTTTTCGGCGAATTCCATATTCATGGACTTCAGTCCCGCCTCACCGCCACGCAAGACTTCCAAACCAAAATCATCGTCTTGGTACATGGTGCAGACTTTTTTCGCGCCTTTTTCCTTAATCAAAGACGGCAGTGTGGTGCGCATCTGGTCATAGTAGGTGGCGGCGAAAGAGTATTTCAGGCGGTCCAGCGGCTCGTACATTTCGCGCGCCGCAGTGATCGGGAAAAAGTTCACCACATTTTTTTCAAACTGCACCGGCATGGCCGCTAGGTTTTGTGCGGTACCAAGGTGACCGGCCATGATGAATATCTTGTCCTGGTTCACCAGCTTTTGCGCCGCCAGCACCGACTTTTTAGGGTCGTAACCATTGTCCTCTACCAGCAGTTTGAGCTTGCGGCCATTGATACCGCCTTGCTCATTAATTTCGGCCACTGCCAACTGCATGCCAAAGCGCGCCTGCTTGCCAAAGCCAGCTAAGGGGCCGGACAAGTCCTGAATGGTGCCAATCACGATTTCGTCTTTGCTGACGCCTTGTTGTTGGGCGTGGGCGCCCAATGCCAGCAATGCGCTGAGGCACAAGCCAGTTTTCAATATGTACTTAAATGCAGTCATAAAGCTCTCCTAGGGTTAATGGGATGAATAAAAGCGTCGCACCGTGTGTGCCAGAAAAAAGCGTTATTTGATTTCCATAAGCGGCCGCCATTTGCCGTCCTGAATTTGCGAGAGCTTCACAGCCTCACTGCCCAGGCGCTTGGTATTGGTGTAAGTCAAGGCCGGTGTGCCAAAGAAGTCCGACGGAACAGACATGCTGTTCATGGATTTGACAAAACTGGCGCTGGTCAGATTAGGGCCAGCCTTTTGCGCTGCCTGGATGAAGATGTCGACCATGATGTAGCCGTAAGCGGAAAACACCGTAGGGTCTTCGTTGAACTTGGTTTTGTACTTATTGGCCCAAAAACGGATGGGCTGCGAAGCCTCGTCCAGGTAAGGGTTTTGCACGACGTTGGTGGCATAAATGCCGTCCATGGCTTTGCCGCCGAGCTTGTGAATCAGGTCGGTATAGGCTGCGATAGAGGCCAAGAAAATCGGATTAAAACCGTTTTTGCGCGACTCGGCCACGGTGCCAATTGTCTCTCGAATAATCGTGCCCAACACCACCAATTCGCAACCCGAGGATTTCATCTTGGCGACCTGGGTCGAAAAATCGGTAGCGCCCCGTTTGAAGGAGGTCTTCTCGGTGAGCTCCATATTCGCGGTTTTCAAACCGGCTTCTGCCCCACGCAGCACTTCCAGTCCAAATTCGTCGTCCTGGTAAATGATGCAGATCTTTTTGACATTTTTGTCTGCGGCCATTTTCGGCAGCACCATTCGAATCTGGTCATAGTAGGAACTGAGCAATGCGTACTTCAATGCATTGGGCGCGTCATACATATCGCGCGACGCGGTTAAGGGCATGAAGTTAACGATTTGCTTTTCAAACTGGATCGGCATAGCGGCATTGTTTTGCGCAGTACCCAGGTGGCCGGCCATGATGAAAATTTTGTCCTGGTTCACCAGTTTTTGCGCAGCTAGCACCGCGCGCTTGGGGTCATAGCCAGAGTCCTCGACCAACAGCTTGAGTTTGCGACCATGGATGGCGCCTTGCTCATTGAGCTCGTCAATACGCAGTTGCATGCCGTTGCGGGACTGCTTTCCATAGCCGGCCAAGGGGCCAGACAAATCCTGGATGGTACCGATGACGATTTCGTTTTTGCTCACGCCCTGTTGTTCAGCGGCAAGCGCTGGCAGTGCGGCGAACCATGCGGCAAGCACAAGCGCCAGGCCGGTAAAGGGAAACGAAGTTTTCTGCATGCTGATTCTCCTGTAAATCATTATTTCTTGTTGCTGCCGAGCCCGGCGGGCTCAGCCATACATGGCCTCAATATTAGCGTTGTATTTTTTCTCCACTAATTTGCGCTTGAGCTTCATGGTGGGGGTGAGTTCTTCGTCTTCCGCGCTGAGCTGGGTATCGAGCAAGAAAAATTTCTTAATTTGTTCGACCCGGGCGAATTTTTTGTTCACACGGTCTATTTCGTCCTGGATCAGCGCCTGAACTTCGGCAGAGCGGGTCAGGCTGGCATAGTTGCTGAAAGGCACATCCTGGTCCTGGGCGTATTTTTCGACGTTTTCCTGGTCGATCATGACAATAACTGTCAAGTAGGGACGTTTGTCACCGATGACCACCGCGTCGGTGATGTAGGGCGAGAACTTCAAGTCGTTCTCCAGCTCGGAGGGCGTGATATTTTTGCCACCTGCCGTGATGATGATGTCCTTCATGCGGTCGGTGATGCGGAAATAGCCCTCGGCATCGACGACGCCCACGTCGCCGGTATGCAACCATCCGTCCGCGTCAATCGTTTCAGCAGTTTTTTCCGGCTGATTCAAATAACCAGCAAACACGTTTTTGCCGCGCACCAGAATTTCGCTGGTCTGCGGGTCCAGGCGCACCTCGTTGTAGCCGGCCGCCGGACCGATAGAGCCGGGGCGAATACGGGTGGCCGGCACGCCAGTGGCAGCGCCGCAGGTTTCGGTCATACCCCAGACTTCCAGCATGGGCACGCCCAGGGACAAATACCAGCGCACTAGCTCAGGCGAAATAGGCGCTGCGCCGGTAACCAGGTATTTAGCGCGGTGAATACCGATGAGTTTGCGCACATTGTTGAGCGCTAGCCATTGGGCCAGTACAAATTGCACTTTGAGCCAGGCGCTGACCGCCTCACCAGCCATCACCTTATCGGCAATACGGCCACCCACGCCGATACCCCAGGCATACACGGCCTGCTGCACAAAACCGGCTTCCTTGAGCGTAATCATCACACCAGAGTAAAACTTTTCCCAAACCCGTGGCACGGCGGTAAATACCGTGGGTGCAATTTCGCGGACGTTCTCGGGAATGGTTTCCGGGTTTTCCACGAAGTTGAGTTTGGAGCCGGTGTAGAGCGAGGAATACTCGCCGCCCATACGCTCAGCGATATGGCACAAGGGCAAAAAGCACATCCGCTCGTCGTCCATGGTCTGGGCAACCAGCGTGTTGTAGCCGTGCACGGTAAATACCAGGGCCTGGTGTAAGTGCATGGCGCCCTTTGGCTTGCCGGTGGTGCCCGAGGTATAGACCAGAATGGCCAGGTCTTGCGGTCGGCACTGGGCGGCGCGCTCGCGCACCGCTTGGGGGTGCGCGGCCAGGTGCGCGCGTCCGAGGGCACGCAAAGCATCCAGGCTGATGACGCCAGGGTCTTGCAAGGTGCGCAAACCCTCCATATCGAAAACCACAATTTTGCGCAGCAGCGGCAACTGGGCGCGTACCTCCAGAGCCTTGTCCAGCTGCTCGTCGTCTTCGACAAACAAGATGGTGGTGCGCGAGTCCTCGCTCAAATACTGTACCTGGCTGCTGGCGTCGGTAGGGTAAATTCCATTAGATACGCCGCAGGCCGAAAGCACCGCCAGATCAGCCCAAACCCACTCCACTACCGTGTTGGAGAGAATAGAGGCGCACTCGCCTTTGGCGAAACCTAGGCTCAGCAGG
>Ga0187844_10000965_pt1 | contig 22302 bp, 15 predicted proteins | sample SpaLakP09_SKY_50_FD_134517 | JGI IMG/M metagenome (GOLD analysis project Ga0187844, IMG submission 134517) | Oligotrophic lake water microbial communities from Sparkling Lake, Wisconsin, USA - SP09_SKY_50 | ecosystem: Environmental > Aquatic > Freshwater > Lake | place: USA: Sparkling Lake...
CTCCTGGCGGCCGTCGTCGGCTTTGTCGCGCCGCCGCCGCTCTCGCCGCCCCCAGCACGGATCGAGCCGCCGTCGTTCGCCGCCGCCGCTGGCAGGGCCATGCCGGACCCCGGCGACACGCCGTTGATGATCCCCTGCACGGTGTCGGGAATGGTCTTGGTCAGCGCCAGCATGACGATCGCCGAGCCCAGCATGACCATGACTTCGCTGAAATCCGCCGGCACACCGCTGGGGCCCAGGTTGTCCGCCCAGCTCTTAATCATGGCTTCGCCGATGCCGACGAGCAGTTGGATCACAAACAGCTTCGCCCCTACGCTCACGCAGTAGGTCATTTGTTTGATGGCGAAGTCCTTGGTGAACCGCGAGCCGCCGAAGCCCAACAGCAGCGTCCCGGCCGACATGACGATATAGGCCTCGACCAACGCCAGAATGAGGAAGGCCGCCATCAGCGCGAAGCACAGCGCCAACACGATCGCACAGATGCCGAGCATGATCTTCTCGCCCATCTGTTCGAGGCCCCAGCCCGAATCCTTCATGGCGTCCATGACCCGCGTGGCCATGTCCATCCCGGCTTCGAAAATATCGGACGGCCGGACCCCGCCAGAACCGCCGCCCGCCTGCGCGGCGGCGTTGCCCGCCTGGCGGAAGCTGTTGATTATGTCCTCGGAAAACTGGCCCGAGTTCAGAAGCAGCCACAGGAAGAAGCCAATGAACATCATGCGGCCGACCAGTTCGGCGAGGAAATCGCCGAGGTCCGCGCCTCGAATGGCCATCTTGATAAAGCTGTAGCCAACCTCGATCAGCGCCAGGATGCCGAACAGGCCTAGGGCGTAGTTCCGCAGGGTTGGTCCCCACGACGCCGCGCTGTTTCGATACAGGTCAACGATCGAATCCAGCGAGCCTTCGGCGGCGGCGGGGCCAACGCCGAAGATCAGCGCCGTCGCCGCGCCCAACGTGGCGTAGAGACAGAAGCGGGACATGGGAGCCATGGGCCTGTCGTCCTCAGTAGGTGTTGCCGGTGTATTTCGGACCGTCCCGCCGCGTGGGCGGCGGGTTCGTCGGCGTCGCCGGGCGCGTCTCGCGCCAAGCAGCGTCGTCCTGGCGCGGCGGCGTCTCCGGTCCCTCGCCACACGCGGCGAGGGCCAGGATCACCGCCCCAAGCATCCAGGCGGTCCGCATCAGTAGGTGCTTCCCGAGTAGGTGCTTTCGCCGCGCGAGAAGAATTGCCGGGCGCGCGCATCGCCGACCGCGTTGCGGTCCGCTTCCAGCTGCATCTGTTGCGCTTGCAGCTGGGTCTGCGTCATCAGCAGTTGGCGAAGACGCTGCATCTGCGCCACGCTTTCCGCCGCCAGTTCATTGCCGACCTGGATGGCCTGCATCTGGCCGCGCGCGGACCCGGCGCGCGATTGCAGCTGGCGTAGCATCGCCGCCTCGGAGTCCATGCCTTGCGACTGGAGGCCCAGCGCCCGCATGGCCGTCAGGATCGACGAATTGGATTCGTCGGACCACTGACGATACTTCGCTTGCAGCTGCTCGTCGGTCACGCCGTTCTGGCGGTAGCTTTCGAACGACCCGTAGCGGTCGGCGAACGCCTGATCGAGGTTCGACGCCGTGTAGGCCAGGCCTTGCGCCTGATCCATCAGGTTGTTGATGGAGGCGAGGTCGCGCGCGACGTCCCCGAACATCTGATCCGGCAGGGCGAGCCCGTCTTGAAGCGCCTGCTCATACTGCTTGAGTTGGGTGCTCAGCTGCTCCGCTTGCCGCAGTAGCGACAGCGCTTGGTCGGCTTGCTGCTTAAGCTGCGTCACCTGGCTCGCGCAGTTGGTGCAGTAAACCGCTTGGGCGACAGCGGCCGAGGGCGCCGAGCCCGCGCCGGTCAAAGTGAGACTGACGGCGGCGACGGCCGCCAGCAGATGATTACGCCGCATGGCGATAGTCCTCCGATTGATAGCGCTGATAGGAGACCCCGCGTTCGCGGAGCCATTCGTAGGGCCACGCTGGGCCGTGCGCGGCATGGAGCGCCTTCACCCGTTTGACGCCTTCCTTGTCGGAGACGGCGACGAACGCCAAAGTGACAGGGCCGAGTTCCAGCGTGAACAGACGGCGGCCGAGCGGGCTGACGTAGTAGTAGTGCTTCTTCTTCGTCGCGTAGGCGAGGATATCGAGTTCGCGTTCGTTCAGCCCCAATCCGAGGTAAAGATCACGCGGCCCCAACACCTGATCGGACCCGGAAAGACCGGCTTCCTCATTCGGCAGGAAGATCTTGGTCGGGCAGCTTTCGCGCAGCACGTCCATGATGCCGGAGGCCTGCGCGTCCGAGAGGCTTTGCGTTGCGATGACGACCGCGCAGTTCGCCTTCCGAAGCACCTTGAGCCATTCGCGAATCTTGTCGCGGAACACGTCATTGCCGAGCATCAGCCAGGCTTCGTCCAGGATCAGCAACGCCGGCTGGCCCGTCAGCGACTTTTCGAAACGGCGGAAGAGATAGAGCAGGACCGGGATCATGTTCTTCGCGCCGAGGTTCATCAGATCCTCGATCTCGAAGACTGAGAAATCCGCGCCCGCGAGGCCGTCTTGCTCCGCGTCCAGCAGGTCGCCGAGCGCGCCGGTGATCGTGTAGTGGTTCAGCGCCTCGCGGATTTCCTCGTCTTGCACCGTGCCGACAAAGTTCGTCAGCGACCGGCCGTAGGACGCCTGGCGCATCAGCGAAATGGCGCGGTGGATTTCCTTGCGCTGGCCCGGCGTCGGCTGCTTACCGGCGGAAAGGGCGAAACAGGTCGCAATCCATTCCTCCGCCCAGGCGGCGTCGCCGGGGGTGTCCAGGTGTTGGAGCGGACAGAGCTTCGGCGACTGTTCGTTGTCCGGCGACAGATCATAATGCTTGCCGCCGGACGCCAGGACGAGAGGCAACATCGAGTTGCCCTTATCGAAGGCGGTGATCGTGGCGCCGCGATAGCGCCGGAACTGCGCGGCGATCGTGGACAGCAGCACCGATTTGCCCGCGCCCGTGGGGCCGAACACCAAGGTATGGCCCAGGTCGCCGACGTGCAGATTCAGGCGGAACGGCGTCGCGCCGGACGTGGCGCCCTGCAGTAAAGGCGGCGAACCTTCCTCATAGAACGGGCAAGGGTTCTCGGGCAGGCCCGGCCAGGCGATCGACAGCGGCGCCATGTCGGCCACCGCAAGCGAATGCACCAGGGGACGGCGGACATTGGGGATGACGTGGCCGGGCAGCGAGCCCAGCCATGCTTCCATGGCGTTCACCGTCTCAACGCGCGTCGCGAAGCCCAGCTTGCGGATCTCGGCCGCGATCGTCCTTGCGTCGGCCAGGACGTCCTTCGCGACGGGGCCGGTCAAGGTGATCGTGGGAGTGTAGTAACCGAAAGCCACCAGGGCGCTTTGGGCGTCCGTCATGGCGGCTTCCGTCTCTGCGGTCATCGCCACGGCGTCGAGGTTCGTCGCCGGCCCGCCCTGCTTCATTACCTGCGAAATGAAGCCGCGTTCCGCCTGCTTCCAGCGGCGTTGCCCCTTCTTGAGGATCGCCATGGCCTCAACCAGGTCGAGAGGAAGGAACCGCGTCGTGAAGCGATACGGGATCGCCATGTGGTTCATCAGGTCCAGGATCCCCGGCATACTTTCTGCCGGAAAGCCCTCGATCGCCACGACGGCCTGGAAGTTGTCGCCGATCTTCGGCGTGTCGCCGACGTAGAGTTCCTGGCCGCCGATCAGGGCGTCCAGATACATCGGCACCGGCGGAATATTGATCCCGTGTTGCAGGCCGGTCAGCACGAAGTGCAGGTAGTTGACGAGTTCGTCTTGCAGATGCTCCCGGCCGTGGTCGTCGGTGAACCGGAACGACTTGAGCCGACGCATTTCCAGCACGTCGGAGAGGTTGTCTTGCAGTTCGCCCAGCACCCTTTCGAAGTTCTGGTGGTGCTTCTTGGCCAGGTCATCCTTGGTCGAATTGTCGTCGTCATAGACGAAATCCGCCAGCTTGCTCGACGCCTTGATCGGCGGCGTCCACATCACGCACAGGACGTTTTCGGTCTCGTAATGCTCGCCTTCGGCCAGGGCGGTCGCGCGCCGTTCTTCGTCAATCAGGTGTGTGATCGGATCGGCGAAATGCGACGCGGCGGGGTCCGAATACGCCGCGACGGGCATCCGCACGGAGTCGAACCAGAGCGCCCAGCCCGTTCCGAGCCGGGTCAGGGCGTCGTTCACTCGACGGGACACCAGGTTAAGGCGCTCGTTCGTGCTGCTTTCGCTGTCTTCGCCGCGATAGAAAAACGCCGAGAGCAGCGCGCCGTCTTTGCACAGGATCACGCCGTCATCGACCAGAGCGGCCCAATTGAGCAGATCAGGAACGCCCTTGGCCTTGGACCGGAAAGGTTGGAGGAAGTTCATGGGGTGCGCTACTCCTGGCGCCAATGGCGCGAGCGGGGCGCGTAGTAACCGCTGTATTTCAGCTGACGCAGATAGACCTTGCTCATTTCAGGGTCTGCCTTGGCCATCAGACGCAGCAGGTAGAGGTTCGCGCCGTAGAGAAGGAAACCGACCACGGCGGCCACCCAGTTCATCGCCGAAGCGACGAGACCGAAGGCCACCAGGCCGGTCATCAGCACCAACTCGCGCTCCCCGCCCGCAATCAGCGTCGGGCGATGGAGCGCGCGGTGCAGGGGTGTCCGCCGGCGGTCGATCACGACAGGGCGACCATCCCGGCGGGCAGCGCAATCATGGCGCCGACGCCGAACAGGGTCGTCAGGATCGAGGATGCGCCGACGATCAGCGCGATCACGAAGATCAGCATGACCATCTTGCGGACGAACTCATTCATTTCGCCGCCCCAGATCAGCATGGCGCCGGTGACGACGATGCCGAGCAGGGAAATCACCATGGCGACAGGGCCGGTGATCGAGCGTTGCAGCGTTTGCAGCCCGTTCTCCCAGGGCAGACCCGCGCCCGACGACGAGGCCTCCACGATGCCCGGCAAGGTGACGGCGAGGACGCCGACCGCCAGCATCGGGGCCGACTTCTTGAGACTGGCGGCCAGACGGCTCGCCTTCGTTTGGGTGTTCATAGTATTTCCCTAGTTTTCGATGACTTCGGTTTCGTAGTCGCGGCCGTTCCACTTGATGACACGGCGCAGTTCACGGACCCGACGCCCCTTGGGCGTCTTGCCGATCACGACGACGAGGTTTATCGCCGCCGCAATTTCGTCCTGGGCGGGCGTCGGGCGCGCCTCCGCAACCAGGCTTTCGATGCGGGTCAGCCCCGAGCGCGCGTCGTTCGCGTGAACGGTCGCGGCTCCGCCGGGGTGACCGGTATTCCAGGCTTTCAGAAGCGCCAGCGCTTCGCCGCCCCGGACCTCGCCCACGATGATGCGGTCCGGCCGCATACGCATGGTGACCTTGAGCAGCTTTTGAAGATCGACCGAGGCGTTGGAACGCAGGATCGTCTTGTTCTCCGCCTGGCATTGCAGTTCGTTCGTGTCTTCCAGGATCACCAGACGGTCATCCGGGGTCAGCCGCGCGATCCCATGGAGGATCGCGTTCGTCAGCGTCGTCTTCCCGGAGCCGGTGCCGCCGACGACGAGAATGTTCTGCTTCTCGACAATGGCGGTCTCGATCGCGGCGCATTGCGCCTGCGTCATGATCCCGCTCTCGACATACTCCCCCAGCGTGAACACCTTGGTCGCCTTGAGGCGGATCGCGAACGTGGGCGCGCTGGCGATGGGCGGAATAACGCCTTCGAACCGCTGGCCGCCCAGCGGCAGTTCGCATTCCAGGATCGGGTTTTGCGCCGTGATCGTCGTATTCAGGTAAGCCGCGATCGTCGCCATGGCCGCTTCGGCCTGAGACGCCGGCATGGCGCATTCGCGAACCATGCCCTGGCCAAGCCGCTCGACCCACAGGTAGCCGTCCGCGTTGAGCATGATTTCGATGACTTCGGGGTCTTCAAGCCAGGCGCAGATCAGCGGCCCAAGCTGGCGTCGCAGCTGTTCCCGTCCGCGCCTCTGGCTTTGTTCCCGCGCATTCAGCGGAGTTGCATCATCGGCCATTCGACCGCCACCCGTTCAACGGTCCGCCCACCCAGCGAACCATGGCGATATTGCCATATTCGCAAGTCCGCTCCAAGCAGTTTTTATCAACGATCGGCTATAAACTGGGGCGGCGGATCAATGATCCGCCGCCCATATACTTAACTCCGCGTTACAGGCCGCGCCTTTTATTTGGCGTCCCTCCTTGCGCGGTGCGCGCTCAGAACTTCACGCCGAGGCTCAGGCGCACCCGCCCGTCCTGTGCGGTGTCGTTCACCGTCGTCCCTTCGTAGTCCACAGACCAGTTGACGCCGTTGACGCCGCGCCAGGTCACGCCCACGCCAAGAACCAGGTTCTTGTCGTCGTAGGGGGCCAACTCGACGCTGTAGCGAGGGCTTTCCGTCCAGTCCGAATAGCGGACGCCCGTTTCGCCGCCGTTCTTGACCTCGTGGCGATACTCAGCCCGGAAGGTCGGCAGCAGGTCGCCAGCGCGGAATCGGAACAGGTAGTCGCCGTGGACCCCGAGCGCCGCCGTGACCCGCGTGGACTTCTGTTCTTCGAAGTCCAGCGCCCACATATCGTCGCCGGTTTCCGTGAAGCCCCCGAGTTCAATGTCGGCGAATTCCACCCTCGCATAGGGTGAATAGTGCAGGCGTCGTCCACGATGCTCCCAGCCGGCCGAGACCGCGCCGAACAGCTGGCGGCCGTCGCGCTCGCTGTCCAGCAGGGCGCCCGCTTCGGCGGCCCAGCGCTTGGCCTCATAGGCCATGGCGGTATAGCCCAAGACGCCATCCACGAAGACCGAGCGGCGCGGTTGCCACGAGCCATAGACGAACCAGCTATAGGCGTCGGCCGTCGTGTGCGTCCCGTTCAGGCCAACGCGGCTGTCGTCCCGGCCGAAGCCCCCGCCCACGCCCACCAGAAGGTTGTCGGCCACACCCCAATCGACGCCAGCTGTGAGGCCGTCCGTGCTGAAACGGAAGCCCTCGCGCACCCGGTCACGCCGTTTGAACCCGAGGTCCACAGCGCCGTCTAGCCACCAGCTGGCGTGTCCCTGCCCGATTTCACCAGAGGCGCCCGGCCGGGCCTCGCCGTTCGAACCGCCGACGTGTTCCACCATACCGGCCGCGATCATGTAATCGCGTTGGCGCTCCATGATCGGGTTGTCGCCGGGAATATCGGCAAGGCTTTCCATCGGCACCAGCGACAGTCCGACGCTGTTGCGGCGGGCTTGGCCACCGTGCACCGATGCAAGGCGACGCATGACGTTCGCGACCTGGACGCCCGAGAAGCGATAAGCGGCCTGGGTCTGCGCGTTGATGAGGCCCGCGACTTCGGGATCCCGCGAGGGGTCGGGCCGCTCGCGAACCGTCACCCTCACCAGCCCTTCGTCCGAGACCGCGAAGGCGTTGGCCAGGGTGTATCGGATTTCCACCACGCCGCTGAACGTTCCCTCCGGGACGACATTCACGCCATACTGGCCCGGCGTCGGCGTCCGCAGGGTCACCTTCGCCGCATCGCTGGGGGTGACGCTGACAATGTTCGCGGCCGTGAAGGGCCCGCCTTCGGCCCGCTCCATCAGATCCACGTCAACAGGCCGACCTTGCCACGTCTCGACTTCGATGACGGGGCCAGTCACGGGACGCGGGTTGACGATAGCGGTCACCGTCGCGGGCTCCGACCAGCCATAGCGGTTCTCGACCGCAAAGCGGAACGTCGCAACGCCCGTCCAGTCCGCGTCCGGGTAGAACACGACCTTGAGGCCTTCCACGACCGCGCGGCCGCCGTGGCCTTGTGGCGTGGAGCCGCCGCCCTGGATCAAACGCACCGATTGGAACGGCCCGTTCTCCAGCCCCGCCGTGACGTCGAACACAATCGGTTCGCCGGACAGCCCCGTCTTCTCCAACGAGTCCGGTTCGGGCGTAGGCCCGCCCTCGACCGTGATCGTGGCCGTGGCGATCTCCGAAGCGCCACCGGGGCCGTTCAGGCGGAACGTGAAGCTGTCCTTGCCGACGAATCGGGTTCCCGGCGAATAGGTCGCTCTGAGACCGTCCAGGACGACGCCGCCGTGTTTAGGCTGGCTGACGATGGCGGCGGCTTCGATGAAGCGGTCCGTCTCGTCGCCGAGCGACAGTTGCACGGGTTCCTCCATGCCCGTCGTGGCGGCGACGTCCAAGGCGATCGGCGCTGGCGCGCCGACAGTCACCTTGACGACGGCGGGGGCGGACGTTCCGCCTGGACCGCGCGCGACGAACGTGAACTCGTCTTGGCCAGCGAAGCCTTCGGCCGGGGTGTAGGTCGCCGTGTCGCCCTCGATGACGACGCTTCCGTTGGTCGGCTGCGACGCCAGGTCATAGCCGTCCACAATCCCGGTTCCCGACAGAGCGCCGGCGACAGGGGTTTCGAACGGCGTCGAGAGCATCAGGCCCTCGGCCGCGATCGGCGCATCCGGCAGACCCACCTTGACGGTCACAGTCGCCGGAGCCGACACCCCGCCGGGGCCTTCGGCCACGAACGTAAATTCGTCGGCCCCGTAGAACTCCGACGCGGGCGTGTAGGTCACCTTATCGCCGACCAGGACTGCGCGGCCGTTCTCCGGCTGGCTGTCCAGGCGCAGGCTCGTCACCACGCCCGAAGCGCTCAGCTGGCCCGTTACGGGCTGCTCATAGTCCGTCGTCAGCACTAGATCCTTTGCCGCAACGGGCGCCTCCGGCCGACCGACGCTGATCCGCACCGTGGCTTCGGCCGACGTGCCGCCCGGTCCCTCGGCAATGAAGGTGAAGGAGTCGGCTCCGAAGTAGGCGGCGGCCGGGGTATAGGTCACCCGATCCCCGACCAGGACTGCACGGCCATGGGCCGGTTGGGACGCCAGGACGAGGCGCGAAACGACGCCGGTGGCGGCCAGCCTGCCTTCGACCGGCGTTTCATAGGGCGTCGAGAGCGCCAGGTCGGCGGCGGCCACGGGCGCGCCGGGGCGAATGACCGTCACCGCTACCGTGGCCGGGTTTGATTCCCCCCCCGGCCCTTGCGCGACATAGGTAAAGGCGTCCGCACCATAGTAGCCCGCCGCCGGGGTATAGGTGACGACAGCGCCTTGCACCGACACAGCGCCGTGCGTCGGCTGGTCGCGGATCACAAATCCGTCGAACACGCCCGTTGCGCGCAGCGTCGTGGAACCCGGCGTTTCATATGCGGTCTCAATGGACGACGGCGAGGCGACGGGCTTGCCAGGCAGTCCGACCGTCACCGCCACCGTGGCGGGCGTGGAGTCCCCGCCCGGGCCGGTCACGACAAAGGTGAAGGCGTCCGCGCCATAGAAGCCCGAGGCGGGGGTGTAGCTGACCACGCCGTTGTCCAGGTCGGCGCTTCCGTGCGCCGGCTGGGCTTCAAGCCGGAAACCGTCAAACACGCCTTCGCCGCGCAGTCTCACAGAGCCCACGGTCTCAAAGGGCGTCTCGATCGTCGCCGCCAACGCGCGCGGGGCGTCAGGAAGCCCGACAGTCACCCGCACCGTCGCCGGTGCGGAGTTTCCGCCTGGGCCCGCCGCGCGGAACTGGAAGGCATCGGAGCCGAAGTAACCGGCCGCCGGCGTATAGGTCACGCGGTCGCCGACCAGCACCGCGGCCCCATGCGACGGTTGGCTTAGCAGGGTGAAGCCCGACACCACGCCAGAAGCGGCAAGCGTCACTTCCCCTGGCGTCTCATAGGGGGTTGCGAGGGCGAGCGACGGCGCAGCGACGGGCGCGCCTGGCAGGCCGACACTCACCGCCACGGTCGCGACCTCGCTGACGCCGCCGGGGCCGGTCGCCTCCACCGTGAAGGCGTCCGCACCATAGTAGCCGTCAGCTGGGGTGTAGGTCGCACGTTCGCCGCTCAGACTGGCCTGGCCGTGGTTAGGCTGGTCGACAATCCGCAGCGTCGTGAACACGCCGCTGACCACCAAATCGGTCTCACCGGCGGTCTCATATGCCGTTGCGATCGAGGCCGCGTTCACCGAAGGCGCGCCGGGCAGGCCCACCTTGATTTCCACCACGGCAACGCCCCCAGCGCCGCCCGGCCCTATTGGCCGGACCGTCAGGCTATCGTCGCCATAGAAGCCCGCAGCGGGCGAGAACACGAGGCGCTGGCCAACGATGGAAGCCGAGCCGTGGGCCGGAGCGCCGACAATCTCCAGGCTCGACCAGACACCGGCCGGGGCCAGGACGACTTCGCCATTCGTCTCGAATGCTGTGGTCAGCGTCGCCCTTTGCAGCGTCGGCGCAGCGGGCAATCCGACCGTGACGTTGACCGTCGCTGGCAAGGCGGCGCCACCGGCGTTCGTCGCCTCAATCGTGAACGAGTCCGCCCCATAGAAGCCGTCAGCTGGCGTGTAGGTCACCGAGCGACCGGAGACGACGGCGGAGCCGTGGTTAGGCGCATCGCCGACCGAAAGGGTTGGCGAGAAGCCCGTCACGGTCAGCGCGCCGGTCACCGGCTGGCCGAAGTCCGTCGCCAGGTTCAGATCGCCGATAGTCGGTGCATCAGGAACGCCGACCGTTATGGCGACTGTCGCGACCCGCGATTCACCGCCGGGGCCGACCGCCTTAAACGTCAGTTGGTCCGCGCCATGATGCCCGCTGGCCGGGGTGTAGGTCAGCGTCGTGCCCGTGATCGAAGCCGAGCCGTGCGACGGCTGCGCCACGATATTGACCGACGTGAGGACGCCCGCGACCGGCAGGATCGCCGTCTTCGTTGTCTCGAAAGTCGTTGTCAGGGTGGCGTCGGCGGCTGTCGGCGCGGGCGGAAGCCCAACGACGACTGTGACCGTGGCCACGCGGGAATCACCGCCTGGGCCGGACGCCGTGTAGGTGAAGCTGTCCGTCCCGTAGAAGCCGAGGGCGGGCGTATAGGTCACGCGGGTTCCGTCGATCGTCACCGATCCATGCTGGCCCTGGGTGATGTAGACGCGCTGCGTCACCCCGCCTGTCGGAAGATCCAGCGAGCCCGGTTCCTCATATCCAGTCGTCAGCGTGGCGTCGTCGGCCGCTGGCGCGGGCGGAAGCCCAACGACCAATGAGAAGGTCGCCGGTCCCGACTGGCCACCTGGGCCGATCGCGCGGAAGCGGAAAGAGTCGGCGCCGTAGTATCCTGCAGCAGGGGTGTAGGTCGCCTTGGTCCCGCTGATCGACAGAACGCCATGCGCCGGTTCCGTGACCGTCCCGACCGACGAGACGACGCCGCCGACGCTCAGGTCAAACGTCTTGGTCTCGCCGAAGGCCAGGTTGCCCGAGCCGCTTTGCGCCGTGGGAGCGGCCGGGAGACCGACCGTCACGTTCACCGTCGCTGGCGCGGACGCGCCACCGGCGTTGGAGGCGATCACGGTGAACGTGTCCGCCCCGTAGTAACCCGCATCCGGCGTGTAGGTGACAGAAGCGCCGCTGAACGACACTTCGCCGTGGGCGGGGGCCTGGCCGATCGAGAGGACCGGCTGATAGCCGGTCACGCTCATTGTCGTGGCGCCCGGCGTTTCGAAAGAGGTCGAGATCGAGCCGTCCGCGATAGTCGGCACGGCGGGGGCCGCAATCGTGATCGCGACCGTGCGCGTCTGCGACGCGCCGCCAGGACCGGTCGCCCGGTAGGTCAGCTGATCCGCGCCGTGCTGACCAGCACCGGGCGTATAGGTCAACGTCGTCCCGGTGATGGACGCCGCGCCCTTGGTCGGCTGGGCGACGATCACCACATCGGTCAGGACGCCCGCGACCGGCAGAACGCGCGATCCGGCCGTCTGGAATGGGGTCGATAGCGTCGTATCGGCGGCAGTCGGCGGCGGCGGCGTGGCAACCGTCACGCGCACGGTCGCTGGGGCGGAAACGCCGCCGGGGCCTTCAACCGCATAGGTGAACGTATCCTGGCCATAGAAGCCAGCCGCCGGGGTGTAGCGGAACCCAGCGCCTTCCACAGACGCCGTGCCGTGCGAAGGTGCGGCGGTGATTTCCGGCGCGGCCGAAGTCACACCGCTGACGCTGTAGGCTACGAGCGTCGCCGTTTCATAGGCCGTCGTCGCTGTCACATCGTTCGCCGTAGGCGCAGGCGGCGTATTGATCGACATAGTGACGGTGCGCGTCGCGGAGTTCCCTCCCGGTCCGCTGGCGCGCCAGGTGAAGGTGTCGGTTCCGAGCTGGCCCGCGCCGGCCGTGTAAGTCGCACGGGCGCCGTTCAGGGACACGCCGCCCTTGCTGGGCTGTGCGATGATTTGAACGTCGTCGTAAACCCCGCCAACGGCGAGGTTGAAGGAGGCCGCGCTTTCATAGTTCACCGGCTGGGACTGGTTGGACGCTGTGGGCGCAGGCGGAGCCGCGACCGTCACCGTCACCGTCCTGGTCGGCGAGTTGCCCCCCGGCCCACTTGCTCGATAGACGAAGCTGTCGGTGCCGTAGAAGCCTGCCGCCGGGGTGTAGCGAACGGTCGTGCCCGTCAACGACGCCGACCCGTTCGCAGGCGAAGATCCGAGGGCCACCGCCGTGTATTCGCCGGATGGCGTCAGCGCGATATTGACGGCGGTTTCATACGATGTGCTGGCGCTGACGTCCCCGGCCCCAGGCGCTGGCGGCGTCCCAACCGTGACGGTGACGGTCCGCGTCGGCGAGTTGCCGCCAGGACCGGACGCCCGATAGGTGAACGAGTCCGTGCCATAGAAACCAGCTTCCGGCGTGTAACGCGCCGTCGTGCCAGTGATGGTCACGGAGCCGCGCGACGGATCACCGACCTTCGCGACCGACGAATAGACGCCCGTTGGCGTCAGGGCGACGTTGACCGGCGTTTCATACGCCGTGCTGGCGCTGACGTTGCCCGCGCCTGGCGCGGGTGGCGTCCCAACCGTGACGGTGACCGTGCGCGTCGGCGAGTTGCCGCCTGGGCCGGACGCCCGATAGGTGAAGGTGTCGGTTCCGTAGAAGCCCGAGGCCGGGGTGTAGCGGGCTGTCGTGCCCGTGATCGTCACCGTTCCGTTCGATGGGTCCGCGACCTTCGACACCGACGAATAGACACCGGTGGGCGTCAGCCCAATGTTAATGGCCGTCTCATACGCCGTGCTGGCGCTGACGTTGCCCGCGCCAGGCGCGGACGGCGCGGCTACCCTCAGTGTCACGGTATATTCGGGTGACGAACCGCCCGGCCCGTTCACCCTGTAGCGCAAACTATCGTTCCCGTAGAAACCAGCGGCGGGGGTGTAGGTGATGGTCGGCAAGAACCAGTCGGCCGATCCGTTAGACGGCAACGATGTGACCGAGATCGAACTCGCTTCGCCGCTCACCGGCACTGAGAATTGTTTGCCCGTCTCATACGCGAAATCGACGGTCAGATTGCCCGCCGTTGGCGCGGGAGGCGGCGCCACCGTGACCGTGACTGTGGCATCGGCGGACCGGCCACCTGGACCCGTCGCCGAATAAGCGAAGCGATCGGTCCCATAGAATCCTGTCGGCGGCGTGTAGCGCATCGTCCCGCCGGACACGCTTGCGGTGCCGCCATTCTGCGGAACACCGACGTCCAGGCGGGACCATTCTCCACTGACGTTCCCGGAGACGTTGACGGCTGTGTTGTGCGCCGTTGACGTTGAGATATTCGAGACAGTTGGCGCGGCCGGCGCCTGGATCGTCACCGTGGCTGTCGCCACGTTCGAGTTCCCGCCCGCGCTCGTGGCCCGGTAGGTGAAGGTGTCCGTCCCGGTCTGGCCGATATACGGCTCGTATCGGAAGGACAGCCCGCTTACGGTCGCCGTGCCCTTTGACGGCCCCGATACGACCTCAACGCCTGTCGCATCCCCGGAAATGCTCGCCGGCATCGTCACCAGGGTGCGATAGGGCGTCGTCGCCGTGATGTTGCCGACCGTCGGCGCGGGGGGGGCGGTGATGGTGACGTTGACCGTCACCTGACCGCTGCCGCCGGAATAGCTCGACGTGATCCGGGCGACGAAGCTGTCGGTGCCCGACGCGCCCGGATTTGCGGAGTAACTAAGCGACCCGCCGCTCGATCCTGCGAACGCGCTCCCTGTCCCCTTCGATCCCTGGGTGACGATGCTCGTGGACCAACCGCAAATGGTATGGCTTGTGCCGCCATTGGCGCCGCCGGTCGCCGAGCCGCTGAACCACGTCAGCGTCCCGCCGCCGCCTGACGGGACGGTCAACGACCGGGTGCCGCCGATGTTGACAGCATAGTTGGAGCAGTTGGTACGGTCCTGGGTTGCGCCCTGGGACTGCGCCGAGGCAGGGACGCTCGCTAAGACGGTCAACGCCGAGACGGCGACCGCCGCCAGTCCCTTGGCGAGCCCGCGCACCGCTCCGCCCGACTTCATTCGCAAGCTAATCATGCCAGCCCCTAGGTCGTTTTCCGTTTCAGCCAGTCTATAGCCGATTGTTTATAGCGTTTACGGCAAGCCCTTCATTTTATCAACGATTGTTTATAGCCTTTCGCGTAAACCCACGCTTGCCGGGCCTCCTGACAGCCCTCCAAGCCCCCGCCGTCCCCATACGGGCGGGGCCTGACGGCGGGCCGCGCGCGAAACGGCGGCGAAATGGGAAGTATTGGCGCGCAATAGGCGCGTAACGCCCCGGTCGCGCTGCGACCGTTGCTTTGCTACGCCAAAGGGTAACTAATACTGATTGACGGTTTACTATACTTAGTTGTTGGTGCTTATAGCCGATTGTTTATAATCTTTCCTGTAGAGCCGCTGTTGTTGGCGGCAGGGAGAGATTGTCATGAAGTTCCACCTGATCGCCTTGGCCGCAGCGTCCGTCATGACCGCTGGCGTCGCTCACGCTCAGTCCGCCGCGCCGTCCTTCTCTGAGGGCGCTGTCGTTCGATTGAAGTGCGGTATGGGAACCGGGTCTGCTGTGATCCTGGGCGGCGATACGATCCTGACGGCCAACCACGTCGTGAGCGGCGACACCTGCTCAATGTGGCCCGCAGGGGCGCGCGGTGAAGCGTTTGAGATCGTGACCCAAGACCCGGCGGCCGACCTGGTGGTGGCGCGCGTCGCTGACGCCGAGCGGCCCAGCCTGTCGGTCAGCTGCGATGGCTTGGTGACTGGCGAGCGGTATTGGCTCGTCGGCTACGCGAACAAGATGGAGCGCACCATCAGCATCCCGGTCGTCGCGACGGATCGTGTCGTGAACGCTCGGATGCCCTCGGGCGTCGCGCGTGGTCTTCGGATGGTCGAGGCCGCCGGCGGCGGGCGCGGCCGCGTCGGTATGAGCGGCGGCGCGGTGCTGGACGCACAGGGTCGCATGGTCGCGTTCAACAGCGCCGTGGGAACCGATTGGGGAAGCGAAACCTACGTCAAGGAGTTGAAGGGAACGCCGGTCTGCCCGGCCTAGTCCCTTTTCCTTTGGCGTAGTAAGGCCCTCCGCTGCGCGGGGGGCCTTTCTCTTGCGCGCTAGCTGCCCGCGCCGTTTTTGATGACCCTATCCGGCACCAGGGCGGACAGCGGCAGGCCGAACGCGCGCGCGAACTGCGCCATGACCATCAGGGACGGGTTCTGGCGCGCCATTTCAACCTGCGAAATATACGGCTGCGACAGACCGGTCTCTTGCGCCGCCTGGTGCTGCGTCCAGCCGCGCGCCTTACGTTCGGCGGCCACGCGGGCGGCGAAAAACGCAACCTCGGGCCACTCGTCCGCTGGGATCACTTCTCTTTCGGCCAAATGCGTCTTCCCCACCCATCACTAAGTGCGGCGCGCGCTGGGGCGCCGCCGCATTCTCTGCTGAACTCGCCGTGGCGTCTCCCCGTTCAAGAGCGCCACAGCGTTGAATACGCTTATCAGGGGTAAGCGGACCTCTGGCAACGTCACATTGCGGGATTCAGAGGCCGAAGTAGTGACTTTTTGCGTTCCAGGACCACCTAACAGCGGCTCTCTGAAAGGCGGTAGGCGCTGCGGTGGAGAGGATCGACTACTTAGCAAGACCTGCTAGGTGCGGTTCACAATGGCGCGAAACCACCTAAAGACCTGTTCAGTCGAACCAGGACGGGCGACTTGTGACTCACTCGCGCCGTGAGCCACCCTTAGCTGGTTTTGAGCCAAAGCTAAGTGGTCTCTACATCGCGCTCGCGCCGCACGGGATAGCGCTTCGCGCCTTAGTAATTTGTTATTACGATCGTTTATAAAAGCGCTTGTCTTGGGCGTCTAAGTGAGGCACCCATTCGGTAGAACGCGAACCTTCGGCATCGGTCGCGGTTGCGTTCGGGAGTATCAGGGGGAGTAACACACTCGGTAGATCGCGAACCTTCGGCGGGGAAAGCGCCAGGATTCGGTAGATCGCGAACCTCAGCCGTCAGCTGGGCTTTAGGACACGGTAGATCGCGAACCTTCGACCGCCCGGCGGCTCGGTAGATCGCGAACCTTCTTCCCGCATCCAGCCTCTCGACACGGTAGATCGCGAACCTTCGACCCCTCGACACGGCCCCCGACTCGGTAGAACGCGAACCAGAATGGCGGCCTTGGCGAATCGCCGTAGGCTTCCTGACGTAGATTCGCGCCGCTTTCGGGCGGTCCCAGCTGGACCGACTCGGTAGAACGCGAACCTTCGACTGCGTGTAGGCGTCCCACTGACGGCTAGCGCCCTACCGGCATCGGTCCGCTCGCGGACTCGGTAGATCGCGAACCTTCTCTCCCCTCTCGGCGGCAATCCGGCCGCCGACTCGGTAGAACGCGAACCAACGGCTCGGGCCGTGGTCGCAGTAGGAGTGAACGATATGGCCACCAGCGCCACGAAGCAGGCCCCCTCGGAGGTCATTTCAGCGCCGCAACACGACCTGTTTGTGCGCCCGGTCAAGAACATCAACCTGCGTATGGACCGGGTGTTGATGGAGTATCCGTTCGCGTCGATCCGCAAAACGCCGCTGCGGACTATCCAGCGTTTTCAGATGGGCGAGACCAAGATCACTGTCCGCCCCAGCGTTGACGGCATGGCGACTTACTACGACCTCGACGTTATTCGCTTCGCGATTTCGAAGCTGAACCAGGACGTAGACGAAGGCCTGCCTCTTAGCCGCAAGATCCAGTTCACGGCCCATGAATTCCTCCGCACGACGAATCGCGGCGTCGGAAAGCAGGCCTACAATCTGTTGTATGACGCCCTGAGGCGCCTCGACGGCACACGGATCGAAACCAACCTCCCCTCCGCCGGGAAGGTTCGCACGACCGCCTTCGGCTGGATTGAGGGCTACGAGTTCCTAGGCGAGCGCGACGAGGCCGGGCAGATCAAGCGCCTGCAAGGCATCACGATCACCCTGCCCGACTGGATTTTCGACGCGATCGTTCATGACCGCCGCGTCCTGGCGTTCTCGCCCGACTACTTCACGCTCAGCAGCCCATTGAAGCGCCGTCTTTACGACATTGCCCGCAAGTTCTGCGGCAACAAGAAAGAGTGGAAGATCGGCCTTCCCAACCTGCATCAGCGCGTCGGGACAACACAGCCGCTCAAGCGCTTTCGCCTCGACTTGGCGGAATTGGTCGCCGAACAGCCGTTGCCGGACTACCTCATTGAAGTCCTGGACGGCCAGGTGCCCGGCGAGGCGCGCAAGCGCGTCAGCAATCTCGAGCGCGTCCAGGTGCGCTTCGTGCGAAGGGCTGGCGCCGTCATTGAGGTTGATCCTCACGAGGGCACCGTGAGCCTGGCGGAGCGCATGGGCGAGGCCCCAGCGCGCGCAGCGACGCCGGCGAAGGCGCTCCCCGCCCCGCCCGCCGTGACCCTGGACCTGGATCTTCCCGGACGGCCTTTCCCGAAGGGGGGGACGCTGAAATACAGCCCGTGGGAAAAGATCGCCCGTGACGCCCTCCCCCTGCCCCGGCCGGATATCGACATGGTGGCCGACAAGTTCCGCACCTGGGCGGCGAGCAAGCGGATCGACTTGTCGGGGCGCGATATCGAAAAGACCTTCATCGGTTTCTGCACCAGCTGGCGCAGCTGACCCGGCACACGGTAGATCGCGAACCATCATATCCCCCAGGCAGGCCCGCCTCGCCCCCATGCGGCGGGTCTGATCGGCGCGCATTCGGTAGAACGCGAACCTTCCAGCCGCCAGTTGGCGTCGGACTCGGTAGATCGCGAACCTTCCGACCGGCTGGACCCCCTGGGTCCGCCCGTCCCATTCGGTAGATCGCGAACCTTCGGGCCTCGCCCGGCCCTGCAATTCGGTAGAACGCGAACCTTCGCGGGTCTCTTGCCGGCCGCCAGCCCTTTTGCCACACTCGGTAGATCGCGAACCTTCGGTCAGATTCCCGGGGTCCACGCGGTCCGTTCGCACCCTGGGCCGCGCTTTCGCTCGCTTGGCGCGAGGTCGGCGACGCCGGCTCGGTAGAACGCGAACCAGGGCCTCGGTAGAACGCGAACTTTCGACTCGGTAGATCACGCACTATGGCTCGGTAGATCGCGAACCTCCCGACTCGGTAGATCACGAACCCCGGCTCGGTAGATCGCGAACCCTGGCTCCGGTAAGTGTCTGTGGGTGTTGCGCTTTTCGGACCCGTAACTCGCTAACTAGAATCAATTAACTTGGTAACTAGGAGCCCAGGCGGGCTAGCGCGCTTGAAGCGCGCCCCCTGGGCTCTAGGGAGGCGGTCGCCTTCGGCTCCCTTTTGATTACTCCCAGACCTGTTCTCAAATCCGCGAAGTCTATATACAATCGTTTATATGGACGCCGGTTTTGACCATTCCGCATCTGTTGTCGCGCAGTTTCCGCACCACATACGGTGCGCGACAAGGGCAAACGCGGCCCCCCATATCGGCTATGCGCGTGACCGGGACGGCCCTCGCCTAGCGCGATTGATCGAGCGTCGGCGCGCCGCCGGCTGCGATCAGGTATTCAGTGACGCCGCGCACGGCGCCGCCATGTTCCGGCCAGGGCTCGACGCAGCGATCGCCGCCTTGGCGCCCGGCCGCCTTCTCGCCGTCGATAGCCTCGCCCTGCTGACGTGGCGGGAAGACGAGTTGCGAAAGATCCTGTTCGCCGTGGAATCCGCTGGGGCTCACATCCTGGCTGACGCGGAGGCCTTCGACACACGGCGCGAGAGCGACATTTTCTCGCTGGCGCGGAGCCTGGACGCCTTTGCGTCGAGTGTCCGGGCGGCGCGCATGGCCGAGAGCGCGATGCTTCGGGCCGACCGGCGCTCCAAGATCGAGACCGCCGCTTGGCGTCAGATGCGGGCGAAGATTGATTCCGGTGAGGTCACAGTGGCTGCGGCCGCCGTCGCTTTGGGTGTCACGCGATCGACCATCTATCGTCGGTTGGAGGCCTAGCCTTGCCTTTGGCGTTTCTTTCAGGCGGACCGGAGCGGGCGGGTGCCTCGGATCGGGGGCGTTGCCGTTCGATGCGTTCACCTGGTGCTGCGGGCGGGACACCACGTCGGCCTTCGGTCAGGCGCGATCTCTCACTGACCCCTACGGCTTGCCGCCGACTTTCCCGAAATCGACCCCTGCGGGGCGCGCCCTGGGCGGACCCTCCGCCTTCCGCGCTGCGCTTGTGCAGGCGGTTTCCACCCTGGTCGCGGATTTCGGCGTCGGCTGGCTGCGCCGTGTCGGGGCTCGTGATCGCGGCAGTGACCGCGGCCCGGCCGGATACCCTGGCCGGTTTTGCTAAAGGTGAATGAAATGTCGAACTCGAACAACGTCGTGATCCTCAAGGGCAACCTGTTCGCGGACCCGAAGATCAACCCCACGAACGGCGGCAAGGAAGTCGTCAACATCTTCCTGGCGACGAACCGCCCTGACTGGCGCGACGACGAGGGCCAGTGGCACAAGCGCCCCGTCCAGAAGAACAACATCGCCGTGTTCGTTCCTCGCGCGATCAAGCTGCTCAAGGAGCTGAAGGCCGGCGACGGCATCGAGGTTCGGGCCAGCGTCGAGATCCGAGAATTCGTCGACGGGGATGGCGTGGTCCACAAGCGCACCGAGATCGTCTGCGGTGACCGCTACGAAGGCCACCTGGTCAAGCGCTGGGCGCCGCCTTCCCGCAAGACCGGGGCTGACTAATCAGCCCCTCCCCTGCCCGCCTGGCGTAAGCTGGGCGGGCTTTCGGGTGCTTTAAGGCGCTCGGGTCAGGAGTATCGAGTAATGGCCGACGACCGCTTTTCCCAGGGCGCGGAATCGGATCGCCTGGACGATGGCGACGATCGGAAGGTGGTTGAACTGGCCGCGTTCAAGCCCGTGCGCGAATTGCCATCACGCATCGTTTCGCCCGCGAGCCGGGCCTTGGATTTCGTGGTGTCTGCCTTGTTGCAGCAGCACGGCCAGTTTGGCGCGTATGACCAGCTGTTGGACGCAGCGGAGCGTATTCGTCCCGCCGAGGACAGCAACGACCAGAAGGTGCGGTAGAGCATCGGGTGCGCGAGGGCTAGAAGCCAGCTGCAGAAGTGCCTTGAGCGCGATGAGACCCAGGAGAAGGGTTGTTTGTGGGGGAGCGCCCTCCCCTACGCCGGAGCCCCAAAGGGTCTCCCGCTACCCCTCCAGCAGGGGGCGAGCCCCCCGCAACGCCCCCCAGGATTACGGCCCCGAACGCGCGTTCGCATTCACGCTCGCGCGTCCGGCGGCCGGGCCGTCAGAACGCCAAAAGCGGGCCGATTTATCGACGTCGAACCGTCAGGCAAGTGTTGTTCGGCTATAAACGATCGTTTATAAACATGGCTGGCGGATAGGCCGCCAAACCCCCTCCCCTCCCCGGCCTATTCGCCGGGCTTGGCCGAAAGGAGGACCGCGCTTCGACCTTGGCCTTCGGGCCTTAGTTCTGGCGGCCCAACCCGTTCGACGGGCCGCTAGGCGTCGCTTCGGCGACGCGGGGCTGACGCCTCGGTTTCCCCCCCCCGGCGTCGTGGGGCCGCTGTCTTTCCCTTCGGCGGCCCCAGCCCCTTCCCGCTCAGGTCGGGCGCTTACTGTCATGCTTCGATTCTCCGATATGTCCGAGGTCAACCGGCGCAATGTCCTCACTTGGGCCAGGAAGCGCCCGTGGGGCCGTGACGCGGCCATGAGCGCGGATGGAGTGCTTTACGGCTGCGTCGTCCCCCCAAGCGCCGAAAACCGGGCCTCTCGCATGGCCTGCCTCAACTTTGCGGACCTTCACGACCTTGCGGCGTGGGCGCGCGAACAAGGATCGCTATGAAGACCCGTGTTTATCATCGCATCGGCGGTATGGTTCTGGCCATCGGCTTCTCGGCCGCCAGCTGGGCGGCGCTATGGGCCTGGTCGCCGTGGATTCTCGCCGTCGTTCTCGTTGGCCTCATAACGCTGGGCTTCGTAGGCTGGCTCCTGCCTGGCCAAGGCGCGGGCCTGGTCGAACCCCATCACGGAATGTTTCTTACCGTTGGCGCCGTCGTGGCGATCGCTGTAGCGATGCTGTGGCTGTTCGTGGCGCGTGGTCATCAGCCGTTGATTTGATTCGCTATTCTGCCGGGATTTCGCCGCAAAATCCGCCACGCGGGATTCAATCGCCGGTTACAGATCAGCTATTAGATTACAAAAAGTTCATTGGCGACGGGTGGAACCCACGTTCGCAGGTTGTTAGGTTTTTGGCTCGATGAAGGCACTCGAAGCCAAGCAGAATGCGTAAAGTTTCGAGTTCGGGGGGTTGAGTAGCGTGCTTGTAGTAGAACGCGGTTCGGTAATCGCTATGGTTGAAACGCGATGCCTTGAACTGTTGGAGCGTATCGCCTCTGGCGAGTCCTGCAACGCTTTGGCGTTTGGGGCGGAAATCGGGCCGCTGCTGGGCGAGGTCTCGGATCTAGTGCGTCCAGGCGGGGCCGGATGCCCGGCCAACTGGCCCCATGATCCCCACGCCGATATCATCGTCATCGAGTCCGGCGAGGCCTACAGCCTACGCCCCAATGCCTGGCTCGCCTTCGTCGTCCAGGCGGCCAGCCAGTCCAACATTTCACCGGCCGACTTCGGCCCGAGCCTCGGCCGCGTCCTGGCCGATACGGCGTTATTGACGCCGGCTGCGGCGGCGACGTTGGCGCTGCAAATCAGGGCGGGCGTCCCTGCCTTCCCTGATCGGCAGGTGCGGGCGGCCTAGGCCCCTCCCCTGCTGATCCTGGCCGCATCGGTTCGCCGGTGCGGCTTTTTTATTGTCCTCGGAGGTTTGGCCAGCGAATGGACAGACAGTGGCTGGCGAATAGCTGTCGGCCCGACCGTCATTGACTGGCCATCAGGTGGACAGCAGCCCGCCGCCCACTGGCCAGTTGCCCGACAGTTACGGGCCTGCGTCTGGCCTACCGCTGGCGGGCTGCTGTCCACCTGATGGCC
>Ga0187844_10000966_pt1 | contig 22301 bp, 19 predicted proteins | sample SpaLakP09_SKY_50_FD_134517 | JGI IMG/M metagenome (GOLD analysis project Ga0187844, IMG submission 134517) | Oligotrophic lake water microbial communities from Sparkling Lake, Wisconsin, USA - SP09_SKY_50 | ecosystem: Environmental > Aquatic > Freshwater > Lake | place: USA: Sparkling Lake...
CGGCAACTTCGGGGCCGGCATGACCGGCGGCATGGCCTTTGTGCTCGACCAGCACAACCGCTTCGGCTCGCGCTACAACCCGGAAAGCATCGTCGTCCAGCGCCTGGCCTCGCCCTACTGGGAGGGTGTCCTGCGCTCACTGGTCGCCGAGCACGCCCGCGAAACCGACTCGGCCTTCGCGGAGTCCTTGCTCCGCGACTGGGACCGGGTGCGCGATCTCTTCTGGCAGGTCTGCCCGAAGGAAATGATCAAGCGCCTGCCCCAGCCGCTGACCGCCGAAGAACCCGTCAACGAGCGGGCGTGAGTCTTGCCGCTTCCAGGCCCCGGATCCCGTCCAGCGTGCGGGTGAAGGGGGCCTGGGAGACGGTCACCGATCCGGCCCGGGGCCGATCCAGATCCAGGATCAGGGTCACCGCCAGGGCCACCAGCACGAACAGGGCGGTCGAGGCCACGCCGTGACGGCGACCGCCTGAGGCCAGGCTGTAGCCCAGCATCGCCGCCGCCACGAAGGCGTAGAGCGTCAGGGCCCGCAGGATGGCCGGCGGCACCCGGGCGTCCAGGGCCGCGCGGCGGGACGCAGCGAGGTCGAAGAGTTCGTTTGTGGTTTCCAGCAGCGCGGGATTGATCGTGGCGGTCGGCGTGGCCCGCACCGCTGCTGTCAGCTCGGTCCAGATCCGGGCCTGTAGGGCGTCGGTCTGCCGGTCGGACTGGGCCAGCCGGGCCGGGTCCTCCCCGGCCGCGAAGAAGCCCTGCCGCAGATCGCCATAGGCCAGCACCAGCCCGCCGAGCCGGTCGCGATAGGGCGCGTCCAGGGCCTGGACCCGCAGATAGGTGGTCGACAGGGCATTGGCCTCGGCCAGGACGAGGCCGCGGCGGTCCTCGTAGCGGCCGGCGGCCACCGAGAAGGTGAAGGCGATCAGCAGACCCAGCAGGGCCAGGGCCGCCGACAGCAGGTGCCCTGCCCCCTCGCCGTCGGACTTTGTCCGCCCCCAGCGCACCATAAGTCCCTGACAGCGATAGCCCAGCTCCTGCATCAGGATCAGGCTCACGGCCAGGGCGACGCCGATCAGCGGCAGGGGCAGGGTTGACAGGCTGGGCATCGGCGACTCCGGCGGCGGGTCTTGCCGCGCGCTGATACTGCCGCAGCCGTGGGGGCAGGCAAGGTCAAGCTGGGGGAGGGCTCACAAGCGTTCCGCGGTGTGGGCCTGGCTCTCAGCCCCGAAACGCCTGTCATCCCGGCCAAACCGCCCCCGCTGGCGGGAGCCATCCTTAAATCTCACGGCGAGACGATCGCTGGTCTGGAAAGGTCACTCAAGGACGACGCTACGCGTCGCCGCGACGCGGCCGCCGAAGGCGGTCCTTGACTGATCTTTCCAGACCAGCACGCTACAGCCTCCAGGAGTTTTAAGGATGAGCGCGACGCGGGGTGTCGGGTTTTGGGAAGGGAGACTGGGGCGAGCTTTCGACCAAAGTCGGACGTTGAGCCACAGGTCGCTAAGCGGAACTGTTAGTGTAGTCGGGCGACAAGGCATCGAGAGCTAAACGGGGAGATCGCGGTGAAGAACAGGTCCGGGCGGTTCACCATTGGAGTGTTGGTGGCGATTGTGGGTGCCGCAGTTCCGCTAGGCTCTTGCAATGCGCGTGCGCCGCAGCCGCTGGCTCCTATCGCGGCTCATTTACCCAAGCCGCAGTTCGACCTTCTGGAGGCGCTGCTTTTTCCCAAAGGGCAGGATCAGGTCGTGCGTTTCGACCAGTGGGTTGTGGGCGAAGGCAAGGCCTTGACGCAGACGAAATGGGACCCGCCCGGCCCAATGACCGGCGGATCCATCGAGATCACGACTTTTTTGCGCGGCAACTTCGCCCAGGCGGGAACTGGTTTAGCTAAGGGCAAGCCCGCCAATTTCGTACAGCTCTACGTGTCATCACCGGACTACTTCGCGGGTCATCCTGAACGGTTGTTTGAAACGGCCTTCGGCACCCCGATGCCACCAGATGAGCAGATGATGGTCGTGGAGCGGCCCGGCTGCATCGTCGTGGCCAGCCACAAGCAAGGACGCATAAGTCGAATGGCAAGCGTCACGAGCGCCCAAGCCCTCGACTACGTCAGGGGTGAAGGGATCCGGTCCGATGAGATAAAGGCACGCGTCGATGACTGCAGAAGCCGAGTGGCAGCGGCCGCTGTCGGAGCCTGGGGGGTTTTTTATGAACTGGCCGGCGCGGCTATCGCCGAGCAGGGTTCGATAGCAGTACGCGGTCCCTATGCGAAACTTTTCAATTCAGAAACGGCCGAGGCGCTGCCACGGATAGAGTCAGGTCTCTCGAAACAGCAATTTCGAGAACTGATGTCTGGCGGTCACTGATTACAGCGCACGCAATCCCACAAACGAGCTTGCGGCCAACGAAGGTGCAGCGAACGGCCACATTGCACCCATAGAGAACTCACGAGAGCTCCGCTTCGGCGGCCCTCACCCCGCCTCCAGCGCCTCGCCCACATACCGCGCCCTCGGCCGTATCAACCGCCCTGTCTGCCCCTGCTCGATCGCATGCGCCAGCCAGCCGGCCGTGCGGGCCACGGCGAACAGGATGAAGGGGGCATCGGCGGGCAGGGTGAGGGCCCGCGCCAGACCCACTAGCGCGTAGTCGATATTGGGCGGCAGGCCGGTCGCGGCTTCCGTTTCCCGTCGCAGGTCGACCAGCAGGCGCGGCGGCCCGAAGGCCTCCAGCAGGGCCCGCGCCCTCGGGTCACCATCCGGATAGAGTGGATGACCAAAGCCCGGCATGGCCGCGCCCTGGGCCAGGCGGCCGGCCACCGCCCGGGCGGGCGAGGTGCGCTCGGCCTCGGCGACAAAGGCCTCGACCCGAGCGGCCATGCCGCCGTGCAATGGTCCCGACAGGGCGCAGAGCCCCGCCAGGACGGCGGCCGACAGCGACGCCCCCGTCGAGGCCGTGACCCGCGCCGCGAAGGTCGAGGCGTTCAGTTCGTGATCGGCCAGCAGCACGAGCGCCCTCCGCAGAAGATCCGCACCCGCTGCATCGACGCCCCAGGCCCGGGCCAGACGCTGATGCGCCGGACCTTCAGTGGCCTCACCCGCCGCCGCATCGACCACCTGGTCCAGCAGGGCCGCCGCTTCCAGGGCCAGGGCGAGCGGCGCACGGCCCCGGGCCGGTGCCTCCTGACCGGCCCGGGCGGCCAGGGCGGTGAACAGCCGGGCCCGGGCGGTGTCTCCGGCCACGACCGCACCGGCGCGCGCACCCTTCAGGGCCGCGCCATGACCGCCGCGCAGCAGCCGCGCCACCTGTTCGAGGCTGTGATCCTTTGCCAGCAGCGTCGCATCCCGTCCCCGATACCAGAGCCGGCCGCCTGCGACGGTGGTGATGGCCGAGGCCAGTACCGGCTCGCCCCAGGCGATGGCCTCGGCGGCGACATCGGCCGCCCGCCGGCCCCGCGCCTTGCGCTGGGCCAGGGCCGCTACGTCGGAAGCGCGATACAGGCTGCGGCGTGGATCCTGCGGATGGGCGGCGGCCTCGATCCGGCCCCGGCTGACATAGGCATAAAGGGTCTGCGGCCGGATCCCCAGCCGCTCCAGCACCTGTTCCGCATCCAGCCAGTCACTCGCCATATAGATTGATTATATTGATCAAGATTGACGATCAAGGTTTGACGGCGCGAATTGCCCGGCGAAAGGAGACCTCCCATGTCGCAAGGTCTTGCCCAGGGGCTGGAAGGCGTGATCGCCGCCCACACTGTTCTGTCCGATGTCGACGGCGCCCATGGCCGCCTGGTCATTCGCGGCTATGCCGTCGAGGACCTGGCCGGCGCCACCCGTTTCGAGGACGCCGCCCATCTGCTGTTCGACGGCTTCTTCGACGACCTGCCCGGCGATCTGGCCCCGGCCATCGGCGCGGCCCGGGTCACGGTCTTTGCCGAGGTCGGGGCGCTCGACGAGACCCTCGCCAAACGCGATCCGGTCGAGGCCATGCGCGCCCTGCTGGCCCGCCTGCCCGACGGCGACGATCTCGCCACCGCCCTGCGGCTGCTGGCGGCCCCGGCCGTCTTTACCGCCGCCGTGCTGCGCGTCGCGGCCGGCGAGGTGCCCGTCGCCCCCGATCCGGCCCTGTCGCACACCGCCGACATCCTGCGCATGACCCGGGGCCAGCCCGCCTCCGAGGGCGAGACCCAGGCGCTGGACGCCTATCTGGTGACGGTCTGCGACCATGGCCTCAATGCCTCGACCTTCGCGGCCCGGGTTATTGCCTCGACCCGCGCCGGTCTGACCTCAGCGGTGCTGGGCGGGCTCTCGGCCCTGAAGGGTCCCCTGCACGGCGGCGCGCCGGGGCCGGTGATCGACATGCTCGACGCCATCGGGACGCCGGACAATGCCCGGCCCTGGCTGGAACAGGCCCTGGCACGCGGCGACCGGCTGATGGGCTTTGGTCACCGCATCTATCGGGTCCGCGACCCCCGCGCCGATGCCCTGAAGGCCGCCGTCCGCCGTCTGTCGGACGTCGCCGGGGCCCGGCCTGGCCGGGTGGTCTTCGCCGAGGCCGTCGAGCAGGCGGCCCTGCAGATCCTGCGCGAACGCAAGCCCGACCGGCCGCTGGATACCAATGTCGAGTTCTATACGGCCCTGCTGCTGGAAGCCCTGGGCCTGCCCCCGTCCAGCTTTACCTGCGTGTTCGCCATGGGCCGCACCGCCGGCTGGATCGCCCATGCCCGCGAACAGCTGGCCGGCGGCAAGCTGATCCGGCCGCAGTCGGTCTATGTCGGGCCGGGAGTGCGGCAGGCCGCCTGACGGCAAAGGCGAGAACGACTCGCGCGAGTCGTTCTCGCTGGGGTGGGGGCATCCGGCTTGATATGGAGTCGGCATGACGCTGTCCGCCCTCTCGCCCGAAACCCAGGCCATGACCCGCCGCGTCACCGCCCTGTCGGTGGCGGTGGCGGCCGTGCTGATTGTGGTCAAGACCCTGGCCTGGCTGGCCAGTGACTCGGTGGCCATGCTGGCCTCGCTGTCGGATTCCGGCCTCGACCTTGTCGCCTCACTGATCACCTTCTTTGCCGTCCGCTATGCGGCCGAGCCGCCGGATGCCGAGCACCGCTTCGGACACGGCAAGGCGGAAGCCTTTTCCAGCCTGATGCAGGGCGGTCTGGTGTTCGCCTCCGGAGCCCTGATCGGTCAGGAAGCCATCCGGGCCATGCTGCACCCCCGGCCCGTCGAGCAGGGCCTGATGGCCATGGCGGTGATGGTCGTGTCGATCGTCCTGACGCTGGGCCTGATCATCGCCCAGTCGAGGGTGCTGAAGTCGACCGGTTCGATCGCGGTGTCCGGCGACCGGGCCCACTATGCCGCCGACCTTGGCTCCAATGCCGTGGCCCTGCTCGGGATCGGCGCGGCCTCGTGGCTGGGGCTCTCCTGGGTCGACGCGGCGGCGGGCCTGATCGTCGCCCTGTGGCTGATCTGGGGCGCCATCGGCGTGTTCCGCGAGGCCTCGCACCAGCTGATGGACCGGGAGCTGCCCGAGGAAGACCGCCGGCGGATCATTGCCCTGGCCTCCGAAGATCCGCGCCTGCTGGGCATTCACCAGCTGCGCACCCGCGCCTCCGGCCCCTATGTGCACATGCAGATGCACGCCGACCTCGAGGCCGGGATCTCGCTGGCCGAGGCCCACGCGATCATGGTCTCGGCCGAAAACCGGCTACTGGAGGCCTTCCCGGCCGCCGACATCATCATTCACCCCGACCCGCGCGGGAAGGCCGAGAGCCACGGCGGGCTGTTCGCGGAAGCCCATCACGGCTAGTAAGCGCCAGACTTTCCCGAGATGAGCCGCCGCCTTATGGACGATACCCTGGCCCAACTGCCGCAAGCCTTCACCGGCAAGACCGTGCTGGTCCTCGGCGACGTGATGCTGGACCGCTTCATCTATGGCGCGGTGGACCGCATCTCCCCCGAGGCCCCGGTGCCGGTCATCGCGGTCGAGCGCGAGACGGCCATGCTGGGCGGGGCCGGCAATGTCGCGCGCAATGTCGCGGCCCTCGGCGGCCGGGCCGTCCTGCTGGGCCTGATCGGCGACGACGAGGCGGGTCGCACCCTGGAAGGCCTGCTGCGGGACGAAGCCGGGCTTGAGGCCGAACTGGTGATCGACCCCGCTCGCCGGACCACCGAAAAGGTCCGCTACATTTCCGGCTCGCACCAGATGCTGCGGGTCGACCGCGAGGACCGAACCGAGGCCAGGGCCGAGGCCCTGCTGGCCGCCTTCAACCGCCGTCTGGCCGAGGCTGACGTTGTGGTGCTGTCCGACTATGCCAAGGGCGTGCTGACCGACGCCGTGACCCGGTCCGCCATTGATGCGGCCCGCGCCGCCGGCAAGCCGGTCATCGTCGATCCCAAGAGCCGCAACCTCGCCCGCTATGACGGCGCGACCCTGATCAAGCCCAACCGCAAGGAAGCGGCCGAAGCTACGGGCATCAGCGGCAACAGCGACGAAGCCTCTGAAGCGGCCGGGGCCGCCATTCTGGCCCAGGCTCCCGGGCTGGAGGCTGCCCTGATCACCCGCGGCGGGGCGGGCATGACCCTCAGCCAGCGCGGCGCGGCGGCGGTCCATCTGCCGGCCACCGCCGTGGAGGTCTTCGATGTCTCCGGGGCCGGCGATACGGTCGCCGCGACCCTGGCCCTGGCCCTGGCCGCCGGTGCCGCCCTGGCCGAGGCCAGCGCCCTGGCCAACCTGGCCGCCGGTCTGGTGGTGGCCAAGCTGGGGACCGACGTCGTCACGGCCGCCGAACTGACCGCCCTGGCCCGCTCGGCCGCCGGAGAGCCCGCCGCCGTCAAGATCGCCGATCGCGACCAGGCCCGCGACATCGTCGCCGGCTGGCGCGCGCGCGGCCTGAAGGTGGGTTTCACCAACGGCTGCTTTGACCTGCTGCACCCTGGCCATGTCTCCCTGCTGGATCAGGCCAGGGCCGCCTGCGACCGGTTGATCGTCGGGCTGAACACCGACGCCTCGGTCTCAAAGCTGAAGGGCCCGACCCGTCCGGTCCAGAAGGAGGCCGGCCGCGCCACGGTGCTGGCCTCGCTGTCCTCGGTCGATCTGGTGGTCCTGTTCGACGAGGATACCCCCCTGCAGCTGATCGAGACCTTCCGGCCCGACGTGCTGGTCAAGGGGGCTGACTACACGGTCGAAACCGTGGTCGGCTCGGACCTCGTGCTGGGCTATGGCGGCCGGGTCGTGCTGGCCGATCTGAAGGCCGGCCAGAGCACCACCGCCCTGATCGGCCGGATGAACGCCACGCCCTGAACCCTCTGGGTCAAACCGCCGCACAAATCCCTGTTCCGGCAGGGTAAACAGTGTTCAGCAATCTCTTGTTAAGCAAAACGGCGCATCGCTCTTTCGATGCAGCCTGAATGCGCGTGGGCATGAGCGTCGATCGAATCCTTCACCATTTCCCCCTGGACCCCGCCTCGCGGCAGGTGCGTCTGGCCCTGGGCGAAAAGCGTCTGCCCTTCTCGGAGGTACAGGTTCGCTACTGGGAAGGTACGCCGGAATTCCTGGCCCTGAATCCGTCGGGCCTGACCCCGGTCCTGGTCGAGACCCGCAACGAACGCCGCACCGTGGTCTGCGAGACCCGGGCCATCCTCGAACATATCGAGGAACAGGAGCCGGAGCCCGCCCTGCTGGGCCGCGAGGCCGGCGAACGGGCCGAGGCCCGTCGGCTGCTGCAGTGGTTCGACCGCAAGTTCGACAACGAAGTCAATGGCTTCCTGCTGCACGAGAAGATGGAGAAGCGCCTGCTGCGGCTGGGCGCGCCCGACCTCTCGGCCCTGCGTCGGGGTCGCGATGCCCTGCGCCATCACCTGGCCTATATCGACGGCCTGCTGCAGACCCGCGACTGGCTGGCCGGACGCCGCAAGAGCCTGGCCGACTTCGCCGCCGCCGCCCACCTGTCGGTGATCGACTATTTCGGCGACGTGCCGTGGAAGGACTTTCCGGCGGCCAAGACCTGGTACATGAAGCTGAAGTCGAGGCCGTGCTTCCGGCCGATCCTGGCCGACCGCTGGCCCGGCCTCGCGCCGGCCGGCCATTATGACGACCTCGATTTCTGACCCCGCCCCTGACGCCCTGAAGGCCGAGATCCGTGCAGAGGCCCTGCGCCTGGGCTTCTCGTCCTGCGGCTTTGCCGATGCGACCGCGCCCTGGCCCAACAGTGACTGGCTGGCCGCCTTCGTGGCCGAAGGTTTTCACGGCCAGATGGGCTGGATGGCCGAGACCCTGGAGCGGCGCAGTCACCCGACGGGCATGTGGCCGCAGGCCCGCTCCGCTGTGGTCCTGGGGCTGAACTATGGGCCCGATCATGATCCCCTGACCGCCCTGGCCCACAAGGACCGGGCCGCGATCTCGGTCTATGCCCAGGGCGACGACTATCACGAGGTGGTCAAGAAGCAGCTGAAGCTGCTGGCCGGCTGGATGCACCGCCGCTTCGGTCACGAGGTGAAGGTGTTTGTCGACACCGCCCCCCTGATGGAAAAGCCGCTGGCCCAGCGCGCCGGCCTGGGCTGGCAGGGCAAGCACACCAACCTGGTCTCGCGCACCCTCGGCTCGTGGTTCTTCCTGGGTTCGGTCCTGACGACCCTGCCCCTGGCCCCGGATGCGGCCGAGGTCGATCACTGCGGGTCGTGCCGGGCCTGCCTGGACATCTGCCCGACCCAGGCCTTTCCGGCCCCGTACCAACTGGATGCCCGGCGCTGCATCTCCTACCTGACCATCGAACTGGCCGGCCCGATCCCGACGGAGTTCCGACCGGCGCTCGGCAACCGGATCTATGGCTGCGACGACTGCCTGGCCGCCTGCCCGTGGAACAAGTTCGCCCAGGTCTCCAGCGAGGCGAAGTGTCACGCCCGCGACAGCCTGCGCTCTCCGCCCCTGGCCGAGCTGGCCACCCTGGACGATCCGGCCTTCCGGGCCCTGTTCTCCAAGAGCCCGATCAAGCGCATCGGCCGCGACCGGTTCATCCGCAATGTGCTCTATGCCATCGGCAACAGCGGCGATGCCGGCCTGATGGCGGTGGTGGAGCCGCTGCTGACGGATCCCGCCCCCGTCGTGCGCGGCGCGGCGGTCTGGGCAGCGCGAAGGCTGGCCCCGGAACGGGCCGGGGAATTAAGATCATCAGCGCCCGAAACCGAGCCACTGGTGCTGTCTGAATGGGCAGACTGAGACCCGCCTGGCCCCGCCCCGCGCAAGTCGAGGGGCGGGGGAGCAGCCCGGTTTAGCCCTGACGCTTGAGAAGGCGGCTGACCGCACGAAGCGGCGCAGAGACCCGCCAGGATGTGCTGTCATAGAGGGCGCGGATGTTGTTCTCCAGGTTACGAATAGTCTCCGCCATCTGGTTCACCTGGGCCGTTTTCTCATTGACTAGGCCCTGGAAATCGAAGCTCGGTGCCGCGGTCTGAGGCGGATAGGGTGCCGGATAGGCCACCGGCGCCGGCTGCATGGACATCAGAACTTCCATGGCCTTGGCCTGACGGTTTGCCTCAGCGGCGTTCTCGAGCACTTCGTGATAGGTTTTTGCCGACACCGTATTGAGGCCGTCTCCAATGGGGTCGACATAGCGCAGGGTATCGGCCGTCAGTTGTGGCCGCTCGGCGCGCACCCCGACATAGGCCCAGGTCATGCGGAAGATCGAGAACCCGTAGGCATTGCCGACATAACGGCCAAGATGCTGGCCAGCGGCCTGGCGGTCATTGTAAAGCTTGAGGAATTTCTCGCTCAGCTTCTGGGCCGCGAATTCCTTCATGTCCAGCATGCTGGTCATGCAGATCGTTTGATGGGCCTCGGAGAGCACCTGGAACATCGTGTAGAGCGTGGGGTCGCTCGCCAGGCAGAACTCCTGAATTTCGCCGAACTCTGACGTACTGAACTGCTGGCGGCGGTCGGGCGTGGTCGAACAGTGCAGAAGCTGCTGGTAGGTCTTGAACACGATGTCATCGATCAGACGATAGCGCGCCCCGCCCTGGGCCAGCTCAAACACTACGCCAGCCTGGCGATAGGTGAGACATTCGCGCCCGATCAGTCGGGTTAGCAGACGGACGACGCCCAAAGACCAGAAGTACAGGTTCGGAACGCCGATCCGTTCGGCGACCCGGTTCCAGTGACCGTTAGAGTAATCGTTCAGCCGGTAATAGACGAGCGGGCTGTTGACGAAGCTGGCCGTCCGCCCCTTTTGCGAGTCAATAAACCAAGCCACATGGCTGTAGATTTTTGATACGCCCAGCCAGTCCAGGCCATTCTGGAGAGACAGGTTTTCGCGGCGCTGAATGATGTTCGAGAGGCCGGCAAATGTATTGATCAGGCCGATACTCTCGATAACCTCATCGAGGCGGCCCGTGACGATCGCGCCATGCATCGGCATCGGCCGCATCGACTCAACTGCACCTTGCGGCCAGATCGTGACCGAATTGAAGATAAAGCAATCGCTCTGGCCCGATTGCAGCAAATCCAGCATGTAATCAATGCTGGCAATGTTGATCGGATCATCATCGCCCAGAAACCACACGTAGTCTCCGGAGGCATACTCCAAAGACCGCATGATGTTTTCTTCAGCAGTGTCGTAATGAACTTCGTTGTGAACCACCTGCATCTTGGGGTGTGAAAAGCGCGTAAGACGCTCGGCCGTATCGTCTGTAGACTTATTATTTACAACAATTAACTCAATATCGCATTTTTTATTTGAAAGCACGCTCGTCAATATTGTTCTGACTTGTGCTTCAACAAAAGGCCCGCGATTGTAAGACGGTATACAAATTGAAAGCAGCGGCTTTACAGTAGGATTTGACAAGATTTCTTTATTTTGAACCGATCGCGCCATTATGTGTTTCGCCTACCCTCAATAAAGACCTAGCGCACATCATGACACGCGATGTGAACTTAAATATTGGCTCATTTACCTAATTGCCAAAATAGATGCTGCCGTGCAATAGCCAAGCGTCATTGCTGGGGGTCAAATACATATGCCTGCAAACGCAAAAGGCTTCGGGACCGGGCGCATTCTGGTCACGGGCGGCCAGGGAATGCTCGGTTCGGACTTCGCGCTTGAGGCAGCCGCTTTCGAGGGACTTGAGGTACAGGCTCCAGGAAAGCTGGATCTCGATGTGCGCGACTCAGCGGCCCTGCAGGCCAGGGCCGACTGGGTCGAAGGCGGCTGGATCATTCATTGCGCTGCCATGGTTGATGTCGAAGGTTGCGCCCGGCAACCGGACCTGGCCCGGGCGATCATTGTCGATGGCGCGCGGAATGCGGCGGCTCTGGCCAAGGCAACCGGGGCCCGCCTGCTCTATCCACAGTCCTTTCTGGTCTATGACGGGGCGGAAAACCCGATTCCAGAGCGCGAAACCCCTCGCCCGCTCTCGCTCTATGGCGCGATGAAATGGGAAGCCGAGCAGGTCTTTCGTGAAACCCTCGACGATGCCCTGATTGTCCGGATGGCAGGGTTCTTCGGCGGCGGTTCGCGCGACAAGAACTTTGTGGGCCGCATCATTCCCGTCATTCAGGCCGCGATGCTCAAGGGAGCCGAGACGTTCGAGGTCGGTGACCGCGTCTGGCAACCGACCTGGACAAAGGATCTGGCCTTCAACAGCCTTTGCATCATGCAACGCGGCACGGTCGGGGTCTATCAGATGGCCTGTCGGGGCGAGGCGACGTTTCATGAGATCGCGCATGAGATCGTTGTGGCCCTTGGCTGGAACACGCGAATCCGGATTGTGCCGGTGAGCGCCTCGGCGGTGGCGCAGAGCGAGCTGGGACGCCGTCCCGATCGTGCGGTCCTGAGCTGCGAGCGACTGGCGAGCGAAAACCTCAACCTTCAGAGAGACTGGCGCTCAACCCTGCACGCCTATCTCGCCCATCCATTTTTCGACAAGTACCGATTGGAGCCCTAGTCGTGTCCAAAATTCTTCAGCCGCTCGAGACGGAAGTCTTCCCGTCCGTCCGCAACCGTACCGTCATGTCCGCCATGACCCGGGGCTTCGCCGACGCCGATCACAACGCCACACCCGCCATCGTCGAGTACTATCGGCGACGGGCCGCCGGCAACGTCGGCCTCATTCTCACGGAAGGCGTCGTCATTCACCCGAGCGCCGACGGCTACAATTCGGTGCCCCACATCGCGACCGAAGCCCAGGCTGAAAGCTGGAGGCCGGTTGTCGAGGCGGTCCACGAGGCCGGTGCGAAAATCGCCTGCCAGCTCTGGCACTGCGGACGCATCTCACACGCCGACTATACCGGTGGTCAACCGCCCGTAAGCTCTACAGACCGCGCCGCCGAGGGCATAAACCGCCAGAACGACAAGCCCTATGGTACGCCTCACCGGTTGACGGTCGACGAGATGCCGGTCGTCTATGACTACTTCGTAGAGGCTGCCCAGCGGGCCCTGGCCGTCGGATTTGACGCGGTGCAGCTTCACCTGGGCCACGGCTATCTGGCCGACCAGTTTCTCGACGCGCGGGTCAATGATCGTGAAGATGCCTATGGTGGCTCGGTTGAAAACCGCTGCCGGTTTGCCCTCGAGACCGTTGAACGGGTTCTGGCCGCCGTCCCGGCCGAACGGGTGATCGCCCGCATCTCGCCCTCGCGCTTCATGGGTGGCCTGTATGACTGGCCCGACATGGACGAGATGCTGGACTATCTGATCCCCCGCCTCTGGTCGCTTGGCCTGCGGGTCCTGGACGTGAGCTGCGCCAATGCCGACTACTTCCAGACCTCCGGCCGGGTTATCCGCAAGATTCGTCCCATGTGGCCCGGCGTCATCATGGGCGGAGCCTCTCTCACCCAGGAACAGGCCGAAGCGGAACTGGAAGCCGGCCTGCTTGACCTGGTGACCTGGGGACGATCCTTCATCGCCAACCCGGATCTGGCCGACAGGATCGCGTCCGGCGCCGACTGGGTGCCCTTCGACAACGCGATGCGCGATACCCTGGTCTAAGGACGGCCCCGGGCCAGGCGACATCGCCTGGCCCGGACGACAGGCCCGCAGACTCTGGCCTTGATCCCGGCCCGGAATCCCGGTGCGCCGGCATCGAGTTCGTCACCAGGCCGTACGCTAGAGCCTTCTGCTGAACGCAAGCCGTGGTAAGGACGGCCCATGACCCTCGACATCACCACCATCCGCGCCGCCGCCGCTCGCCTGGCCGGGCATATCGAGCGTACGCCCTGCCGCTATTCGCGAACCCTGTCGAAGATCACCGGGGCGGAAGTCTGGGTGAAGTTCGAGAACCTGCAGTTCACGGCGGCCTACAAGGAGCGCGGGGCGCTGAACAAGCTGATGCTGCTGTCGGACGCCGAAAAGGCGCGCGGCGTCATCGCCGCCAGCGCCGGCAACCACGCCCAGGGCCTGGCCTACCACGCCGCCCGGCTGGGCGTTCCGGCCACCATCGTCATGCCCAAGACCACCCCCTTCGTGAAGGTGCAGCACACCCGCGACTTTGGGGCCAATGTGGTGATCGAGGGCGAGACCTATGACGACGCCAACGCCCATGCGCGCAAGCTTTGCGACGAGCAGGGCCTGACCTTCGTCCATCCGTTCGATGACTACGACATCATGGCCGGCCAGGGCACCATTGCCCTGGAAATGCTCGAAGACGTGCCGGATCTCGAGATCCTGCCGGTGCCGATCGGCGGCGGCGGCCTGATCAGCGGTGTCGCCACGGCGGCCAAGGCCATCAATCCCGAGATCCGCATCATCGGCTGCGAACCGGCCATGTACCCGTCCTTCACGGCCAAGATGCGCGGCATCACCGCCCATTGCGGCGGCCAGACGATTGCCGAGGGCGTGGCGGTCAAGCAGGTTGGCGAACTGACCTATGGCGTGGCCCGGCCGCTGATCGACGATGTCCTGCTGCTGGAAGAGCCCCATATCGAGCAGGCGGTGGCACTCTATTGCAATGTCGAGAAGACCATTGCCGAGGGGGCCGGTGCAGCCTCTCTGGCGGCGCTGCTGGCCTATCCGGAGCGGTTCCGGGGCAAGAAGTGCGGCCTGATCCTGTGCGGCGGCAATATCGACACGCGCCTGCTGGCCTCGGTGCTGACCCGCGAACTGGTCCGGGCCCAGCGTCTCGTATCGCTGCGGATCATCGGTGACGACCGCCCGGGCCTGCTGTCGACCGTGGCCAGCGTCATCGGCACCATGGGGGCCAATATCATCGAGGTGAACCACAACCGGCTCGCCCTCGACGTGCCCGCCAAGGGGGCGGAGTTCGACATCACGATCGAGACCCGCGACGCCCAGCACACCCAGGATGTGATGAACGCCCTGCGCGAACGGGGCTATCCGCCCCGGGCGGTCTAGACGTTCTGCTCGAGTCGGCTGGCAACCTCATCAAGCTGATCAGCCAGCCAGTCCTGTTTGCGCAGCCGACATAGAGCCGCGCGGTTTCTGTACAGCTGGGGACGCTGGGGCATGAGTGAGATGGCCTCGATATAGGCCTCGTCCGCTTCAGCAAATCGGCCGAGTTGAATGAGGATCTGGGCCACCCGATCGCGCGGTGCCCATTGGTTTCCATTCGGCCGGCATAGCCCCACCGCCGTTCGGGCCCAGGCCAGGGCCAGTTCCCTGTCGCCGTCCAGATAGGTGCTGATCGAGGCAAAAAACGGCGGTTCAACCAGGGCCGGCGCCAGGGTGTGAGCCCTCGTCAGGCAGTGTGTCGCCGCCCTGAAGCGGCCGCGATCGATCAGTCGCTGCCCGGCTTCCAGGAAATAGCTGGCGCCCCGCGCCGCCTGCCTCGCACGCGCGACGCGGTGTACCCGGTCCCGGTCAGCGATCTGCGCTTCCAGGGCTATGATCCTGTCGGCCCAGGAACGCTCGCGACGGTCGAAGTCCTGCAACTGTCCCAGACTGTCGGGGTGCAACTTGGGCCCGAGTGACCGGACCATGGCCACATAGCATTCACCGAGCTGGACGATCTCGTTGTCCTGCAGGCCCGCGTTCTCGCAGGGAAGCTCGCAAAGGGCACCGTAATAACGCGCCGAGAAACCGCCACCGCCGGAAACGTCCGCCTCGGTTGCGGCATGATTGAGCCGGGACTTGACGGTCGTGTTCAGGATTTTCCGGATGGCGGTCTTTTTGGCCCGGGTACCGAAGACAAACTGGCTAAGGCCGTGAATCTGCTCTTCCGCCCCTTCGAACCAGCGCTCATAGACCACGAGCGCGAACGGACGATCCTTCAGGAACTGGGCGATGGTCGCCATGTTCTCCATCCACAGCAGGTCTGCCATTTCGTAAGACTGGCCGCTGAAATGCTGAATGGACTTGTTCACGGCGCAGGGCTTGCGCAGGGCCACGACATAGCGCGGCGTCAGGTTTTCCCGCTTGAAGACCCTCTCCCAGAAGGGCATCAGCGCGATGGTACGGGGGTCCTTGAAGATGAACCGGGTCAGGCCTTCTTCCCGGCGTGCGGCGAAGTAGCTGCAGGCCCGCCGGATCAGCACCCGCGCCTTGGCCGACGCCAGGACAGCCGACCAGTCCGGGCGGCTCCAGGACGCCGGATAGGCAAAATTGATCCCGGCGAGATTTTCGACCTCAACACGGATCGCCAGCAGTTCCTGAGACTCGAAAAACCCATCTGGATTCAGATCAGGATGAGCATCGAGCATATCCGGTGGCAGATTTGCTCCGAGGTTATTCAGTATCTGAGCTGCAAGTGACGTTCCAGAGCGCGGCAAAGACAGGATCGTGATAACTTGCATTTAGACCAATACCTGAGCATATAAACTTAGTTCCGCGTCACAGTTTGCCGGAATATAGTGTTGGCGTGCCGATGAGTGCAGTCTTTTTCAGATTACGGACCACTTTCTTGCGGCGCAACCGTGAAGTTCATCTCGCAGGTTTGTTGCGATAGATTTCGAAATGACTACAGGCCTGAAACAATCAGGCGGGAGGGCACGCCGCCCGATCGCATCCTCTTTCCAGGCCCGGCGCTGAAGGCAGCAGGGTGCCGGCCCGGGCCGCAGGCGGCGCCCCTTCCGAACCTGCAAAGGTCATGATCAACGCGCCTGGATCGGCCTGTGAGTCACAGGCCGATCCAATGGCAACAGAGAGGCTACAGCAGAGCCGAGATCGCCGCGCGGGCGGCTTCGCCGAGGTCGGGGCGCTTCAGGGCCAGGGCGACATTGGCCCGCAGCAGGCCGATCTTGTCGCCGCAGTCATGGGTCACGCCCTCATACATGTAGGCGTGGAAGGGTTGCTGGTGCAGAAGCTTGGCCATCGAGTCGGTGAGCTGGATCTCGTTGCCGGCCCCCTTTTCCTGCTCGGCCAGCAGGCCGAAGATTTCCGGCTGCAGGATATAGCGGCCCGCGATCGACCAGTTCGAAGGCGCGGTGCCCTTGGCGGGCTTCTCGACCATGCCGCTCATGGTGGCCAGGCGACCATCGACCTTGCTGGGCGCGACGATGCCGTACTTGTGGGTGTCGGCCTCGGGAACTTCCTCGACGCCGACCAGATTGCCGCCGCCGACCTTGTTATAGGCGTCGACCAGCTGGCCGAGGGCCGAGCGCTCGGCATCGATGATCACATCCGGCAGCATGACGGCGAAGGGCTCGTCGCCGATGATGTCGCGGGCGCACCAGACGGCGTGACCCAGGCCCAGCGGGGCCATCTGGCGCACGAAACTCATCTCGCCCGGCTTGGGCAGTTCGGCGCGCAGCTGGGCCAGGATGTCCAGCTTGCCCTTGGCTTCGAGTTGCGCCTCGAGTTCGATCTGGTGATCGAAATAGTCCTCGATGGCCCCCTTGCCGCGACCCGTCACGAAGACGAAGTGCTCGATGCCGGCCTTGCGGCCTTCCTCGACCACATAGGACAGGATCGGACGGTCCACGACGTTCAGCAGTTCCTTCGGCGTCGTCTTGGTCCCCGGCAGGACCCGGGTGCCCAGGCCGGCGACAGGAAGAACGGCCTTGCGAACAGGTTTCATGAAGCGCCTCTCAGCTTGATCTCGAAGTGGTCTAGGCGAGACCGGGCCCGCGCTCCACCACTGTTCGGTGAAAAATGCCCGATACGGCTGCACCGATCCTTAACGCGGCGATGATTTCCCGGCGACGCGAAATAGTCTAGCACTCCCGCACCCCTCGTTCGGAAGCTTTCCCATGTTTCGCGCCCTCGGCCTCGTCATCGCCCTCCTCGCCACCCTGGGCCTTTCGGCGTGCGGTCCAAGCGAGAAGATGAAGGCCCGCGCCGCCAATCTGACGGCCGGTCAGGCCTTCCTGGACAAGAACGCCAAGGCCCCCGGCGTCGTCACCCTGCCCAGCGGCGTGCAGTACCGGATCGTGCGCTCGGGACCGGCCGAGGGTCGCAAGCCGACCCGGGCCGACGAGGTCAAGGTCCACTATGAGGGCAAGCTTCTGGACGGGACGGTGTTCGACAGCTCCTACGAGCGCGGCATGCCGGCCTCGTTTCCGCTGGACGGGATGATCCCGGCCTGGATCGAGGCCCTGCAGCTGATGCGTCCCGGCGATGAATGGGAACTGTTCGTGCCGCCGGCCCAGGGCTATGGCGAGCATGACAAGGGTCCGATCCCCGGCAACAGCGTCATGGTTTTCCGGATCGAGCTGATCGACGTCCTGCGCGCGACCCCCACCCCGAAATAGCGACAGACTTCAGTCGGTGAAGACCACGGTCTTGCGGCCATTGAGCAGGACCCGGTCTTCCAGACGGTAGTGCAGGGCGCGGGCCAGTACCCGGCGCTCGATGTCCCGGCCCTTGCGGATCAGGTCCTCGGGCGTGTCGCGATGGCTGATGCGCTCGACGTCCTGCTCGATGATCGGGCCTTCGTCGAGGTCGCCGGTCACATAGTGGGCGCTGGCCCCGATCAGTTTCACGCCCCGGGCATGGGCCTGGTGATAGGGCTTGGCACCCTTGAAGCCGGGCAGGAACGAGTGATGGATATTGATGCAGCGGCCGTCCAGCTTGGCTGACAGGCCGTCTGACAGCACCTGCATGTAGCGGGCGAGCACGACGATGTCGGTTTTGGTGTCCTGGATCAGTTTCCACAGCTCGGCTTCCTGCTCGAACTTGGTGTCCTTGGTCACCGGCAGGTGATGGAAGGGCAGGCCTGACAGGTCGACATTGGCATAGGTCGAGGCCGGATGGTTGGAGACCACCGCCGCGATGTCCATCGGCAGTTCGCCGATCTTCCAGCGATAGACAAGGTCGGCCAGGCAGTGATCGAACTTGCTGGCCAGGATCATGACCCGGTAGCGCTCGCTACGGGCCCGCAGCGTCCAGCGCATTGAAAGGGCGGTGGCCACGACCGCGAAATCGGTTCGCAGGGCCTCATGGTCGGCGTTGTCTGCGTCGAACACCACGCGCATGAAGAACTGGCCTGTCTCCTGGTCGTCAAACTGTTGCGCGTCGAGAATGTTGCACGCGCGGTCGAACAGGAAGGTGGAGACCTTGGCGACGATGCCGCGCTGGTCTGGACAGGACAGGGTCAGGATCATGGTTCGCCCCGTCTAGTGCCGGTGCGCGCCGAGGGAAAGCCGCTTCGCGCGAAAAGCGTCGAATTTCGCTGCCTTTTCGAGCGCTTTCATGCGCCCTGAAGGGCAAAAACCGGCCTGTCCGGGTCGGCCATGCCACCTGTCGCGACGCCATGGGCAAGTCGGCCTGGTCGGACTAGGCTGGGCCCATGGCATCCTCTTCCGAAGCGCTTTCGGCCCGCGCGGTCGATCTCCTGGCCCGGCTGGTCGCGTTCGACACCACCTCGCGCCTGTCCAATCTCGACCTGATCGCCTGGGTCGAGACCTACCTTGCCGACCTGGGCATTGCGTCCCGTCGCGTGCCCAATGCCGACGGGACCAAGAGCAACCTGCTGGCCACCATCGGTCCGGCCGTGCCGGGGGGCGTCGTTCTGTCGGGCCATACCGACGTCGTCCCGGTCGATGGCCAGCCCTGGTCCACCGACCCCTTCGTCCTGACCGAGAAGGACGGCCGCCTCTATGGTCGCGGCACATGCGACATGAAGGGGTTCCTGGCCCTGGCCCTGGCGGCCGCCCCGGACCTGGCAGCTGCAAACCTGTCCCGGCCGGTGCACCTGGCCTTTTCCTATGACGAGGAGGTCGGCTGCCTGGGGGCCCCGGACATGATCGCAGTCATCGCCAGCGACCTGCCCCGCCCGGCCCTGGTGGTCGTGGGCGAACCCACCGACATGGTGGCCGTCAGCGGCCACAAGGGCATTGCCAGCTTCAAGGTCACGGTCAGCGGTCGCGAGGCCCATTCCAGCCTCACCCATCTCGGCGTTTCGGCCAATATGGCAGCGGTGAAGCTGATGGCCGGGCTGGTCGCCCTGTCGGAGCGGCTGGCCCGCGAGGCCGACCCGGCCTCGCCGTTTACGCCCAAGGGCGCGACCCTGACCATCGGTCAGGTCAATGGCGGCACGGCGGTCAATATCCTGGCCCGAGAATGCGTCTTCATCTTCGACCTGCGCACCCCGCCGGGCATGGACCCGATGGCGATCCTGGCGGAATTTTTTGCGGCAGCTGCAGCGATGGATGCCGACCTCAAGGCCCGCGCGCCCGAGGCGGGGGTCAGGGTCGAACGGCGCTCCCTGACCCCGTCCTTTGCCCCGGAGACTGACGGTGTCGCCGAAGCCTTCGCCCGGCGTCTGGCCGGCGACAACGGTCCGGCCCGGGTTGTGCCCTATGCCGCCGAGGCCGGGCAGTTCCAGGGTGCCGGGTTCTCCACCGTGATCTGTGGTCCCGGCTCGATCGACCAGGCCCACCAGCCCGACGAGTTTGTCGAGATCAGCCAGATGCAGCGCGGTGCGGCCTTCATGGCGCGACTGGTCGAGGCGCTTTCGGCGTCCTGATCACAAACCGCCGGCCGATGAAGGCGGCCGGATCGATCGACATCACCCGCAGGATCGCGCCCGAGCCGACCCGGCGCCCGGCCTGGACCCTGCGGCGGTCGGCCAGGACGGCGGCCAGGGCCTTGGGCTCCAGCGCCGCCCGGATCCCGCGCACAGCCGGTCCGGCGTCGCCCCGGCGCAGGTGCAGCAGCAACAGGGCCGCCGTCACGGCCACGTGCAGCGGCGTGGTCAGCCACAGCAGCAGCGGCGGGGTGTTCTTCAGGAAGGTCCAGACCCGGTTGCGCGATCCGTGGAAGACGGCGAACTCCGACCGCACCCCGGTGCTGGCCGAGCCGACATGGGCAACCCGGGCCCTGGGCAGAAGCAGGGTCTGACGACCGGTCAGGCGCAGGCGGTAACCGAGGTCGACGTCCTCGCAATAGCAGAAGTACCGTGCATCGAAGCCGCCCAGCGCCAGGAACAGGGCCCTGTCGATGAACATCGCCGCGCCGCAGGCCGAGAACACCTCGCCCTCGCGCAGGTCCCCGGGAAGCCTGCGACGATAGCCGCCGCGGAACGGGATACCCGCCGAGGTCATGTTGTCGCCGGCCCCGTCCAGCAGTTCAGGGTCCTCGACCGTGGTCTGGAGCGAGGCAAAGGACTCGACGCCGGGATGCCGCGCCGCGCCCGCGACCAGTTCGGCAAGCCAGCCGGGTTCGGGATAGGCGTCCGGGTTCAGCAGGGCCAGCCAGCGGCCCCGGGCCCGCGCCGCCGCAATATTGTTGCCGACGGCAAAGCCGAGGTTCTCGCCGGGCTCGAGAAAGATCAGGTCCGGGTCAGCCGCTGCGGCAGCCTGGGCCGCGCCGTCGGTGGAGGCGTTGTCGACCAGGATCACCTCGAAGTCCGCGAAGGTCTGGGCTCTCAGTCCGGCGAGGCAGCGCTCAAGCGTCGGGCCGCTCTGATAGGCAACGATGATCACGCTGACGGTGGGGACGGGCTTGTCATCCTTCGTCGCAGACGGCATCGGTGGCACGCTCATTCCAACAAGATTCCGGTCATGAAAATCACGCCCCTGGCGATTCCCGAGGTCCTGCTTATCACGCCCGTCCGTCATGGCGACGAGCGAGGCTGGTTTTCGGAAACCTTCCGCCAGTCAGCGCTCGAGGAGGCGGGGTTCTCGGGCGGCCAGTTCGTCCAGGACAACCACGTCCGCTCGAGCAAGCGGGGCATTCAGCGGGGCCTGCATTTCCAGCGGCCGCCCCGGGCCCAGGACAAGTTGCTGCGCTGCGCCGTCGGCGCGATCTTTGATGTCGCTGTCGATATCCGCAGGGGCTCGCCGACCTATGGCCAGTGGGTGGGGGCCGAGCTGTCGGCCCGGAACCACCAGCAGTTGCTGGTGCCCAAGGGTTTTGCCCACGGTTACACGACCCTGACTGACGAATGCGAGGTGCTCTACAAGGTCTCCGACTATTATGCGCCGGAGGTTGAGGACGCGGTGCGCTGGAACGATCCGGCCATCGGCATCGACTGGACGCTTCCCAACAGCGAGATCAGGGCCAATGCCCGTGACGAGGCCGCCACCCTGCTGGCCGATCTGGACTCGCCTTTCACCTACGGTGTCCAGTGATGGGCTTTACCGATCTCACCTGGACCTCGGCCGACGGCCTCGGGCTGCACGCCCGCGACTATGCGCCGGTCGGTGAGATCACCGGCTTGCCGGTGATCTGCATCCACGGCCTGACCCGCAACAGCCGTGACTTTGAAGACTTGGCCCCGTTGATCGCCGCATCAGGCCGGCGCGTTCTGGCCGTAGACGTGCGCGGTCGGGGCCGCTCGGCTCACGATCCCCAGCCGCTCAACTATCATCCGGGCACCTATGCCGCTGACATCGGTGCCCTGCTGGATGCGACCGGGATCGCGCGCGCCGTCTTCATCGGCACCAGCATGGGCGGGCTGATCACCCTGGTCCTGGCCGCCTTCCGGCCAGAGGCCATAGCCGCCGCCGTGCTCAATGATGTCGGACCCGAGCTTTCGCCGGTCGGCCTTGCCCGTATCGCCGCCTATGCCGGCGGAGCCAGCCGGTTCGAGACCTGGGCCGAGGCGGTGGACTATGCCCGCGCGATCAATGAAGCGGCCTTCCCAGCCTATGGAGCCGCCGACTGGGACCGTTTCGCCCGCCGCCTGTTCGACGAGCGGAACGGCGGTTTCGTCCTGGCCTGCGACCCCGACATCTCCGCCCCGATCCGGGCGGCGGCGGCCCAGCAGAAGGACGGGGCCCAGGCCCTGGCCCCGGACATGTATCCGCTGTTCCGGGCCCTGACCAAGGACCGTCCGGTGCTGCTGGTGCGCGGCGCGATCTCGGACCTGGTCGACCCGCCGATCGTGGCCCGGATGCAGGCTGCCGCGCCGGACATGGCCGTGGTCGAGGTGCCGGGGGTCGGCCATGCGCCGATGCTGACGGAACCGGAAGCCTGGGCGGCCATC
>Ga0187844_10000969_pt1 | contig 22293 bp, 21 predicted proteins | sample SpaLakP09_SKY_50_FD_134517 | JGI IMG/M metagenome (GOLD analysis project Ga0187844, IMG submission 134517) | Oligotrophic lake water microbial communities from Sparkling Lake, Wisconsin, USA - SP09_SKY_50 | ecosystem: Environmental > Aquatic > Freshwater > Lake | place: USA: Sparkling Lake...
AGCATGTTCATGATCGGCTGCGCCGGCTCCACGGCCGGCGGCGTCAAGGTGGTCCGCCTGATGCTGTTCGTGAAGCAGGCCGTGCGGGAGGTCCAGAAACTGCTGCACCCGAGCGCCGAGATCGGCATCAAGCTCGGCGGCAAGACGCTGCCCGACGAGATCGTCTACGCAGTGGGGGCCTTCTTCTCGGTCTACATCGGCTGCACGATCGTGCTGAGCTTCCTGATGATGCTGACCGGGCTCGACCCCGTCATCGCGTTCTCGGCAATCGCCGCCACCATCAACAACTCGGGCCCGGGCCTGGGACCGGTGGCGGCGTCGATGGCACACGTCAATGTCTTCGGCAAATGGCTCATGATTTTCGCGATGCTGCTCGGCCGGCTCGAGATCTTCACCTTGCTGATCGTCTTCACGCCGGGATTCTGGAGGCGTTAGGCGTTAGGCGTTAGGCGTTAGGCGTTAGGCGTTAGGCGTTAGGCGTTAGGCAAAATGCTAACGTTGTTGTTACCGCCTAAAGCCGGCGCAGCCGGCGTCCTAACGCCCACCGTCTGCATCTCGCCCATGAGCGTATTCACCAAGGTCTCCCACCCCGAACTACTGGAGTTCCTCCACCAATATCCGGTGGGGGAAGTGATCGGCTTCCAGGGCATCGGCGAAGGCGTCGAGAACACCAACTACTTCGTCGACACCGATGACGGCCGCTGGGTGCTCACGCTGTTCGAGCGTCTGAACTACGACGACCTGCCGTTCTTCCTGGGGCTGATGGAGCACCTGGCCGCGCATGGCTTTCCCAGCGCCGCCCCGCTGCATACGAACGACGGCAAGAACCTCGTCACGCTCAACGGCAAGCCCGCCGCGATGGTCCGTCGCCTCGTCGGGCAGAGCGTGCTGTTCCCGAGTCTCGAGCAGGCCCGCGCCACCGGCGGCGTTCTCGGGCAACTGCATCGCGTGGCCGGTTCGTTCAAGGGCGGCACGGCCAACGCGCGTGGTTCGGCGTGGCGCCGACAGACCGCCGAAGAGCTGATGCCGCACCTGAAGGACGACGCGCGCGCGCTGATCGCCTCCGAACTCGACGCACAGCAGGAACTGAATCTGGATGCCCTACCCCAGGGAATCGTCCATGCCGATCTGTTCCGCGACAACGTGCTGTTCGTGGACGACCGCCTGACCGGCGTCATCGATTTCTACTACGCCTGCCGCGACAGCCTGTTGTACGACCTCGCGATCACCGTCAACGACTGGTGCTTCGACACGCATGGCCAGCCCAACCACGCGCGCGCAGAGGCGATGATCGCGGCCTACGTCGCAGAGCGGCAGCCGACCGCAGCGGAACGGAAGGCGTGGCGGCTCGTACTGCGTGCAGCGGCGCTGCGCTTCTACTTGTCGCGACTGCAGGACTGGGTCCATCCGCGCGAGGGCGGCCTGGTGCACGTGAAGGATCCGGACGCCTACCGGCTCATCCTCGAGTTCCACCGTGGCCACGTACTGCCGCTGGGCTGAGACTCGCACCGCAGGCTTCTGCCCTGCTGAGCGGCGGTGCTGCGCGAACGCCCGGTTCTGCTGTCACGCCATCGAGGTCGTTGGCTTCAGAGAAATCGGAACGCGAGAATCGCCACGAAAGTCGGCGGTAGCGCCGCCAGGAGCAGTCCTAGCGGATTGATGGTCTCGTCATCGAAGCGGACCTTCAGGATCGAGAAACCCGCCGGATTGGGCGCGTTGGCGATGACGGTGAGTCCGCCACCTGTCACGGCGCCCGCGACAAGCATGTACTTGAACTCGTCGCTCAATCCCTCGACCAAGGACCCGAGGTAGGTCAGCGCCGCGTTGTCCGTGATGGCGGTCAGCCCTGTAGCACCGAAGAAGACCGCATCGGGACTCATCGACAACAGCACGGGTTGCAGCCACCACTGTTGCATGCCTCCCAACACGACCAGGCCGGCGAGGAAGAAGGCGACCAGCAGCGCCTCGCGCAATATCAATCGCCCCTGGTGTCGCTGATACGCGGTCGCGAATCCCATGAAGAACAACAGCAAGCCGAGGAACAACGGGGGATGGTGCGCAAAGACCACGATGCCGGCCAGGATCGAGGAATTCACCGCCATGATCGCGACGGGCACCGCAGCGCGCTTTGATTTATCCGTCGTGGGTATCCCTGCGAGCTGACGCCGGAACAGGGCCGCAATGGCGACCGCGTTGACCAGTACCGCGATCGCGGCCTTCCAACCGAAGGTGGTCAGCATGAACGCGATGTCCCAGCCCCACTTTCCAGCCACCATCAGCACGGGTGGCGCGGCGAACGGCGTGAGCACCCCGCCGATGGATATGTTCACGAACAACACTCCGAGAGTCGCGTATTTGAATCGATTGCTCAGACCCTCGTGGTCGAGGAACCGGTCGCGGAGCATCAGCGCGCCCAGCGTCATCGCCGCCGGTTCGGTGATGAATGAGCCAAGGAGCGGCACCAGCGACAGGATGGTGAAGTATGTGGCCACGCTGCGAGGCAACGGCAGAATTCGTGCGAACCCCTTCACCAGCAAGGTCGCCAGTTCCAGGATGGGGCGGCTACCCGCCACGATCATGATCGCGAACACGAACAGCGGCTCGGTGAAGTTGCGCGAGTCCACGTAGCTGATCGCTTGCTCCTTGCCTTCCAGGCCGAAGAGCAGGACGACCAGCACCATGGCCCAGAAGCCGAACACGACTTCGACTTCCCCGAGCAAATGGAAGATGCCCTCGTGCGACGGATACTTGTGCGCCAACCCCTCGAAGATTTTCGTCGAGAAGGTGTGGATCAGGGCCACGCCGAAAATGGCGGCGGCCAGGTACTGGATCAGGGTCGGACTCATGGTTGGCGACGTCCGAGGCCAGAGGACCCGGGACCGTACCACACGGCCTCCGGCCGACCGAACCATCGCGCCCCTGCCTGTTCGGCAATGCGCGCTACCGACACCAAGCCGGATGTCGAAGAGCGGCGCCGATCGCCGGACTCGGCTCGAGCGGCCAGGCCGTCAGTGGGCCGCTACCTGCACGCGTCAGCGCCCGGCCCGCGCGGCAGCTTCGGCCGAGAACATCTGCGGAGTCAGCGGCTGGTTGAGGCGCCACCAGCCCTCGCCGACCTCGTTGACCAGGTAGGTCGCCTCGTAGGCGTGCTGCTGAAGGTCGTGGTAGACCGACACGCCGCGATGGAAGGCGCTGGATTCCTGCGAATAGAAATACGTGATGAAGCTGGTGCGCCAGAGGCTGCCGCGCGCGTCGTAGTTGTCCGCCCACAACACCAGCCAGGAATCTTCGTCGACGTATAACTCGCGGCGTGCATAGATGTGGCGCATCCCCGGCTTGAGTCGGCCCTCGATGACCCAGACCCGATGCCGCTCGTAGCGCAGGTACTCGGGATTGAGCGTCGACGGGCGCACGAGGTCCGCGTAGCGCACCGCGGGATCGTTCACGCGGAAGTTGTCGTACGGCACCAGCATCTCGCGCCGGCCCACCAGCTTCCATTCGTAGCGTTCGGGCGACCCGTTGTAGCCGTAGTCCTCGTCGACGGTGCGAAGGCCCGCCGGCGGCACCGGATAATCGAACCCGACCGACGCGGCCTGCCGCACGCGACGGATCCAGGGTTGGTAGAGCCAGGTGCTCTGCGTGGACTGGCGCGAGAAGTCGTTGGGCTGGAAGCCCACGGCGACCAGGCCGCGATCGCGCTCGGGCAACAGGTAGTGCGCCATGAAGTACGCGCCGACGGGGTCCTGGTAGGACCCGCGCCGCGTCGGATCCTTGCCCGGATCGAGCGTCTTGAACCGCTGCTTGCCCCAGGCGATGGCGCCGTCGGCATAGACGTCCGCGATGTCGGTCACGGCCGATTCGGTCCAGCCGCGATGCGGGTTGATCGCATTCCAGATCGCCTGCAATCCGTCCTTCGGAAATGGAAACGGGATGGCGCCGCTGACGCCAGATATGCCGCGACCCTCGTTGATCACGCGGGCTTCCGTTGCGTTGTGCTTCACGGCCTCGCAGACCCAGTCCGCGAAGCGAAAGTCGCGGTGGCTCGGGTAGACCTTCATGCGGAATGCGTCCGGGTATTGCCGCAATAGCGCTTTCTGCCCAGCCGTCAGCGCGTCCGCATGCTGGGCCTGGTTTGCGGCATTGATCTCGAACAGCGGCGCCTCGGCTGCGTACGGTCCGGGTTCGTAGCCATAAGCGCGCGTCTGGCCCGGCCAGGTCCCCAGGTATTGGCCGGTGTACACCGCCACGCCCGTATCGCTGCCCGCGCGCTCGGCGCCCATGCAGGTCGTCGCCGCGCTATCCAGTTCGGCCGCGGACAGGCGCAGCGGGACGAAGGCCAGCAGCGACACCAGCAGCAGCGCAGATCCTGCGCGCGCAGCGCGTTCGGCCTTCCCCGGCATGGCCTTTGAATCCCAAATGTTCACCGCACCCCCTGCTGGCCGCACTTGGCCTTATCGGTAAACACGAGATCTGCGGTCCGGGACCGACATCCCCCCGGTGCACCAATGTGACCTGGCGCACGTGCCGGACCGGTTTTTGCACGGACCTGACTTGGTTAGACTGGCAATCCTGCGACCCCTGCTCCCGAGATCACTCATGAAAATGCTCATCGCCGTCATCAAGCCCTTCAAGCTCGACGCCGTCCGCGAAGCGCTCGCCGACATCGGCGTGCAGGGCATGACGGTGACGGAAGTGCGCGGCTTCGGACGCCAGAAGGGCCACACCGAGCTGTACCGCGGCGCCGAGTACACGGTGGACCTGCTGCCCAAGATCAAGCTGGAAGTGGCGCTGGCACCGGACATGGTCGACCGCGCCGTCGAGGCGATCCAGAAGAGCGCCAAGACCGGCCAGATCGGCGACGGCAAGATCTTCGTCTACGACCTCGACCAGACCGTGCGCATCCGTACCGGCGAATCGGGCGTCGACGCCGTCTAGGCGTTAGGAGAAAATTCCCGAGGGACGCGGTCCTGTCAGAGGACCGCGGCGGCAATCGCGGGCGATGATGCCCGCAACACAACAAGACTATTCAAGAACTGGTCAACGCTGACCGGTCACCGGAGGAGTATCGGAATGAATCGCTGGATCGGCGCGGCCGTGGCCGCACTTCCGTTCGCGGCTTCCGCTCAGGAGATCAACAGCGGCGACAGCGCCTGGATCCTGACCTCGACCGCCCTGGTCCTGTTCATGACCCTTCCCGGCCTCGCACTCTTCTATGGCGGCCTGGTTCGCACCAAGAATGTGCTGTCGGTGCTGATGCAGTGCTTCGCGATCACCTGCATGGTCTCGGTGCTCTGGCTGGTCTATCTCTACAGCCTCGCCTTCGGTGAGGGCGGCCCGCTGGTGGGAGGGCTGGGCAAGGCCTTCTTTGCGGGCGTCGAGGAAGGCTCGGTCAACGGCGCGATTCCCGAGACCGCCTTTTCGATGTTCCAGCTCACGTTCGCCATCATCACGCCCGCACTGGTCGTCGGCGGTTTCGCCGAGCGCATGAAGTTCTCCTCGATGCTGCTGTTCTCGGCGCTATGGTCGACACTGGTCTACGCGCCCGTGTGCCACTGGGTCTGGGCCTCGGACGGCTGGCTCTACAAGATGGGCCTGCTCGACTTTGCGGGCGGCACGGTCGTCCACATCACCGCCGGTGTCGCGGCGCTGGTGGCGGCCATCGTGCTCGGCAAGCGCCAGGGCTTCCCGACCACCGCGATGCTGCCGCACAACATGACGATGACGGTCACCGGCGCGGCGATGCTCTGGGTGGGCTGGTTCGGATTCAACGGCGGCTCGGCGCTGGCCGCCAACGGCAACGCGGCGATGGCGATCCTGGTGACGCACATGTCGGCCGCAGCCGGTGCGACCGCCTGGGCGGTGATGGAGTGGCTGCGCTACGGCAAGCCCTCGGCGCTGGGTACGGTCACCGGCATGGTCGCGGGTCTTGGCACGATCACCCCGGCCTCCGGCTACGTGGGCCCTGGCGGCGCGCTGCTGATCGGCTTGGTCGCCGGCTTCGTGTGCTTCAACGCGACCAACTTCCTGAAGCGTCGTCTGGGCGTCGACGACTCGCTCGACGTCTTCCCGGTGCACGGCGTCGGCGGCATCCTCGGCACGCTGCTGGCGGGTATTTTCGCCTCGAGCGCGCTCGGCGCGTTCAGCGGCCAGGGCTACGCCGAAGGCATGAACATGGGCAAGCAGATGGGCGTGCAGGCGCTCGGCGTCGTCGCGGTCGGGGCGTATACCGCCGTCGTCAGCTACGCGCTGCTCAAGCTCGTGGGCGCGATGATGGGACTGCGCGTCAGCGCAGAAGCCGAATCCGCCGGCCTGGATACCGCCGAGCACAACGAACGCGGCTACGACCTCTGAGGCGGGCTGCGCGGGTTTCGTTGCCTGAGCGGCTGCGGTCCCTCGACACACCTCACCACGATGAAGCCGTGGTGAGGCACTCGGGATGAGCGGGGGGACGAGGCCAGCGGCTGGGTGTCGCTGAGCCAGTCCCACATGCCCCTGAGCCAGGCGACCTCAGGGATTCGCAGCGGGCGGCGCCAGGGGCTGGCTACCGGGCGTGGTCGACAGCCCGAAGCCCAGCAGCGGCGGCCAGTCCGCCATCGGGTACAGCCGGATGTTGCGCAAGGCGATGTCGCCCGGAGGGTCGATCGCGGCGCGGAAGTAGCCGGATTCGCGGATCACCTTGCGCGACGCCGCGGCTGTTTCGTCGCTCCACTTCCAGCCTTCCTTCACCGCGCGCGCATTCAGCGCCTCGACCATTGCCGATTCCCAGGCTGCACGGTTCAGGCGCGCGCGTCCGGCCGAGACGTCCTTGTAGCGCGTCAGCAAGCCCTCGTCGGAGAACTCCAGCGCGAGCTTGCGCACCATGATCTGGTCCGGAGCGCGGTCGAAAACCTCCGCCGAACCCTCGAGCTGCGTCGTAAGGAGAGCGCGTCCCATCTGCGGGGCCTCGATGTCGAACGACAGCGTCGCCAGCCCCGCCGAAGCCACGTACTGGATGTCGAACTCCACGTCGCCGCGAAATTCCGTGTAGCCCAGATCGAACAGCGTCGGCGCCGGGATCCGGGCCGGATTCGGCGACTCCGACTTCGGCGCGCGTCGCTCGGGAATCGGAGCGCTGACACCCAGCAGCCTTCCGCGCACGCGGGCCAGGTGACCCGCATCATCGAGACGCAGCTCGCTGATCCGGAGTTCGCGCGCCTCGATGAGCATCCCCATCGGCGTCTGCAGCGCCATCTGCAGGCCGCCTGCGGGGCGGAACGACAGGTCCCAGGCGCGTCCCGCGCCCCAGGGGAAGGGCCACAGCCTTTCGTAATGCAGATCTCCGTGCGGAATCAGTCGAGCGATGAGCCGCGCCACTTCTTCCTGCGTCCGCTGCACCAGCCAGTACTGCCCCAGGCCGGCCAGCACCACGAGGACCAGGGCGACGCGCCAGACGAGGGTGCCGAGTTTCATGAGGGGATTGTAGGAGCACGCATCGCGGCCGTGGCCCGCCTGTACCGGCGGCTCGACCGGCTGTCCCGAAGACGAGCGCGCGCTCGCGCTCGACGAACGGGAACTGCTCTAGACTGCCCACGTCGCGTCGAACGGACGAATCAACATGCGCGCTGTCCTCCTGACCTTGTGCTCTCTGCTGATCGCGGGCGGTGCGTCCGCTGCGGGCGAGCGCATCTACCGGTGGACGACTCCAGACGGCAAGGTCCAGTTCGGAGACCAGCCACCCTCCGGAGCGCAGGACGTGCGCAACTTCGATCGCAGGGTCGGCACCACGGCCGCGGCGGAACCGGCGCAGGACCGTCCTCCGGCGAAGACGGTCAGCGAGACGGACTGCATCAACAAGCGCGCGCAGCTCAACACCTACAAGAACGCCAGCCGGCTGGTCGAGCGCGACAGTCTGGGCCGTGAACGCGAATACACCGTAGCCGAGCGCGAGCAGCTGGTGGCCAAGGTCCAGGCGGACCTGGAGTCGCAGTGCGGCGACGCCCCTGCGGAGTGACCGGCGAATGAGTGCGGTTGCGCGCACGTTCGTCGTGCGCCTGCTCTTCTCGTGCGTCTTTGCGGCCGCTTCGTGCGGCGCGGGCGCGTCGAGCGTCTACCGCTGGGTCGACAAGAACGGGCTCGTGCACTACGACGACACCTCGTCGGGCGGCAACAAGATGACGCGCGAGTACCTCGAGGATCGCAAGATCGCCGAACAGTCCGAATGGGTCGGCGCCATTCCCGGAGCTTTCACCGCCGAGGTCGAACAGCGCTGCGCGAACGCCCGCGAGCGTCTGGCCAATTACCGCACGGCGCCCCAGATCTACGGGCGCGATCCGAGCGGCAACGTCTATCCGCTATCGCCTACGCAGCAGCGGTTGATGCTCGCGGAGATCAAGGCCGAGAGCGATCGCTACTGCCAGCCCGACGCCGCTCGACGTGTCTATGCCGAGCGCCTGACTGCCGACAAGGCCGAGCGGGCGCGCAAGCAGCAGGCGCCTCCACGCCGCTGATGCGGCCCTGACGTTCCACCGTTGCCGATGGTCACGACGCGCCTGCGCAAGAGTCCCCCATGAGCGAACACAGCCAGTTCCGCCTGCTGACCGAACGTCGTTTCGGGCCGTTCTTCGCGACGCAGACGCTCGGCGCCTTCAACGACAACGTCTTCAAGAACGCGCTCGTCATCCTGGTGACGTTCGGCATCGCGGGCTTGTCGGCCGACCAGGTCAACGCCTACGTCAATCTCGCGGCCGGACTGTTCATCCTGCCGTTCTTCCTGTTTTCCGCCACGGCCGGACAGATCGCGGAGAAGTACGAGAAATCGCAGCTGATCCGATGGATCAAGCTGGCCGAGATCGTGATCATGGCGCTCGCCGCCGTAGGGCTCTGCATCGGCAGCGTGAAGCTGCTGCTGGGCGTGCTGTTCCTGCTCGGCGCGCAGGCCGCCGTGTTCGGGCCGGTGAAATATTCGATCCTGCCGCAGTCGCTGCGCGAGGAAGAACTGGTCGGCGGCAACGCGCTCGTGGAAGCTGCGACCTTCCTCGCGATCCTGCTCGGCACCCTGCTCGGAGGCTGGCTGATCGCGCAACACGACGGCTCCACCGGCGTGAGCATCGCGGTGCTCGCCATCGCGGTGCTCGGGTACTTCGCGGCGCGCAAGATTCCGCAGGCGCCGGCCGCCGCGCCCGACCTGAAGATGAACTGGAATCCGTTCACGGAGACCTGGCGCAACTTCCAGTTCATGCGGACGAATCGCACGGTGTTCCTGTCCGTGCTCGGCATTTCCTGGTTCTGGTTGTACGGCGCAACCTTCCTGTCGCAGTTGCCGAACTACACCAAGGTGTATCTGGGCGGGAACGAGCAGGTGGTCACCTTGCTGTTGACCGTGTTCTCGCTCGGCATCGGCATCGGCTCGCTGTTGTGCGAGCGCCTGTCCGGCCACAAGGTCGAGATGGGCCTGGTTCCGCTGGGGTCGATCGGCCTGACGCTGTTCGGCATCGACCTGTACTTCGCCGCGCCGGTTGCAGCGCAGATCACCGATCTCGGCGCCGCCGCCTTCCTGAAGGACGCCGCGAACCATCGCGTGCTGTGGGACCTGGTGCTGATCGGCCTGTTCGGCGGCTTCTACATCGTGCCGCTGTACGCGGTGATCCAGACGCGATCGGCGCCGACGCACCGCTCGCGCATCATCGCCGGCAACAACATCCTCAACGCGCTGTTCATGGTGGTTTCGGCGATCGTCTCGGTGCTGCTGCTGCAGGCCGGCCTGACCATCCCGCAACTGCTGCTGACGGTGGCGGTCATGAACGCGGCGGTGGCGATCTTCATCTACTCGCTGCTGCCCGAATTCCTGATGCGCTTCATGGTCTGGCTGCTGATCAGCCTGCTCTATCGCATCCGCACGAAGGGGCTCGAGAACATTCCGGACGAGGGCGCCGCGATCATCGCGCCCAATCACGTGAGCTTCGTCGATGCGCTGATCATCGGCGGAACCGTGCGCCGGCCGATCCGCTTCGTGATGTATCACAAGATCTTCCGCATCCCGGTGCTCAACTTCATCTTCCGTACCGCGCGCACGATTCCGATCGCGCCAGCGCGCGAAGATGCAGCCCTGCTCGAGAAGGCGCTCGCCGATATCCGCAAGGCGCTCGACGACGGCGAGCTGATCGGCATCTTTCCGGAGGGCGGCCTGACCCCCGACGGTACGCTCCAGGCCTTCAAGCCGGGCATCGAGAAGATGCTCGCGAACAAGCCGGTGCCGGTGATCCCGATGGCGGTGCGAGGACTGTGGCTGAGCATGTGGTCGCGACGGGACACGACGATAGGCCGCTCGCGACTGCCACGCCGGTTCCGTGCGCGTATCGAATTGATCGCGGGTCCACCGATGGACGGCTCCACGCTCAAGGCGCCCGAGCTGGAAGCGCAGGTGCGGGCGCTGCGCGGCGACTCTCCCTGACGGCGGACCCATCGACATCATTCCGCCCGCCTCATCGAGAGTTTCCGGCTCGCGCCAGGCTGCGCGCGATTTCGCCGGCAGGTCGGGGAGCCACGCCATGCGTCGTATTCGTCTGCTTGCAGTCTGGTCACTCGTTGCTGCTGCCGTCGGTTGCGGTGGAGGTGGTGGCGGTGGCGATTCCGCTGGTGGCGGAAGCGGTGACACGACCTACGCCGTCGCCGGCACGATCACGGCCGGCGCGGACTCCGCCATCGACGGCGACACCGCGGATGCCTCGGTGCCGCGAAGACCGAACAGCTCGCTGGCGACCGCACAGCAGCTTCGCAATCCTGTCAGCGTCGGCGGCTACGCGAACGAGGCGACCGACGAATTCGATGTCTATCGCATCGACCTCGCCGGCGGACAGCAGCTCAACCTGTTCGTGGCCGAGGACGGCGAGGCCAACGACCTCGACCTGCTGATCGGCGATCTGGGTGGCAACGTGCTGGCCTCTTCACTGGGCACCGGCAAGCTCGAGACGATCGTCGTCCCGGGCACCGGCACCGCGAGCTACTTCGTGCAGGTCAGTGCTTTCACCGGCAGCTCCAACTACGTGCTGTCGATCACGCAGCAGGGTCAGACCGCGGCGACTCAGCCATCGAACGCGATGAGCACGCAGGCCGAGTTTCTGCCCGATCAGGCACTCGTCGCCTATCGCGACGATGAGGGCGCCGTCAAAGCGCGATCGCTGGGCGAACAGGCCTTGGGCCACATTCCGGGACGCGTCGACCTGCTCGATCTCTCGAACGACACCAAAGCACTCGGGACGATGCACAGCGGACAGTTCCACTACTCCGACGCGACGCTTGCGGCGAAAGCGCGAACGCTGCTGACCATCAAGGCGATGCAGGCGCGGGCGGATGTGAAGTTCGCGGAGCCCAATTTGCTGCGCCACGCCTCGGTCTTGCCCAATGACGAGTTCGTCTCCCAGCAATGGCACTACAACCTCATCAACCTGCCGCAGGCCTGGGACCTTACTCGCGGCTCCGGCAGTGTCATCGTCGCCGTGGCGGACACCGGCGTGCGCTTGAGTCATCCGGATCTCGCCGGCAAGTTCGATCCGGCCGATCCGGACGGCTACGACTTCGTCAGCGATTCGCGGCGCTCGCTCGATGGCAACGGTCGCGACGGCAATGCCGACGATCCGGGGGACGGCGGCGTGGTCGGCGGCAGCAGCTTCCACGGCACCCACGTGGCCGGCACGATCGCCGCGGCGACCAACAACGGCATCGGCGTGGCCGGCGCCGGTTGGGATACCCGCATCATGCCGCTGCGCGTGCTCGGCGAAGGCGGCTCGGGCAGCGCATTCGACATCACCAACGCCGTGCTCTACGCGGCGCGCCTGCCGAACGCCTCCGGCTTGCTGGCGCCGGTCAAGGCCAGCGTCATCAACCTGAGCCTGGGCAGCGAGAATTCCTCGGCGACCGAACAGCAGGCCTACGCGGATGCGATCGCGGCCGGCGTCATCATCGTCGCGGCCGCCGGCAACAGCGGCGACAGTCGCGTGAGCTACCCCGCCTCGTATCCGGGTGTGGTGTCGGTGGCGGCCGTCGGGCGCCAGAAGCAGCGAGCGCCGTATTCCCAGTTCAACGGCGCCGTCGACGTGGCCGCGCCGGGTGGCGATCAATCCCGCGCGGGCGCCGACGGCGTGCTGAGCACGCTGTCGAGCGACGGCAGCGGCCCGCCGATCCAAGACGGGCTCGGTTATCTGCAGGGCACGTCGATGGCCACACCGCACGTCGCCGGCGTCGTCGCGCTGATGAAGGCCGTCAATCCGAATCTGACGCCGGCGCAATTCGACGCGCTGCTCGCGAGCGGCGCCATCACCGAGGATCTCGGCGCGGCCGGCCGCGACAACTCGTTCGGCTACGGCCTGATCGATGCGAACAAGGCCGTGCGCGAAGCGATTCGACTGGCCAACGGCAGCAGCCCGCCCGACAACCCGCGCCTGGGCGTTCAGCCGGACTCGCTGAACCTGGGCAACGCGCTGACCAGCGCCACGCTCGATGCGCGCAACGCAGGCACAGGAGCCCTCACGATCACGTCGGTCAGCGACGATGCGCCCTGGCTGACCGTCAGCGCGCAATCCGTGAGCAGCAGCGGTCAGGGCCGATACGTGGCCACCGTCAATCGCAGCGGCCTTGCGAGCGGCACGTACTCGGCGACGATCACGTTCGTATCGGCGATCAACACGGTCACCGTCCCGGTGCTGATGACCATCGGGGCCGTGGCGGGCACCGTCGACGCCGGCAAGCAGTACGTCCTGCTGGTGGACCCGAACAGCCTCGACGCGGTGGATACCGATGAAGTCGTCGCCTCGGGCGGGCAGTACCGGTTCACCCTCGCAGCCCCCGATGGCGATTACCTGCTGATCTCCGGTACCGACAGCGACGACGATGGCTTCGTCTGCGACGACGGCGAAGCCTGCGGCGGTTTCCCCACGCTCGATACCATCCTGCCCGTGACGATCGGCGGCGCGCCGCGCACCGGCCTGGACTTCCTCGTCAGCTTCGACCTCAGCGCGCCGGACACCCAGGCCGTCGCGTCGCCGCTACGTCGCGGGTATCGCGTCCGCGATTGACGACAACGATCAGCGCGCGGGCTTCACGAAGCGCAAGGTCATGCGATCCGACTCGCCGATCGCGACGTACTTGCCGCGATCCTGGTCGCCGAGTCGCAATGTAGGCGGCAACGTCCACACCCCTTCCGGATGATCAGTGGTGTCCTTCGCGTTGGCGTTGATCTCGGAACGGGCTTCGAGCTTGAAACCTGCCGACTCCGCGCGCTCGATCACCAGTGCCTCGGTGACATAGCCCGAGGAGATCATCTTCTCGAGTGAGGTGCCCGGCCTGGCCCGGTGCTCGACCACGCCCAGCACGCCGCCCGGCTTGAGCGCCGTGTAGAACGCCTTGAACATGCGGCGCTCGAAGTCAGCCTTCAACCAGTTGTGGACGTTGCGGAAGGTCAGGACGAGGTCAGCGCTGCCGGGTTGTGCAGCGGTCCATTCCTCGGGAAGCCCGACCTCGGTGATCTCCGGGCTACCGAATACGGCGGGCTCGGCCTCGAACCGGGCGCGCAGACCGGCCACCGAGTCGATCCGCCATTGCGGAACATCCTTTCCGTTCACGACGAACGCGGCAGCCGTGTACCGGCCCGACTCCCGCAGATACGGGGCGAGGACTTCCGCGTACCACCCGGAGCCGGGCCAGACTTCGACGACATGCTGACCGGGCTTGAGACCGAAGAACGCGAGCGTCTCGGCAGGATGGCGGTATCCGTCTCGCGCGCGGTTCTCGGCGGAGCGCTGCGGCCCGGCCAAGACTTCCTGGAGAGTCGGCGCCGCAGAAGCGGTCACTGCAACGCCCAGCAGGGCAGCTCCCAGCATCGATCGAATTCGCATCTCGGCACTCCTCTTGACCATCGGGTTGCGGGTAACGGGTCCGGCGTGCGGCACGCCGACGCCGGAAAGATTCACGGAGCCGCCTTGGGCGAAGGGTCCAGCACCTCTTGCGCGGGCGGCGGCACTGTCATGGACGACGATGCGGGCGGCGACAGATCCGGTTCGGTCGTCGCGGGAGGCTCGCCGGGTGACGGCAGCGGCGCCGGCAGATCGCGCACGACACGGAACCCGAACGCGTCGCCGTACCCCGTGGCCGAATCCGCGTCGCGCTTGGCGGTGCGCAGGGTTCTGGGATGGTTGCCCCATCCTCCGCCCCGATTCACGCGCTTCTCGCATTCGCCGCCGGAGATCCACGCCGAACCATCCGTCGGCGCGCCCGTGTAGTCGTTGTGCCAGCAGTCCTGCGTCCACTCCCAGACATTGCCCTGCATGTCGTACAGACCCCAGGGGCTCGGCGGGAAACTGCCGACCGGCGCGGTGTACGGATAGCCGTCGACACAGAACACGCTCCAGAACCAGTTCGGCCGCTCGTTGTGGCCGGAGATGTCGAACGCATTCGCGTGATCGCAGGTCGCGGCCAGCGACTCACCCCAGGGAAAGCTCGACGTGGTACCGGCCCGCGCCGCGTATTCCCATTCGGCTTCGGTCGGAAGGCGGTACGGCTGCCCCGTCTTGCGGCTCAACCACGCCACGTACTGCTGTGCGTCCACCCACGTCACGTTGATGACCGGGTGAAAACCGCGGCCCCATCCCTTGTCGTCCGGCCTCGCCTGGCAGAAGCCTTCGGCCTGGCACTCGTCCCACTCGATGAACGTGATCTCGTAGCGACCCATCGCGAACGGCTTGATGTGCACCTCCCGAATCGGGCGCTCGTACAGCAGCCCCGTCTCGCCCAGTTCGCCCATCAGGAACGAACCGCCGGGCATCGTGACCATCTCGGGGGTATCGGCGCAGTCGCGCCAGACCGACATCGGTTCGAGACCGGGACTGCCTTCGATCGGCGTGCAGACGACCGGCTTGCGCGCCGTCTCCGCAGGTTTCACCGAGTTGGCCTTCGATCGCTTCTTCTTCACCGGCTTCTCGACCACCGGCGAACGCTGCTGGAGTTCGCGCGATCCGTCGTCCGGCATCTGTGCGGCTGCCACGGTGACGAACAGCAGCAGGCCGCTCGCCACGGCAATCACCGAGCGTGCGGCTGCTGCGCTGAACATCGAGAACGTCTTACGCAAACGGAAGATCGGGAAAGGAAGAACAAGGCGGACAGCGATGCGACACGGCAGGTTCCCGTCGGCAGTCACTGCGTTGGATTGCTGCAGTGCAGCGTGCGTCCCGGAGTCATGACCGTACAGGAAGAATCGCTCTATCGCTTGACGCTCTCCAGGCCCTCCGATAGTTTTAATGAGCGTTGTTCATATTGAACGCGAAACGGAGAAGAACGATGTCACTGCTGGTACGCATCCGGGAAATGGTGAGCGCCCACTCTCACCATGCCCTCGACGAAGTCGAGAACCCCGAGGTCATGTCGCAGCAGATGCTGCGCGAGTTGGGCGACGATCTCGCACGCGCCAATCACGCGCTGGTCACGGCGCTGGGCGCCGAGAAGCACTTGCTCCGCCAGCAGCAACAGGCACGAGCGGAAGCTGCCGAATGGCAATCGCGCGCGGAACGCATGCTCGTCAGCAGCGGAGAAGCGCTGGCGCGATCGGCGCTCGAGCGTGCAGTGGCGGCCGAAGCGCGCGCCGCCGAGCAGGAACTTCCGCTGGAAACGGCTCGAAAAGGCGTGCAGCGTATGCGCGATCAGACCGCTCGTCTGAAGGCGGAGTGGGAGCAGGCGCGTCTGCGCTGTGCCCAGATCGCCGCCAATCAACAAGCCGCCGAAGCACTCGGCGCGGCCACCCGTTTTGGCGATCACTACAGCCGCGCGATGGAGCGCGCGCGACGTCTCGATCAGCTCACCCGCAAGTCGGCGACTTTCGATTGCCAGGCCGAGGCCGCTTCGGAACTGCTCGGCGAGCAGGAGAAGCTCGACTCGGAAATCGCGCGCGTCGACAAGGAAACCGCCGTGAACGACGCGATGGTCGCCCTGAAGGCACGCATCGCCGCTCGCATCAACGGTGCGGCGATTTGATCTTGCCATTCAAATGAACGATGACCATATCAATGCAATCGTCCATGTCCGCCCTCCGTGTCGTCCGGCTTTCGCTGCTGACTGCTGCATTCGCGGTCGCCTGCGGACTGCCTGACAGCTTGGGCACGGTGATCGGCGTCTTTCGTTTCTTCTTCGAATCCTGAAATTTTTCTCTTTCCAAACCGGAGCACTCATCTGATGGATACCCAGTTCGAATCAACCCGCCTCGATACCGCGTCGTGGATCTTCTTCGTCAAGGCGAGCTTCGCCTGCGCACTCGGCGGCATGGTCTTCGGCGTCGTCGTCATGCCGGTCGAGATCTGGATGCGCGGCTACATGATCCTCGGCACGCTGTTCCTGACCGGCGCGACGTTCACGCTGTCGAAGACGCTGCGCGATCAGTTCGAGGGCAGCAAGCTGATCAACAAGCTGGCCCAGGCCCGTACCGAGAAGCTGCTCAAGGAATACAACGTGCACCCGGGCTGAGCGTTCAGCGCGACTTCGCCGACGACGCCGCCAGGCCAGCGAGGAAGGTATCCACCAGGTGATCGCTCAAATCGCGAAATCTGTCGGTGCCGCTCCAGCGCAGCTTGCCGGTGACCGCGAGTACGCAGATGCCGTGTACGCCACTCCAGAGGGTCGTCGCCGTCAGGCGCAGCCGCTCTTCGTGCGCACCCGGCATCTGCGGCCTCAGGCCGTTCTCCACCAGTTCGAACATGCGACGGATGCGCAGCTCGATGGCCCGGGGCCGCGCGGCTCCGACCGGAAGACTGTGTTCGAACATCAGTCGCCAGCGCGAGGCGTGCCGAAGGCCGAACTCGACATAAGCGGCCGCCATGGCCTTCAGCTGGGCGCGCGGCTCGGCGATGCCTTCGACGCTGTCTCGCAACGCGACGTAGATGGCGTCGGCCGTGCGCTCGTTGACCGCGAGCAGCAGCTGGTCCTGGTTCTGGAACAGCAGGTAGAGATTGCCGACGGTGTAGCCGATGGCGTCGGCGACCTTGCGCATGGTCAGGCCCTGCATGCCTTCGCGCACGAGGATGAGTTCCGTGGCCGCTATCGCCATCTCGGTCTGCTGCTCGCGGGTGTGCAGGTTTCGCCGGCCCATCGGCTCGCGTCATCGATTCGCTGAAGTCTTGACCCAATTATGAACGACGTACATTTGAAATCACAGGAGCATCACATGGTCCTCAAAAAAGCAGTCGCAGTTGCCGCGGGTCTCTCCATGAGCCTGGTCATTCCGGTGAGCCGGGCCGAGGCCGGCGGCACGCTGTCGGAAGCCAGCGAGCTATCAGCCGTGGGTTCCGCAAGCATCGTTGCGGGCAGTGTCACGGCCGTCGTCGGCACCAGCGAACTTGTCGTCGAGAGCATCCAGTGGGTCGCCGAGGGCGGACGCTGCGTGCTCAAGGGATCGGCCAAGGTCGGCCGCGTCGTCGTCCTGCTTCCGGTCAAGGCGGCAGGCGGCGTGTCCCTCGCCGTGGGCCAGACCGTGCAGATCACGGCGAGCGGCGCCGGCTGGTTGCTCACGAAGGCCGGCGAAGTCATCGCGTTCATTCCCAATGAAGTGGGCCGTGCGCTGTTGTTCTCCGAACCGGTGAGCAGTCGATGATTCGTGTCCTGCTGATTGCCGTTTTCGCACTGGGCTGCGGTGGTACCGCCCTGGCGGGCCAACCCTGCACCGAGAGCCAGACCACCGCCCAGGGGATGCAAAGCGCGCTCGAGCTCGCATCGCAGGTGCAACGGGCTCTGGATCGACATCAGGTCCAGGCCGCGCTCGTCGCGCGTGTCGGCTCCGACGTGTCGAAGTACGGGTTGCGATACACCCACGCAGCGCTCGTGTTCCGCGATCCGGACAGCGGCACCTGGACGGTGCTGCACAAGCTCAACCATTGCGGGAAAGACACGGCGGATCTCTACTCCCAGGGCTTGGCGAATTTCTTCCTAGACGATCCCTACGAGTACCGCGCGCTGCTGCTGGTGCCCAAGCCCGGAGTCCAGGCGCAGTTGCTGACGCAGGTTGCACGCGATCGCGGACTGTCGGTGCATCAGCCGAAGTACAGCGTGCTGGCCTACCCTTTCGCGCTCGACTACCAGAACTCCAACGGATGGCTGCTCGAATTCCTCGCGGCTGCGGAATCCGATGGCCTCGCGCTCGGTCGCCGCGCGGCGCAGGAGCACCTCCGATCGCGTGGCTATCGTCCCGATCGCATCGACGTCGGCCCGCTCGAGCGCGTTGGCGCGAGCCTGTTCAAGGCCAACGTCGCGTTTCTCGACCACCCGCTCGGCGAACGGCTGTCCGGCAGTTACTCCGTGGTCACCGTGGAGTCGATGGTTCGCTTCCTCGGCGACCAGGGCCAGGTGGAGCAACTCGACGAGATCTCGCTGCCGGCCGTCGCGACCGTTCGTCCTGTCGCGCACCTCTCGCCTTGACCCGGCGGGTCGCCGAACTAGAATCCATCGCGCGCCGGGACGTCCCGGCGCTGTTTCCGCACTGATTCCAGGGGACGACCCCGCGCCGAACGCGAGGTGTCGTCATGACGAGCTGGATCATTCTGGGCCTGGCCGGCCTGCTGGAAGTCGTATTTGCCGTTGCGCTCAAGCAGAGTCGCGGCTTATCCCACCTGCCGATGGCGCTGCTCGCCGGGTTCGCGATGCTGTGCAGCCTGGCGCTGCTCGCGCTGGCGATGCGCTCGATCCCGGTCAGTGCGGCCTATGCGATCTGGACCGGAATCGGCGCCGTGGGTACCGTCGTGGCGGGCATCCTGCTGTTCGGAGAAGCCGCGTCGGTCCTGCGCGTGACGAGCCTGAGCCTGATCCTGGCGGGGATGGTCGGCCTCAAGCTCGGCGCGGACACCTGAGATCCGCGCCACACGCCCCCCGCGATTCCTACTTTCGCGCGGTCTCGGCCGCTACTTCTCGCAACGCGTCGATGTTGCTGATACGCGCGATGTTTTGCATGAGCTGATCGGCGACGGACTCTTCCATCGACAGCGTCGCAGCCGCAGGCACGCCGAGCGCATCGGCGAAACCCCGGATCTTCTCGCGCTCGTTCGTCGAATAACGCCCGTCCGCGTAGGCCAGCAGCAGGCAGGAGCGCAGCAGGGCGGCCTTGCGGTCCGGGGTGTCGAGAATGCGCTTGGCTTCGTCGAGATCGAAGGGGCCACGACCCAGTTCCTCGAAGCTGGTCAGCGCGCCGGTATCCCGCTGGCAGGCGCCGTAGAACTCCCGAAGCATCACTGCCTCCGCGTCGTGTACGCCGTCCAGCTTCGCAACCTCGTGCATGGCGCGCACGATGACCTGGATGTGGTTGATGCCGAGTTCGGTCGCTTCGGTGCTCATGATTCTTCGTCCTGTATGCGTGTTGCTCAGCGGATGCGGAGTTCGGCCTTCAGCTCGCGCAGGCGAGCCTGAAGGTCTTGCAGCGAAAGGTCCTGGTACTTCACCGGCAGCATGCTGCGACGCGAGGCCTCGAACACGGCCTGCAGATCCATGTACTCGATCATCGCGAGGTCTCGCGTCGGCATGTAGTCGCTCATGGCCTGTGTAAAGACATCGGCATCGACCGCGCGGTTCTGCTCGCGCGAAAGATTCAGGGTCAGCAGCGTGACCGCTTCGAGGTCAGCGTTCGAATATCCCACAAGCTTCGCGCTTGTCTTCTCGCGCGCAGCCGGCCAGTCGATCGTGCCCAGTTTGTGACGCTTGAACAGCGAGGCGAGGATGAGTTCCACCTCCTCGGCCGTCTGTGCGTAAAAGAACGGAATCTTGCGATCGAGGCGCCCGGCGCGCTTGATGTCGATGTCCAGCTTGTCGGGCCGGTTGGTCATCAGCACGAAGAGCACGACGCCGCGATTGTCGGTGTCGCTCATGAACTCCTTGAGGCGCGCGATCACGCGCGACGAGGTGCCGTCGTCGCCGCCGTCCTCTCCCGCGCTGCCGAAACTGCGATCGCCCTCGTCGATGACCAGCACGATCGGCCCGAGCGCCTTTACCATGCCGAGCACCTTCTCGAGGTTGGACTCGGTCGAACCGACCCACTTCGAGCGGAAATTCTTCAAGGTCACGGCCGACAGGCCCGACGTATGCACGAACGCCTTCGCGACGAAGGTCTTGCCCGTGCCCATCGCGCCGACGAACAGCATGCCCATCGGGCAGCGCGTGCGTTCGCCGGACTTCACGGCGTCGGCGACCTGCATCAGCTCGGCCTTGATCGCCTCGTTTCCGCCCACCGCGTCCAGGCCGTGGCTGGAATCGAAGAACTCGATCAGGCCCGCGCATTCCTTCTCGATGATCTCGCGCTTGCGCCGGTGCACCAGTTCCAGCACCTCGGCATAGGGATCCTGCGCCGCCGTCTCGGGCAGCGGTTGATCCGGATTGATCAGGTGCCGGATCTCGTCGACGTCCATACCGCGCGTGATGCCAGCCAGCTTGGCCGCACGCGCCGAGGCGTCCGCCGTGTCTCCGAGCAGGCTCACGATCAGCGCGGTGCGCTCCGCATCGCCAAGCCCCCCGGTGTCCTTAGGCGTCAGGAACTGCGCGATCTGGACCGCGCGCAGGCCCGAGGTGTGTTCGGCGAGACGCGCTAGCTGCTTGTCGTCGATGTTCTTGTCGGCGTGCCGAATGACCGCGGCACGCGCGTCGCGATCGGGCAGCGGGATCTCCACCGCACCGACCCTCGGATTCGACACGAGCTTGGGATGCACCTCGGCCAGCGATTCGGACAGCAGGAACACGACGCTGTCCTTCTCGGCCAAGGCATCCGACAGCGACCAGCGATGCAGGCGTACCACGTTCACGCGGTCGCCCTGCGACAGGAAATGCTCGTCGCCGGGAGGCACGATGCTGCCCGCGTACGACAGGATCACCGCGGTCGATTCGTTGCCCTGCAGCTGACCTTCGAGATAAGCCAGCGGATCCTCGTTGCCGAGCGCGGCCAGCAGTTCTTCCGACTTCTCGCTACCGCCCTTGACGAAGCGGACCTTGCTCGCCGGATCGTAGGTGAGGATGCGCGCCTTGTTGTCCCACAGCAGCACGCGGGCCAGGAACTCCTCGAGCGACCAGAATTTGCCGTCGTACAGCACGCGGTCGAAGACGTTCCGGTGCAGCAGGAACATCGAGGCCTCGCCGCCGAGATACTTGCGCCGCACGGCCTCGGCCCACTTGGGTAATGCCGGCTTGTCCTTGGCGACGGACACGGTCTTGCTGTTCACGGGCCGGGCGCGCGCGTCACATCTGCTTGGTGCCCGCTGCCTGCGCCGTAGACGCTGCGCGCTGACGCTTCATTTCCTCTAGCTGTGCCTTGGCGGTGACCGACCCGCTCTGCGACTGCAGCTTCTTCAGCCGCACGTCCAGATCGGTTTCGTGCAGTTCCTTGCCCAGACTGGCCTGCGCGACCGTCGTCTTGATGTGCTCGCGCACCTTGTCCAGGGCTTGCACGTCGGCATCCACCGACAGACCTTCGAGCTGCGACTGGATCTGGATGCGCGCCTGCGCGGACTGCATCTTGGCGAGCATGCGGTCCTTCTCGGCCTTGAGCTTGCCGATCTCGCTCTTGACCGCCATCAGCGAACCCTTGGCGTCGTCCGCATCGGCGGTGGCCTGCCCGGCTTCGCCCGTGAGATCGGCGAGCTCGGCGTCCAGCGCATTCTTCTTCTGGATCAGCACCAGCGCCAGATCATCCTGTCCCGTGGCCATCGCAGCGTTCAAGTCGCCGGTGACCTGCGCGAGCGCCTTGGCCGCGATGTCGACGCGGCCGCTGATGTCGTCACGCCGGCGGATGATCGCGGCGGTGGCGTACTTGAGCTTCTCGTACTTGGCCGTCAGACCCATGATCGAGTTTTCGTACGCGATCTCCGGGTGGTTCTTCTCGACGTCCGAGATCCACAGCGAGATGAAACCCTTCCAGAGATTGCCCAGTCGGGAAAACAGATTGATGTCGGCCATTTCGATGTCCCTCAGCGTCGTTCGTTGAAAGCGGTCAAACCGTTTGGCGGTGTCAGGCAGCGGCGGAGCGACGCCGCGCCCACATCTTTGCGTATCCGGCATACGCCAGGTAAAGGAGCAGCAGCGAGACCGCGCAGACCACGAGCAGTCCCAGCGCCCAGATCATCGGCGAAGTGGCGCGCACGGCGTCGAGCATGAAAGCGGTCTGTTCGGGTTCGCTGAAGACAAACAGGAACAGCGAGACCAGGACGGCCGACACCAGCAGGCTGACGACGAGCGACCCCACGACCAGGAACGTCATCTCCCGCCTGGTGGCGCGTCGCTGCCGATCGTTGAGGAACCACCCCATCGCCACGA
>Ga0187844_10000970_pt1 | contig 22290 bp, 22 predicted proteins | sample SpaLakP09_SKY_50_FD_134517 | JGI IMG/M metagenome (GOLD analysis project Ga0187844, IMG submission 134517) | Oligotrophic lake water microbial communities from Sparkling Lake, Wisconsin, USA - SP09_SKY_50 | ecosystem: Environmental > Aquatic > Freshwater > Lake | place: USA: Sparkling Lake...
AAGGGCGGCCCGCGGGCCGCCCTTTTTTGCGATCGGTTGGGGACAGAGCATGCCGAGCACGGCATGCTCTGTCCCGCAAGGAATCAAGATTCGCGTCGCAGCGCCGGGAACAGGATCACATCCCGGATGCTGGGCGAGTCAGTGATCAGCATCATCAGCCGGTCGATGCCGATGCCGCAGCCGCCGGTCGGGGGCATGCCGTATTCCAGCGCGCGGATGAAGTCGGCGTCGTAGTACATCGCCTCCTCGTCACCGGCCTCCTTGTTGGCCATCTGGGCCTGGAAGCGGGCGGCCTGGTCTTCGGCGTCGTTCAGCTCCGAGAAGCCGTTGGCGTATTCGCGGCCGGTGATGAACAGCTCGAAGCGCTCGGTGATGGCCGGGTTGGCATCCGAGGCGCGGGCCAGCGGCGATACCTCGACCGGGTAGTCGATGATGAAGGTCGGCTGCCAGAGCTTTTCTTCCACCACCGCTTCGAACATGCCGAACTGCAGCTCCGGCAGCTTCCAGTGCTTGGGCGCTTCTTCGCCATGCTACTTCAGCTTGGCGCGCAGCAGATCCGCATCCTCGGCCTGCTCGACCGTCAGGCCGGCGTGGACGACCAGCGAGTCGCGCACCGACAGCCGGGTGAAGGGCTTGTCCAGATCGACGGGCTTGCCGGCGTAGGTGATGGCGGCGGAACCGGTGGCTACGCGGGCGGCGTGGCGCAGCACCTCTTCGGTGAAGTTCATCACGTCGTGGTGGTTCCAGTACGCGGCATAGAACTCCATCATCGTGAATTCGGGGTTGTGCCGGACCGAGATGCCTTCGTTGCGGAAGTTGCGGTTGATCTCGAACACCCGCTCGAAGCCACCAACGATCAGGCGCTTCAGGTAAAGCTCGGGCGCGATGCGCAGGAACATTTCCTGGTCCAGCGCGTTGTGATGGGTGATGAAGGGCTTGGCGTTCGCGCCGCCGGGAATCGGGTGCAGCATCGGCGTTTCGACTTCCAGGAAGCCGTGCTCGACCATATGGCTGCGGATCGCCGACACCGCCTTGCTGCGGGCTACGAAGCGGGTGCGCGCCGACTCGTCGGCAATCAGGTCCACATAGCGCTGGCGGTACTTCTGCTCCTGGTCGGCCATGCCGTGGAACTTGTCCGGCAGCGGGCGCAGGCTCTTGGTCAGCAGGCGGAGCTTGGAGACGCGCACCGACAGCTCGCCGGTCTTGGTCTTGAACAGCACGCCTTCGGCGCCCAGGATGTCACCCAGATCCAGGTGCTTGAACTCGGCATAGCCTTCCTCGCCCAGCGCGTCCTTGGTGACGAACAGCTGCAGGCGGCCGGTGGCATCTTGCAGGGTGCCGAAGCTGGCCTTGCCCATCACCCGCTTGAGCATCAGCCGGCCGCCGACAGAAACCTGCACTGCCTGCGGTTCCAGCGCCTCGTTCTCCAGATCGCCATAGCGGCGCTGCAGTTCCAGCGCACGGTGGGCCGGTTTGAAATCATTGGGGAAGGGCACGGCCACGCGCTGGCGCAGGGCGCTGAGCTTCTCGCGGCGCTCGGTGATGAGCTGGTTCTCGTCGGTCGGGGGCTGGGTATCGGTAGGCTTGGTCATCATCAACTCGTTGAATTTGCTGCAATTTTAGGCTGTGCGCCGGGTGGCGACCTAAAATCGGCGCTTCGAGCCGAAACGGCCCCACCTGCCCGCAGCCGCATGACCGCTATTTTCCCTATTACCGACCGCACTATCCGCTTTGCGCTGGTGGGCTGCGGCCGCATCTCGCGCAACCACTTCGAGGCCCTGCGCATGCACCAGGCGCAGGCGCAGCTGGTGGCAGTCTGTGATGTGCGCGCAGAGGCGCTGCAGGCCGCGGTGGCCGCCACCGGTGTGCCGGGTTTTGACTCGCTGGATGCGCTGCTGGCCGGCAGCGATGCCGATGTGGTGATACTGACCACGCCCAGTGGTATGCACCCACGCCAGGCCATGCAGGTGGCCGCGGCCGGCCGCCATGTGCTGAGCGAGAAGCCGATGGCGACCAAATTCGACGAGGGCATGGCCATGGTCCAGGCCTGCCGGGACGCCGGCGTGAAACTGTTCGTGGTCAAGCAGAACCGGCTGAACAGCACGGTGCAGCGCGTCAAGCAGGCGATCGAGCAGGGGCGCTTCGGCCGCATCTATCTGAGCACCGTCAATGTGTTCTGGACCCGCCCGCAAAGCTATTACGACGATGCCAACTGGCGCGGCCGCTGGGATATGGACGGCGGCGCCTTCATGAACCAGGCCAGCCACTATGTTGATCTGCTGGATTGGTTGGTCGGGCCGGTGGACAGCGTCCACGCCTACACCGCCACACTGGCCCGCGACATCGAGGCCGAAGACACCGGCGTGATGAGCGTGCGCCTGCGCCATGGCGGCCTGGGCTCGGTCAATGTGACGATGCTGACCTATCCGCAAAACCTGGAGGGTTCCATCACCATCCTGGGCGAGAAGGGCACGGTCAAGATCGGCGGCACGGCCGTCAACAAGATTGAACAGTGGCAGTTCGCCGATCAGCGGGAGGGCGATGCCGAGGTGTTCGACACCAGTTACACACCCACCAGCGTCTATGGCTTCGGTCACCCGCTGTACTACGCCAACGTGATCCAGACGCTGCGCGGCGAGGCCAGCGCCCAGGTCGATGGCTACGAGGGTCTGCGCTCGCTTGAGATTCTGATTGCCGCCTACCGTAGCGCCCGTGACGGCCAGCGCGTCGGCCTGCCGCTGGTGTTCTGATCATGGCTTTCTGGAAGCACGACAGCGCCATCGTCGATGAGGGCGCGCAACTGGGCGACGGCACCAAGGTCTGGCACTTCACCCATGTCAGCCCGGGCGCGAAGATAGGCGCGCGTTGCGCGCTGGGGCAGGGTGTCTATGTCGGCAACGACGTCAGCATCGGCGACAACGTGCGCATCCAGAACAATGTGTCGGTCTATGACGCCGTGACCCTGGAAGACGATGTGTTCTGCGGCCCCAGCATGGTCTTCACCAATGTCTACAACCCGCGCGCCGCGGTGGCACGCAAGAACGAATTCCGGCGCACGCTGGTGCGGCAGGGCGCCACCTTGGGCGCTAACTGCACCATCGTGTGTGGCCACACCATTGGCCGCTATGCCTTCATCGGCGCCGGCGCGGTGGTGCAAAAGGACGTGCCTGACTTTGCGCTGATGGTCGGTGTGCCCGCACGCCGCATCGGCTGGATGAGCCGCTTTGGCGAACGGCTGGAGCTGCCCGTCCGTGGCGCGGGCGAAGCTACCTGCCCGCATACCGGTGACCGCTACCAACTGGACGGCGACGTCTGCACGCTGACCTTCGAAGGAACCCTGTCTTGAATCTGCCCTTCATCGACCTGAAAGCGCAGTACGCTGCGCTCAAGCCCAGCATCGATGCGCGCATCCAGCGCGTGTTGGATCACGGCCAGTACATCATGGGCCCCGAGGTCAAGGAGCTCGAAGAAGCGCTGGCCGCCTACACCGGCGCCAAGCATTGCATCACCGTGGCCAGTGGCACCGAGGCCCTGCTGATCGCGCTGATGGCACTGGACTTCAAGCCCGGCGACGAGGTCATCACCACGCCGTTCACCTTTGCCGCCACCGCTGAGGTGATCGTGCTGCTGGGCGGCGTGCCGGTATTCGTGGACATCGAGCCCGACACCTGCAATATCGACGCCAGCCTGATAGCAGCCGCCATCACGCCCCGCACCCGCGCCATCATGCCGGTGGGCCTGTATGGGCAGGTGGCCGATATGGACGAGATCAATGCGGTGGCAGCCAAGCACGGTCTGGCGGTGATCGAAGACGCCGCGCAAAGCTTCGGCGCGACCTACAAGGACCGCAAGAGCTGTAACCTCAGCACCTTCGGCTGCACCAGCTTCTTCCCCAGCAAGCCGCTGGGCTGCTATGGCGACGGCGGCGCCATCTTCACCAATGACGACGTACTGGCCCAGGCCAGCCGCGAGATCCGCGTCCATGGCCAGAGTCAGCGCTATACCCACACCCGGCTGGGCGTCGGTGGCCGCATGGACACCTTGCAATGTGCGATCGTGCTCGGCAAGCTGGAGCGCTTCGACTGGGAGATAGCGCAGCGCCTTGCGATTGGCGAGCGCTACCAGCAGTTGCTGGCCGACCTGCCCGCATCACTGAACATTCAGCGCCTGGTGGTGCGCGACGACAGAGACTGCGTCTGGGCCCAGTTCACGCTGTCTGTCGATCACCGCGAGCAGGTGCAGCAGCGCCTGAAAGAGGCCGGCATCCCGACCGCAATCCATTACCCCAGGCCCTTGCATCAGCAGCCTTTCTACCAGGCCTATGGCCATGGCCAGAGCCTGCCGCACAGCGAGCGCGCGGCGCAGCGGGTGATGAGCCTGCCGATGAGTGCGGACCTCAGCCCGGCACAGCAGGAGCAGGTCGTCACGGCCCTGGCTCAGGCCCTGCGTGCATGAAATTTGACAGGGTGCAGAGCCATGCGGCCGGCCGGCCGGCCCTGCAGCGCATGCTGATGGCTGGCCTGGGCCGCTGGCTCACCCGCCAGGGGCAGACGCTGCTGGGTGAGGGCTACCCGCCGATGGCGGTCTATGCCTTCGACCTGGTCGGGCACCAGATCAATCTGCGCGGCCGCTATGAGCGCGAGGAGCTGGATGCCGTCATGCAGCTGCTCCAGGTGCTTGATGCGCGGCCGCGCGGCCTGTGCATAGACATCGGCGCCAATATCGGCAACCACGCCTTGTTCTTTGCCCGGCACTACACCAGCGTCTGGGCTTTCGAACCGCATCCGCGCACCTTTCAGCTGCTGGCCTTGAATGCCCAGCTGGCGCCGCAGATCCGGGCGCTGCCGCTGGGCCTGTCGGACGCACCGGGTCAGGCCTGGATCGACCTGCCGCCAGGCAATGCTGGCATGGCCACGGTGTCCGAGGCGCCGGCGCAGGGGCGGCTGGCCTGCACCCTGTCGACCTTGGATGACGAGCTGCCGGTCGATGCCGGCACGGTGTCGCTGATCAAGATCGATGTGGAGGGTCATGAGGCCCGCGTGCTGCGCGGCGCGGCGAGCACCTTGGCGCGCGATCAGCCTATCGTGTTGCTCGAACAGGCCGCGGACGAGTTTCGCGATGGCAGCACCCCGGCGCTGGATGTGCTTCGCGAGCTGGGCTATACGCAGTTCGTGACCCTGGATGCCTATCCCGACACCGGTTCGCGCTGGCTGAATCTGGCTTCGCGGTTGCTGCGCGGAGAAGGCTACCGTTTTGTCTGGCGCGAGCGTCTGCCCGCACAGTTTCATTCGATGATTGTGGCCGTGCCGGCCCGTCTGGCAGGCGCCGGGGCCCATCGCGGCGCATGAAGCTGCTGCTGATTCCGTCGTGGTTCCCGAGCCAGGCCATGCCGATGGCGGGGCGCTTTGTGCAGGATCAGGCACAGGCCTTGCAGCGCCATGCCCAGCCCATGCAAATGGCGGTGGCCAGCTGGGGCCATCACGACGGGGCTTTGTCGCTGCGTGAGCCGGGGCGCAGCGCGCGTGCAATGCGTTGGCGCCTGACCCGAGCCACGTCCGCTCGTTGGCAGCTGCACGATGGCCTGGACTGTGCCTTCAGTCCCGCGCTGTCCTGGACCCTGAACTGGCGCGGCGGCGGCGTGCGCGGCCAGCTGGCCGCCTGTCGCAGGGCGCTGCAACTGGCGCTGCAGCGCTGGGGCAGCATCGACCTGCTGCATGCCCATGTCTGCTTTCCGGGGGGCTGGATTGCGCGTCAACTGTCCCGCGAATTCGATATCCCCTATGTGCTGACCGAGCATATGGGGCCTTTTCCGTTTCCGGCGCTGCGCGCCCCCGACGGTGCGCTCGACGCGCGTCTGGCGCCGGTGTTCGACGATGCGGCGGCGGTGTTGGCGGTGAGCCCCGCGCTGGCCGGGGCGATCCGTGCCGAGGGCTTGCGCTGCGACGGCGTGGTGCCCAATGTGGTGGATGTACAGCGCTTTGCTGCGGCAAGTGCTAAGGCAGCGCCGAGGCCGGCCTCTCCATGGGTGCTGCTGGCCCTGGGTGGTTTGCACCGAGTCAAAGGCTTTGACCTGCTGCTGCAGGCGCTGCAGCGGTGGAATCCCTCCCCTGGAAGTGTTGAACTGCGCATCGGCGGCGATGGCCCCGAGCGGGCGGCGCTGGAGGCTCAGGCGTTGGCCTTGGGCGTGGCTGATCGTGTCCGCTGGCTGGGGGCCGTGCATCCGGACCAGGTGCCGGAGATCCTGGCCCAAGCCCATGCACTGGTATCTGCCTCTCGACATGAAACCTTCGGCGTGGTGCTGGCCGAGGCTCTGGCGGCAGGGCGGCCGGTGCTGGCCACCCGCAGCGGAGGGCCGGAGTCGGTGGTGCATGACGGGGTGGGCCGACTGGTGCCGGTCGATGATGTGCCGGCGCTGGCCGAGGGCCTTGCCTGGCTCTATCAGCACTCGGCCGACTTCGATCCCGAGGCGCTGCGTCAGGACGCGCTGCAGCGCTTTGGGCCGGCCGCCGTGGCGGGCCAGTTGCAGGCGGTCTATGCGCGGGTATTGGCGCAGCGGGGGGCGAGGTGAGTGCGCGCCGTAGCCTGGCCGGCAGTGCCTTGCTCCTGAGCCTGGGCATGGCCGGTGCGCAGGGGCTGATGTGGGTGGCGATGCCGCTGTGGTCGCGCCAGTTCGCGGCGACGGATTTTGCGGTGCTGGGCGTCTGGGCCGCACTCAGCGGCGTCGTATCGGTGCTGGTCAGCCTGCGTTACGAGACGGTGCTGATGCTGCCCGAAAGCGAGCAGCAGGCCGCGGCCCTGTATCGCCTGGCGCTGAAGGTGATCTTGGGCATCGGCGCAGGCCTGGCCTTGTTGGCCCTGGGCGCCGTGCAGCTGCTGCCGCACACCTGGCTGGCGGCCATCGGGCTTGAGCCACTGGGCCTGTACCTGCCGCTGGCGGTGCTGTCCGGCGTTTGCAGCGCCTGGATGGGGCTGAACCTGGCCTGGTTGAACCGTGGTCAGGCCCATGGCGCGATCAATGCCGCGCGTCTGGGGCAGGCGGTGCTGACGGTGGTGGCCGCCAGTCTGGCCGGTATGTGGGGATGGGCGCCCGGCCTGTGGCTGGCCCATGGCCTCGGTGCCCTGGGCGGTGCGCTGATCGCCGCCATGCCGGTGCAGGCCGCCATGACACGCATCGGTGCGGCACGGGACGATTGGCGTGCCGTGGCGCATCGCCATCGCGATGCGCCGCTGTTCCTGTGGCCCAGCGCCCTGATGGACACCTTCACCCAGCAGCTGCCATTTGTGCTGGCCGTCAGCTGGTTCGGCAGCCAGGCGGCGGGGCAGTTCACCCTGGCCTGGCGCAGCCTGGCACTGCCGCTGTTCATGGTCTCCGGCGCGCTCGGGGCGGTGTTTTATCAGCGCTTTGCCCGCCTGGTTGATCAGCGCGATGCGGCGCGTGCCCTGCTGTTGCGCGTGTGGGGCCTGGGCCTTGCGGCCTGGTTGGCATTGAGCCTGGTGCTGTGGCTTGGCGCCGAAACGCTGTTCGTGGCCCTGTTTGGCGCCGAGTGGCGCGAGGCCGGCGCGATGGCGGCGGTGATGACGCCGATGGTGGCCGCGATGGCCGTCAGCGCCGCCACCTCGGGCAGCCTGTTGGTTCTGGGTGGGCAGCGCTTTGTGCCAGCATTCGGTGTGGCGATGTTGCTGGGGCGGCCGCTGGCCTTCTGGTGGGCCAGCACGCGCGGTGACCTGCTGCTGGCCCTGGGCGCCTGGGCTGCGCTGGAGCTGAGTTTGATTGTTCTCTACAACGCCTTGATCTGGCGCAGACTGCGAGCCTACTGAACCTATGTGCGGGATTGTTGTTTGCCATGTGCCGGCCGGCAGCGCAGCGCGCGATGTGCTGCGCATGAACCAGGCACTGAGCCACCGCGGGCCGGATGGTGAGGGCTATCTGCTGGTGCGCGAGCGGCAGACACTCAGCCTCGGCGGGCCTGACACTTCGGCTCAGGTGCTGGCCTCGCCCCATGGCGCCATCGACGGCCGCATCGAGGCTTATCTCGACAGCCGTTTCGAGCTGATGCTGGCCCAGCGCCGCCTGGCCATCGTCGATCTGTCCGCCGGCGGCCATCAGCCTATGCAAGGTGCGCCCGGGCAATGGGCGATCTTCAATGGCGAGATCTACAACTTTGTCGAGCTGCGCGAGGAGTTGAAGGGGCTGGGCCACAGCTTTCGCTCGCACAGCGACACCGAGGTGCTGCTGGCCGCCTTCGCCCAATGGGGCGAGGCCGCGCTGCAGCGCTTGAACGGCATGTGGGCGCTGGTGATCTTCGACGCGCAACGCCGTGAGCTCTTCATTGCTCGCGACCGCTTCGGCGTCAAGCCGCTCTACGTCTGGCAGGGCCCGGCAGGCGAACTGCTGCTGGCCTCCGAGATCAAGGCCTTGCTGTGCCACCCTCTGGTGCAGGCTGCGCCCGACCTACAGGTCTGCGAGCAGTTTCTGAGTCATGGGCCGGATGAGGCGCAGCGGGCCACGCCGTTCCAGGGCATCACCCGCTTTCCGGCCGGGCACTGGGCCCGCTACGCGCTGGACGGCGGGCGCCTGGATCCGCAGCCTTTCTGGCGCTGGCCTGCCGAACCCGGAGCGGGGGCAGGTTTTGACCCCGCACATGCCCGCGAGCTGCAGCAGCGCTATCTGGCCCTGCTCGACGATGCAGTGAGGCTGCGCCTGCGCTCCGATGTGCGTGTGGGCACGGCGCTGAGCGGTGGGCTCGACAGCTCCAGCGTGGCGCTGCTCGTGAACCAGCAGCTGCGCGCCCTGCAGGTGGCGGCGCAGCAGGAGGTGTTCTCCAGCGTCTATCGCGACCCGCAGTACCGCGATGCGGACGAGAGCGTCTACATCGCCGAGGTGGCTCAACAGCTGGACGTGCACAGCAACACCGTCGAGGCGCGCTGGCAAGACCTGGCAGCCGAGCATGAACGGATGATCTGGGCACTGGACACGCCACCGGCCAATACCCTGATGTCGAGCTGGCACACCTACAAGCTGGTGGCGGCCTGCGGCGTGACGGTGACACTGGACGGGCAAGGCGCCGATGAGCAACTGGCCGGCTATGCCCGCTATGCCCGCAACCATGTCGTGAATGCGGCTTGGGGCGAGGCGCTGGGCACGGCGCGCGAGTTCCATCGCACCATGCCCGGCTTTGCGCCGCAATTGCTCAGCGGCCTGGCCGTGAAGGCGGCGCGCTCCATGGTCGGCACCGGAGCGACGGCCTCGCTGACACGCCTGCTCCGCATGGGTAGCAGGCCGTTGCAGACGTTGGACCAGGCGCTGCGCGGCGATTTCGATGGCCCGCTGGCGAACCTGATCCACTATGCCGACAAGACGGCGATGGCCTGGTCGGTCGAATCGCGCATGCCCTTCATGGATTACCGCCTGGTCGAATTCCTGGCCACCGTGCCGGCGGCCTACAAGCTGCACGGGGGCTGGACCAAATGGCTGGCGCGCGCCGCCGTGGCGCCGCAGCTGCCCGAGCAGATCGTCTGGCGCCGCGACAAGCTCGGCTGGCCGATTCCCGAGGCCCAGTGGTTTGGCGGGCCCTTGAAGGACTGGCTCGCACAGCAACTGCGGCAAAGTGACTTTGCCGGCGAGATCGCTGCCCGCGCCAGGCCCCGGCCCGGCCTGGCCGCACAGCTGCGCCAGCTGAATCTGGCCACCTGGCATCGGCTGTATTTTGAAGAGGCCGGTCGGCCGGGGCGCCCGTTGGGCCGGGGCCAGTTGACCGGAGTCCAGGCATGACGGCCCGGCGTGTTGTTCATCTGACCACCGTGCACCCGCGCGACGACATCCGCATCTTCCGCAAGGAGTGCGTGTCGCTGGCGCGCGCCGGCCATGCGGTGACCCAGGTGGTGGGCGACGGCCTCGGTGACGCAGTAGTTGACGGCGTGCGCATCGTTGACATCGGCCCTCGGCCGGCCGGCCGGCTGGCGCGCATGCGCGAACAGCCTCGCCTGGCCCTGCAGGCGGTGCTGGCCGAGCAGCCGGCACTGGTGCATGTGCACGACCCCGAACTGCTGCCGCTGGCCGTGCAACTGGCGGCGCGCGGTCTGCCGGTGGTCTATGACGCCCATGAGGACGTGCCGCGCCAGATCCTGACCAAGCAGTGGATTGCCGCGCCGCTGCGGCCGCTGTTGTCACGCGTGTTCGAGGTCTATGAGAACCGCCAGGTGCGCCGCCTGGCCGCGGTGGTGGCCTCAACGCCCCATATCGCCGAGCGCTTTGCCGCGGTGGTGCGGCGCAGCGTCAATGTGTCCAACTTTCCCTTCCTGGCCGAATTGGCGCCGCCAGCCGAGCCCATTGAGCGCGAATGGCGGGTCTGCTATGTCGGCGGCCTGATGCGCACCCGAGGTCTGCTGCAGATGGTGCGCGCAGTGGCCTTGGTGCCCGAGTTGCGCCTGACCCTGTGCGGCGCCTTCGAGGATGCCGCCTTCGAGGCCGAGATGCGCGCCGAGCCCGGTTGGGCGCGGGTGGACTATATGGGCTTGGTCGGCCGCGAGCAGGTGCGCCAGGTGCTGGCCTGCAGCCGCGTTGGCCTGGTTACCCTGTTGCCATTGCCCAGCTATATGGATTCGCTGCCTATCAAGATGTTCGAGTACATGTCGGCCGAGTTGCCGGTGCTGGCCAGCGACTTTCCGCTCTGGCGCGACATCCTGGAGCGCAGCGGAGGAGGGCAGTGCGTCGATCCGTCTGATCCGCGAGCGATTGCCGCGGCCCTGCGCGAGATGCTTGCCGATCCGGCTGCTGCTTTGGCGATGGGCAAGGCGGGCCGCGAAGCGGTGCTGGCTCACTACCACTGGCCGCAGGCCGAGCAGGTGCTGTTGGGCCTGTACCGCGAGCTGATTGGGGCGCCCTGACATCATGCGCATTCTGCTCATCAATCACTATGCCGGATCACCCGACTTGGGCATGGAGTACCGGCCCTACTACCTGGCGCGCGAATGGGTGCGCGCCGGCCATCAGGTGCTGATACTGGGGGCCAGCCAGTCCCATGTGCGCAGCCGTCAGCCGCGGCCGGGCAGCCAGGTGCTGGATGGCATCCACTACTGCTGGTACGAGGCCCCGCCTTACGAAGGCAACGGCCTGGGCCGGGTGAAGAATATCTGGGCCTTCTGCCGCCAGGTCTGGAACGACGCGGACATCCTGGCCCAGTCCTTCCAGCCCGATGTGGTGATTGCCTCCAGCACTTACCCGATGGACATCTGGGTGGCGCGGCGGATTGCCAGGAAAGCCAGGGCCAAGCTGGCCTACGAGGTGCACGACCTGTGGCCGCTGTCGCCGATCGAGCTGTCTGGCATGTCGCCGCGCCATCCGTTCGCGCTGCTGTGCCAGAAGGCCGAGAACGATGCCTATCGCGATGCCGATGTGGTGGTGTCCATGCTGCCCAAGGTGCAGGCGCATATGCGGTCCCATGGGCTGGATCTGCGCAAGCTGGTCATCGTGCCCAATGGCATCGCGCTGGACGAGTGGCAGGGCGAGGGTGAGGCGTTGACGCCGCCGCTGGCTGCACATCTGGCGGTGCAACGTGCGGCCGGCCGCCGGGTGCTCGGATATGCCGGCTCGCACGGCCTGCCCAATGCGCTCGATGTGCTGCTGGACGCGGCCATGCAGCTGAAAGACGAGCCGGTGGCCCTCGTGATGGTTGGCGGCGGCCATGAGCGGGCCCGGTTGGAGGCCCGAGTGCGCGACGAAGGCCTGGCCAATGTGGCGATGTTCGAGCCCATTCCGAAGGCCCAGATCCCTGCTCTGCTGGCGGCCTTAGACATCGCCTACATTGGCTGGCAGCGCGTGCCCATCTACCGTTTCGGCATCGCGCCCAACAAGCTGATGGACTACATGATGGCGGGCTGCGCGGTGCTGCATTCGGTCGAGGCGGGCAACGATCCGGTGGCCGAGGCCGGTTGCGGGCTGACCGTGGCGCCGCAGGATGCCCAGGTCGTGGCCGACGGCGTGCGCCAGCTGGCCAAACTGACGCCGCAGCAGCGCCGCGAGATGGGCTTGCGTGGTCGCGAGTTCGTGCTGGCGCGGCACACCTACCCGGTGCTGGCGCAGCGCTTTATCGAGGCCCTGCAATGAGCGGCCAGGAGCGCGACCGGGAACTGGCCGCCATCGCCGAGCGCTACGCCCGCCGCGAGGACGGTGCGGCGCTGGATCGCTACAGCCTGCTGCGCCCCGAGGTGTGGCAGATGCTGCAGGAACGGCAGCGCGCGATGCTCAAGCTGCTGGCCCGGCGCCCGGGCCGCGTGGCCGACTGGCGCCTGACCGAGGTAGGTTGCGGCGCCGGCGGCAATCTGCTGGAGCTGCTGCGCCTGGGCTTCACCCCCGAGCATCTGGGCGGCATCGAACTCTTGCCGCAGCGCTTCTACGAAGCCAGAAGCCGCCTGCCCGCGACGTGCCGCCTGCACCTGGGCGATGCCTCGCAAGCGGCCGTCGCCGCCGCGAGCCAGGACCTGGTGCTGCAGTTCACCGTGTTCTCGTCCATCCTCAGCGACACCGTTCAGCAGTCGGTGGCCGATGCGATGTGGCGCTGGCTCAAACCCGGCGGCGCCGTGCTTTGGTACGACTTCACCGTCAACAACCCCCGCAACGCCGATGTGCGCGGCGTGCCCATGTCTCGCGTGCGCAGCCTGTTCCCGCAGGCCCGCATCGCCCATCAACGCCTGACCCTGGCGCCGCCGCTGGCGCGCGCCGTGTGCCGCGTGCACCCGGTCTGCTACACCCTGTTCAACAGCCTGCCGGTGCTGCGCACCCATGTGCTGGCCTGCATCGAGAAACCGCTATGAGTACTTCCGAACTGCCCTTTCTGCCGTTTGCCCAACCCGATATCGGCGAAGACGAGATCGCCGAGGTGGTCGATACCCTGCGCTCCGGCTGGGTCACCACCGGCCCCAAGACCAAGCGCTTCGAGCAGGCCTTCACCGAATTCCTGGGCGACTCGGTGATCGAGTCGATTGCCGTCAACTCGGCCACCGCCGGCCTGCATCTGGCGCTGGAGGCGCTGGGCATAGGCCCCGGCGACGAGGTCATCACCACCACCCATACCTTCACCGCCACGGCCGAGGTGGTGCGCTACCTCGGCGCCGACGTGGTGCTGGTCGATATCGACCCCAAGACCTTGAACATCGACCCCAAGCTGGTCGAGGCCGCGATCACGCCAAGGACCAAATGCATCATCCCGGTCCACTTCGGCGGCCTGGCGGTGGACATGCTGGAGATATTGAACATCGCCCGCCGCCACGGCCTGCGCGTGGTGGAAGATGCCGCCCACTGCCTGCCCAGCACCATCGAGGGGGAGTTGATCGGCACCATGGGCAGCGATGCCACCGTGTTCAGCTTCTACGCCAACAAGACCATCACTACGGGCGAGGGCGGCATGCTGTGCACGCGCAATGCCGCGCTGGCCAAGCGCGCCAAGGTGATGCGCCTGCATGGCATGAACCGCGACGCCTTCGACCGCTTCACCGCCAAGGTGCCCAGCTGGTATTACGAGATCGTCGCGCCCGGCTTCAAGTACAACCTGACCGACATCGCCGCGTCGATGGGCCTGCATCAGCTGAAGCGCGCCCGCGGCTTCCAGCACCGCCGCGCCGAGATCGCGATGCAGTACCAGGAGGCCTTCGCCGACCTGCCCGTGATACTGCCGCCCGATGCGCCCGAGGGCGATATGCACTCCTGGCACCTCTATGTGCTGCGCCTGCGCGACGACGCACCGCTGTCGCGCGACGAGCTGATCGAGGCCTTGTTCGCCGCCGGCATCGGCTGCAGCGTGCACTACATCCCGCTGCACCTGCACCCGTACTGGCGGGATCGCTACGGACTCAAGCCCGAGCAGTTTCCGCACAGCCACAAGGCCTACGAGCAGATGCTTAGCCTGCCGATCTACACCAAGATGACGGATGCCGATGTGCAGCGCGTGATCGCGGCGGTCAGTGACTGCCTGCAGACCTGAGCACGCCGCCAGCATGGCCAAGCGACTGTTCGACATCCTGCTTTCGGCCTTGGGCCTGGTGCTGCTGTGCCCGGTGCTGCTGGCCACGGCGCTGTGGGTCAAGCTCGATTCCCCGGGGCCGGCGTTGTTCAGGCAGCAGCGCATCGGCCGTCACGGCAAGCCTTTCGCGATCCACAAGTTCCGCACGATGCGGGTCGATGCGCCCGCGCTGGGCCCGCAGATCACCATCGGCGCCGACCCCCGCATCACCCGCAGCGGCTCGCTGCTGCGCCGCTACAAGCTCGACGAGCTGCCGCAGCTGTGGGATGTGCTGCGCGGCGCGATGAGCCTGGTCGGTCCGCGGCCCGAGGTGGCGCGCTATGTGGCGCTGTATCCCGACGATCTGCGGCAGCTGGTGCTGTCGGTGCGCCCGGGCATCACCGATCTGGCCTCGATCGAGTACCGCGACGAGAGCACGGTGCTGGCCGGTTCGAGTGACCCCGAGCGCAGCTATATCGAGGAAGTCATGCCCGCCAAGCTGGCGCTGGCGGCGCAGTATGTGCAGACCCGCAGCCTCCGGGGCGACGTGCGCTTGATACTGCGCACGCTAAGGATAATTCTGTAGCCCGGATGAAATCCGGGGCCGGATGCGATGCTGAGTTTGTGTAGTCCCGTCGCGACGCAGATATCCGCGGATTGCATCCGGGCTACAAGTTCCGGATGCAATCCGGGCTTGCCGCCGGCCGATTTTCGCCCCCGGATTGCGCTACGCTTCATCCGGGCTACGGGGGGGCTGGCGGCTCGTCCACCTCGGCGAACAAGGTCGCGGCGCTGATGCGCAGGTCCACGCTGGCCAGCAGCACGTCATCACCGGCGTCGAAGGGGTGCAGCACCCACAGGCCATCAGCGCCGCGCCGATACACATCGGACCGACGCGTGTCCAGGTCGATGAAGGCCAGCTCCTTCAGCGTCTCGATGCGTCGGTAGTGAGCGAACTTCTCGCCCCGGTCATAAGCCGCCGTGCTGGGCGACAGCACTTCCACAATCAATGTCGGTTCCCGTTTGACGAGAGGGCTCAAGCGGTCTGCCTCGCCACAGGTGACCAGCACGTCGGGGTAAAAATAGTTGTTGCCGGTCAAGGCCTGGACCTTCATGTCGGCCATGAAGGTACGGCAGGGCGTGCCGGCAAGATGTTGGCGTAGCGCCATGGCGACGTTGAGACTCACCGTGACATGCCTGTCCTCAGCCCCGGCCATCGCAAACACCTCGCCATTGAGGAAATCATGGCGCTCGGGCTGTTCGGCCTCCCAGGCCAGGTATTCGTCGGCAGTCATGGCGGGCTTCAGGGCGGATTGTCCCATGCTGATGGCTCCAAGATCTGAGTGCATGCGCTCGATTATGAGCGCGGCCGTGCTGTCACAATCCCGCCCACGATGTTCTGGCTCTCCCTCGACGCATTCCTCACCCGTATCCGCCGCCACCGCGAGCCCCTGTCGCTGCTGCTTGACGGCCTGGCCGTGGCCCTGGCCTGGCAGGCCACCTATCTGTTCCGTCTCGGCTTTGATCGCTGGATCTCGGCCCGGCCCCGCTACGACGTCTGGGTCATGCTGGGCCTGGTGCTGCTCTATGTGCTGGTGCTGTGGCTGCTGCGCGTACCCAGGGGCATGTGGCGCTTTTCGGGCTTTGGCGAGATCAAGCGACTGCTCTTTGCCTGCCTGATCGCCGGCAGCCTGGGCGCCACCGTGGTGCTGATGGCCGAGCTCAGGGCGGTGCCCCGGGCGGTGCTGGCCCTGCACCCCGTCTTCAGCGTGATCGTGCTGGCCATGACGCGCATGGGTTACCGCATGCTTTACGAGCACATGCGCAGCCGCATCAGCGGGGGCTCGGTCGAGTCGCACCGTGTGCTGGTGCTGGGGGCAGGTCATGCGGCCCAGCTGCTGCTGGCGGGCATCCAGCATCAGGGCTGGGTGGCGGTGGGCCTGCTCGACGACGATCCGGCCAAGCGCGAGGCCCGTGCCGGCGGTATTCCGGTGCTGGGCGGCCTGGACGATGTGGCCCGGCTCGCCACCCTGCATGGCATCACCCACGTGATCGTGGCCATGCCCTCGGCCTCGCCGAAGCAGCGCCGCCGCGCACTGGACCTCGCCGCTGGCACCGGCCTGCATGTGCTGACGGTGCCCAGCAGCGCCGAGCTGATGTCGGGCAGCAAGCCCGAACAGCTGCGCGACGTGGAACCCGAGGATCTGCTGGGCCGCGAGCCGGTGCAGCTGGACGAGGCCGGCATCAGCGAGGCCATCAGCGGCAAGGTGGTGCTGATCACCGGCGCCGGTGGCAGCATCGGCAGCGAGCTGTGCCGCCAGCTGGCGCGCTTCGGGCCGAAGAGGATCGTGCTCTACGAGCTCAGCGAGGTGGCGCTATATCAGATCGAGCAGGAACTGACCGAGCAGTTTCCGCGTATTCCTTTGGTGCGCCTGATTGGAGATGTGAAGGATCTCGAACATCTGCGCCATACCTTTTCCCGCCTGAAGCCGCAGGTCGTGTTCCACGCCGCCGCCTACAAACATGTGCCGCTGATGGAGGAAGAGAACGCCTGGGCCGCGCTGCGCAACAACACCCTGGGCACCTACCACGCGGCGCTGGCCGCGGCCGAGGCCGGTGCCGAGCGCTTCGTGCTGATCAGCACCGACAAGGCCGTCAACCCGACCAATGTGATGGGCGCCACCAAGCGCGCCGCCGAGCTGGTGATCAGCCACCTGTCGGCCCAGGGCCACGCCACCCGTTTCATGGCCGTGCGCTTCGGCAATGTGCTGGGGTCCAGTGGCAGCGTGATCCCCAAGTTCAAGGAGCAGATCGCCAAGGGCGGCCCGGTCACCGTCACCCATCCCGACATCACCCGCTACTTCATGACCATCCCCGAGGCCGCGCGACTGGTGGTGCAGGCCGCGGCGATGGGCGAGGCCGGCCAGGTCTATGTGCTCGACATGGGCGAGCCTGTTCGCATCGTCGATCTGGCCCGCGACATGATCCGCCTGTCGGGTCACAGCGTGGACGAGATCCGCATCGTGTTCACCGGTCTGCGGCCCGGTGAAAAGTTGTATGAAGAACTGCTGGCCGACAGCGACACCAGCGTGCCAACGGTGATTGCGCGGCTGAGCGTGGCCAGGCTGGACGATGCCGGCCCGGCCGCAGAAGTGCTTCAGTGGCTCAGGGATCTGATTGATGGCGAGACCTTGCCGTCGGATGGCGAGGTCCGGTCGGCCCTGCATCGGCTTGTCAAGGAATTCAAAAGCGGCAGCGGGGGCTGAACGTGCCCTCAGCGCAACACGGCCAGCAGCCCTCTGGCCATCAGAGCTTCATTTCGCTCCGGTGGGCGGTGGCTTTGGCACAGCGGCTTGGTCTTGATCGGGCGCTCCATCACGCAACCTCGATCCAGGAGTGCCGCCGACTGGCAGCCCTGCGCCACCGTGTGAAAGCCGCAGTGACGCCAGAACTCCAGCCCCGCTGCATTTGAGTTCAGCAGCGACAGTTGCCAATGAGTCACACCTTCCCAATGGCGTGCCTGGCGGCTCAAATGCTCCACCATCCGGCAGCCGAGGTGTTGGCGCCGCTGGTCCTGTTTGATCATCAGCAGCCCGATATGGGCCAAATGGCTTTGCGGGTAGGCGCGTGCCACTTGCGCAAGTCCCAAAACCCACCGGCCTTTGTTTGTGCAGCGAATACCAGCCGGTCTCGGGGCTCGCATTCAGTGGGGAAGCCTCTGAGCAGCGTCTCACCTTCGGTATCCATTGCAGGCAGCCGCCCGAAGGTCTGCAGCTTGTAGCCAGGGCAGGCACATATGAACTTGGAGGCCAAGCCTATGTCATCCGGCTTGTCGGCGCTCAATCGTTTGAAAATCACGATGGCATCCTCTCAGTTGCAGTGGGGCCAGTCCTTGGAGACGGGGCTGACTTGCAAGTCGACTTTGGGAATTCTCGGTCGATTGGGCCTGGTCCGCATCTCGAAATTTGTCTAGAAGATGTAAGCGGACGTAGCTCTCGCACGTGCAGGCAGGTGAATGGGAGGCCCGGCGCAGATGCAAGTGGTTGCGCGGTAGGGTCGTTGTTCCGCGCCGGGGTCGTGAATTGATGCAGGTTTTTTGGACACCATAGGCCAGTGTGTCTCCCGATCACAACAGTTCGGACTTGTCTCAGTCAGGCCGCCTTGAATAGGGGGGTAAGATAATTCCCGTGTTACAAGACAGTCTTGGGTCGCTGGGCATAAACCCGAATGACGCGATTGTTGCGTTGACACTGTTTAGCTCGTGTGCCTAGAATGCCGGTACGTGCAATTTAGTGCGTATGATTCGCGAATCATTGAGTTTTTTGTCCATAACCCTTGTGGAGTTCACCGAATGAAAAAATTTGTGTTCAAGGCGACCGCTCTGGCGATCGGTGCGCTGGTTGGAGGCGGTGCATTCGCTTCTGTTGATTTCTCGGCTTCGCCGTTTGTGGCAACCACGGATTCGTTTGCTTCCGAAATCAGCTATGCGAAGGTTGGCGGCACGACCATCAGTGGCGCGAAGACAATCACTACGAAGCTGGGTTTCGGCGTCTCCGCCGGTCAGACTCGCTTCATCCGCGTCAATCTGACGAACGCAGTGATCGGCGCAACGCCGGCTGCCGGTACGGACGTCACCAACACGGTGGTGAACTTCTCGAACATTATCGTCGCCCAAGGCGGTCAGCCTGATGACAGCTATGTCATCTACCAAGTGACCGGCGCTGGCGCGGGTCACGGGGCCGGTGATGTTGTCACCGTTGCGCTTCCTAACCTGTTCGTGACGAACGCCAACGCGGCAGACGTGACGGTGTCGTACGCGCTGTACGCCGATGCTGTTTCTGCTGCGAACCAGACTGCTGGTACGACTCTGTCGTCGCAAGCCGGATCGCTGTTTGGCTTCAGCTCGGGCATTAAGTTCAAGATCACCACCAAGACTCAGACCGCTACCGTTGCTGACGCCTACAAGAAGTTCGGCGCCTCTTCCTACGGCCCGGTTGATGTTGGTAACATTCAGTACGCTGCATCCGGTGCCTTCAAGGCCACTGGTGCTGCTGCTGCACTGTCCGACATCGTCGGTGCGACGACCAAGGTGAAGGTTTTGGGTGATTTCAACTTCACCCGTGCGGACAACACTGCGACGAATCTGCGCCTTGGCGACTTGGCTACCTGCGCCAACGGCGTGGCGTTTACCTCGATCGCTGCTGACCTGTTGTCGGCAAGCTTCACCGCCGGCAACACGGCCTTCACGAAGTCTTTGTGTATCACGAATGACACCGTGACGAACACAACTCCTGTGGCGATCCCGGTTCAATCGTTCACGGTGGACTTCAACCCCGTGTCGGCTGGCGCTGGTGTGTCGGTGACCGATCCTTCTGCCGTGGCCCTGGGCTCGGTTGACCGTGACGGCACGACGTTGACGGCTCCGTTCGTCACGATCCACCCTGACTATCTGTCGCGCGTGGTTCTGACCAGCACCTACGGTGTTGACGTTCCTCTGACTGCTACTGTTGTTGCGGAAAACGGCGCTACCTGCTCCGGTGCTGCTTACAGCTCGACGCTGAAGAAGAACTCGCAGATGGTTATCAACGTCAAGGACATCTGCCCTTCGTTGAGCACTAGTGCTACTCGTCTGTCGGTGACGGTGAATGCTGCAGCCCCGCGTACTAGCGTGAATGGTCTGTACAACGTCATGAACTACAACCAGACGACTGGTGCGACGGACTCGATCTCGTCGTACATCATGGTTGCACCTGGTACAAACTGATCCTTGATCGGTTTCATAAAAAGGGCGCCGCAAGGCGCCCTTTTTTCTTTGGTGCTGGTGTTTTGAATAGACGAGATGCCCTGCGCCTCGATCATTGAGAGTTGCCTACAATGCGGCCTCCTGAGTCAACTCACTTGCGTCGCTCAATGCCTATGTTCATACGGTCAATTTCTCAACGTCCGCGCCATTTCATTCTGGTGCGCGGGTTCACGCTGCTGGAAATGCTGGTGGTGCTGGTCATCATCGGATTGCTGGCTGGGTTGGTCGGGCCGCGGCTGTTCTCCAAGGTCGATCAGTCCAAGGTAACAGCAGCCACCACCCAGGCAAAGATGCTGCGGGGTTCGGTGGAAAGCCTTCGCCTGGACATCGGGCGATATCCCACTGCTGAGGAAGGCTTGGGTCTCTTGAACAAGGCCCCGGCTGATCCGGCATTGGCGGCGCGCTGGCGTGGGCCCTATCTGGACGGAGCCTTGCCGGAGGATCCTTGGGCGCACCCCTACCAATATGCGGTGCCTGGCGCCGACAGCCAGCCGTTTGCCCTGTACTCCCTCGGATCCGATGGAAAGAGGGGGGGGCAGGGTGACGCGGCGGACCTTGGCGTCCTCCCGGCCTCTCAGTGAGACCGATCTTCCGGCCTTGAGTCTTGCATGACGCATCGTCCGAATGCAGCCGGCTTCACCTTGTTGGAGCTACTGGTGGTGTTGAGCATCGTGGCCTTGACGGCCGGTCTGATGCTGCCATCAGCGTCGCGCTGGATCGAGGCCACGCGTGATCGTGGTTGGCGTGACGATCTCCGAGCCGGGCTGACGGCTTTGCCGGTACGGGCGTTTCAGAAAGGCGAATCCATGGTGCTGGATGCCGACGCCATAAGGGAACTCGCGCCCTCGGTACCGAACACGGTGCAGATCAAGCTGTCTAAATCCCTGACGTACAGTGCCAATGGCTCTGCCGGTGGTGTCGAGCTGACACTGCGGGCACAGGGAGGGCAGCCAGAGGTCTGGACGGTGGAGCCGATCACCGGGCTGGTGAGGCCATGATCAGCTTGACAGAGACTCGGGGCCGCCCTTCTCATCGCCCGTCATCTCACCGCCAACGAGGCTTTGGTTTGCTTGAAGCGATTGTCGCCATGACGATTCTTGCAACCGGCGGTGCGGCGTTGTTCGCCTGGATTGCACAGAACCTGGAGGCGGCTTCCAGATTGAAGCAGCATGAAGCCCGGGTGCAGCAGCAGTTGCTGGCCGAAAGTCTGCTTGCGACGGTCAACCCTTCGGCTGAGCCCCGAGGCGAACGCCGTCTGGGTGGGTTGATGGTGCGATGGCAATCTGATTTGGTTGCTCCGGTGCGGCCGAGTTTGCCGCTGCAGCTTCGTGAACAGGTGCGGTGGCGGGTTGGCCTTTATCGTCTTCGAGTGGAACTTCAGGGGCCGGATCCGGCGTTGGATGAGAGCTTTGAAGTTCTACAGACCGGGCTGGAGCAACTCGGTGTCAAGTCCGATGGAGCACGACCAGATGCTCCTTGAACTCCGGCGAGGCAGGTTGCCAGGCGGGCATGCACAGCAAGGCTTGACGCTTCTCGAGGTGCTGGTGACCTTGGTGCTTGTGGCAATCGTAGTTGGCGTCATGTCCGAAGGCCTGTTCCAGGTGGCGAGAATCGAGCAGCGCCTGCAGGGCAGTCAGCTGCCGGCGCAGTTGCAGCGCCTGCATCAGCTGTGGCTGCAGCAGAGCCTCGAAGGCCTGATGCCGGGTGCCAAGGACAGTGAAGAGCGCTTCCGGGGCGGAGAGAAGGAATTGTCCGGAGTCACCACTGTGTTACCAGCGGACCGAGGCATGGGTCCACAGGCTATGCGCCTGCAACTGCGGTTCGACGCGGTGACCGGCGAGACGGAGGTCAGGTACAGCTCGGGGCTGGCCGAAACGGCGCAACAGGATGCCGTGCTGGCGCATTGGCCGGGTGACCGCGGCAGTTGGCGCTATCTCGACGTCAAAGGCGAGTGGCATAGTCAATGGCCCCCGGCACTTGGTGTGGCTGAGTCGCTGCCGCAGTTGATCGCCCTTGACATGGGGGGCGAGTCGGGGCCACTGCTGCTGGCCCGGCTGATGGTGTCGGCCCAGACTCTGGGGCAGAAGCTGGACATGGAGAAGTTGCCGTGATGCACCGACCCGGGGCATCGGGGCGCGACCAGCAAGGCTACGTGCTGCTATTCGTCACGGTGGCGCTGACGGTGGTGACTATCGTCGCGGCTCGTTTTGCATTCCGCATCGATGCGTTGCGCGAGCAGGCGTCCACGATGCAGGCCTATGCCCAGGGGCGTTTGCAGGCAAGCAGCGCGCGCGCGCAGGCCCTCTACTGGTTGAGCACCCGACCCATCGGCTATGCCTCGGCCGGTTTTGCGGACGAGCAGCCGCTGGTGCTGGACGGCAGACCCTATGACATGGAGCAGGGCGCCCAGTTGCGCGTTCAGGACTCGCGCGGCCTGCTGTCGGTCAATGTGCCCGATCGCGAGGCACTCGCCAGCATGCTGCAGAACTC
>Ga0187844_10000973_pt1 | contig 22262 bp, 13 predicted proteins | sample SpaLakP09_SKY_50_FD_134517 | JGI IMG/M metagenome (GOLD analysis project Ga0187844, IMG submission 134517) | Oligotrophic lake water microbial communities from Sparkling Lake, Wisconsin, USA - SP09_SKY_50 | ecosystem: Environmental > Aquatic > Freshwater > Lake | place: USA: Sparkling Lake...
CGTCACGCGCATGAAGGCCTACATCCCGGCCTTCTGGCCCGACAGCCTGCGCGAATGGTTGCAGCGCGCCATCGTGGCCGGCCGCGCGGCCGGCGATCGAGAAGCTGTCCGCGCACCTGGAGTTCCGCGGCAACAGCCTGGCGATCCGCGGCGAATCGGGCACCGTCACCGGCAATCGCGTCGAGCACGTCGAGGCCCTGATCCCCGACCTGCACGAGCCGCAGCTGAGCATCAGCGGCGAAGTGCAGGGAGACGCCACGCGCTTCTACGACTTCCTGCGTGCCTCGCCGCTGGCACCCAAGCTCGCCGGCCTGCTCACGCGCACGACGGCCACCGGCGATTCGGTCGTGCGGCTCGACCTGGACATTCCGCTCAAGCACGCGCACGACGCCGAGGTCGCCGGCGAGATCCAGCTGCGCGGCGTGCGGCTGGACGTCAACGGTCTGCCGGAGCCGGTGCTCGACGTGCGCGGAGAGATGCTGTTCGACAACCACACGGTCAGCTCCGAGGCGCTGACGGGCCAGATGTTCGGCACCGCGGTGAGCGCGAGGCTGCGACAGGAGGAGGATGAGGTCCTGCGTCTGCGCGCCGGCTTCGATTTCGTGGCCAGCGCCGTTGGAGAAGGGCCCAGCCGCCTGCTGCCGGTGTTCCTGCGCAAGGGCCTGGAAGGCCACAGCCAGTGGCAGGCGGTCGTCCCGCTGACGGGCCAGAACGCCGGAAGCGTGCGCCTGAGCTCCACGCTCCAGGGCATCGCCGTGAAGCTGCCGCAGCCGATGCTGAAAGCGGCGGATGCGTCGTGGCCGATCGTCGTCGACCTGGCTTCCGAGCGTGCGTTCCCGTTGCGCGTGAGCGTCGAGGTCCAGGACCGGCTCGGCGCCGACCTTGCGTTCACGCGCGATGCCAGCGGCGGCATGTACCTGCAACGCGGCCGGCTGCGCGTCGGCGCCGGCACGAGTCCGCACGCGGGCGAAGACGGACTGTTCATCACCGGCACCGTGACGGACCTCGAGCCGATCGCCTGGGTTGCGGCGATCAACGACGGTGCGCGTACCGATCCACGGGACGCGGTGACGCAGCCGCCGCCGGTGCCTGCGCTGAGCGCCGAAGTCAACGTCGGAACCCTGTGGCTCGGTTCGCAGCGCATCGAGGGCGTGCGCCTGGCGCACCAGCCGGCGCCGGGTGGCTGGTCGACGCGCGTGACGGGCAACGGCGCGCAGGGCGAACTCGGATTCCGCAATGGCGCGGACGGCGGCACGATCAACGGACGCTTCCAGCGCGCCCAGTTCGTGGCACGTCGTATCACCGAAGGAAACGCCAAACGCGAAGAGGAAGAGCAGGACAAGCGTGAACCGGCCGACCCGGGCCGCCTGCCGCGCATGGATCTCGAGATCGACGACCTGCGCGTCGGCGCTGCGGAACTCGGGCGTCTGGAGTTCCGCACGCAGCGTATTTCCGATGGTCAGCGCATCGACACGTTGCGCACGACCGGGCGTGGCGGGCAGATCGATCTGCGCGGCGAGTGGCGACGGGTCGCCGAGCGCTCCTCTGCCGATCTGCAGTTCTCGGTCGAGAGCGATTCGGTGGATGAACTGCTCAAGGGACTCGGGTACGCGCCGAGCCTGAGCGCGAAGAAGAGCCGCTTCCGCGGAACGCTGAACTGGCCCGCCACGCTGGCAGGTGCGCCGCGCGGCATCCGGCCCTCGGCCGGCGAGGGCTACCTGGAAATCGATGTTTCGAAGGGATCGCTGCGCCAGGTGGATCCTGGCGCGGGACGCGTGCTCGGCCTGATCAACTTCTGGGCGCTGCCGCGCCGGCTGACCCTGGACTTCCGCGACGTCGTGTCGGACGGGCTGGGCTTCGACGAGATCAAGGGACGTTTCAACGTGGCCCAGGGCAACGCCATCACCGACAACCTCGACATCGACGCGACGTCGCTGAAGATGGAAGTCCGCGGTCGGGTCGGCCTGATGGCGCGCGACTACGACCAGCGCGTGAGCGTGTACCCGGATGTGTCGGCCGGTGTGACCCTGGGCGCGCTGCTGCTCGGCGGACCCGCTGCCGGCGTGCTCGCACTGATCGCGCAGCAGGTGCTCGACGGACCGCTCGACCAGGTCGGGCAGCTAAGCTATCGGCTCACCGGAAGTTGGGAAGATCCGCAGGTCGTTCGTGAAGAACACGGCCTGATCCCGGGCGGTTCACCCGCGCTGCCCTTGCCCAACAGTGCCATGCCGCCTGCAGGAGCCACGCCATGAGTGCGGTCGCCGCGTTGCAGATGAATTCGGGCGACGACGTCGCCGCCAATCTCGCCGTCGCGGGACGCCTCATCGAGTCCGCCGCGGCCAGCGGTGCGCTGCTGGCTGCACTGCCCGAGAATTTTGCGTTCATGGGCGCGCACGACACCGCCAAGCTCGCGCACGCCGAACCGGACGGCAGCGGGCCGATCCAGGAGTTCCTCGCGGCCTGCGCACAGAAGCACAAGATCTGGGTCGTCGCTGGCACGGTGCCGGTCGCGGTGCCCGGCGATCCGCAGCGCGTGTACGCAGCGAGCCTGGTGTACGACGCGCAGGGCCGTCGCGCGGCGCGCTACGACAAGATCCACCTGTTCGACGTCGACGTGCAGCGCGAGGGACGCAGCGAGCGTTATCACGAGTCCAAGCACATCGCGGCCGGCGAATGGAAGCCGGTGACGGTGGACACGCCGGTCGGGCGGCTGGGCTTGTCGGTCTGCTACGACGTGCGCTTCCCGGAGCTGTACCGCGCGCTCGTCGAGGACGGCGCGCAGCTGCTGTGCACGCCAGCGGCGTTCACCGCGCGCACCGGCGAGGTTCACTGGGAGATGCTGCAGCGTGCACGCGCGGTGGAGAACCTCTGCTACGTGATCGCGCCGGCGCAGCACGGCACGCATCCAGGCGGACGCAGCACCTGGGGCTACGCGATGGTGGTCGATCCCTGGGGCGCGGTGCTGGCCTGCGAGCCTTCGGGCGATGCTGCGGTATTGGGCCGCGTTGATCTCGAGAAGCAGAAGGCCTTGCGCGCGAGTTTTCCGGCCCTGAATCACCGTCGCAAGCCGTAGCCCGGGTGTTGAATTTCGCGAAGCGAAAGAGCGGGATTCCCCTCGATTACGGAGCGGAACCCCGGACTTCGTCCGGGCTACGCAAGGTGCTGGCTTGCGAGCCTTCGGGCGACGCCGCTGTATTGGGCCGCGTGGATCTCGAGAAGCAGAAAGCCTTACGTGCGAGTTTCCCGGCCCTGAATCACCGTCGCAACCCGTAGCCCGGGCGTTGAATTTCGCGAAGCGAAAGAGCGGGATTCCCCTTGATTACGGAGCGTATCCCCGGGCTTCGCCCGGGCTACGGGCCGCGCGTTACGCGGCGTCGCGCATCAAACCCGTGGCCGGATGGCAGTTGATGTATTCGTAGCGTTGCGAGGCACCGTCGAACACCGATACCTCGTGGTACAGGCGCAATTTCTGCAGCTTCGCTGCCACGCCCATGAACGTCACGAAGATCCGCAGGTGCGTGGGATGCGCCTCGGCCCAGCGTTCGAGCTGGTCGAGCGAGCGCCAATGGCCCAGCCCGAAGCTCTTCTCGATGGGCTTGCCGTCGAGATCGATGAACTGCGCGTAGCGGTTGCTGTAGCAGCCGACCTCGCGACCGTTGTCACGCAGGAAATCCATGCCCGCGCGCAAGGTCGGTTCGATCTGTTCGAGGTAGAGCTTTCGCTCTTCGCCGTCGGTTTCTTCCCAGTCCTGTCCCGAGCGGATCAGGCAGACGTTGTCGTGGCCCGCGATGACGACGCGGCCGCCGAGCGCCGGTTGGCCCTGGCCCACGGCGAGCGCGCCCTTCGCGCTCATCCAGTCGGTCTGCGACGCGGGAAAGCGATCGCGCATCGAACCCCAGTAGCCGTGCTCCTCGATCTCGCCGCTGACGCCGCTCGCAATGGCGCCGACGCCGGGGAAGCGCTCCTTGAAGGCATAGAGCGTTTCGAACTGCTCGACGCGCGGCATCATGATTTCGCGGAAGTAGCCGATGCCGTCGCGGAGCCGGTCGTCACTGTTCCACCAGCCGGCGAGCCCGGGCTGGTTCACCCAGCGCTCGTATTTTTCCGGGGCATCCCAGTACGCAACCGCGATGAGATTGTCGTAGCCGCTCGCGTCCCGGTACTCGACCAGGTCGTGGTGAACGGGGTCGTCAGCTGCGGATCCGAAGGCACGCACCAGGCCGCGCAACGCATTGAGTGCGCGCTCGCGAAGCTCCGGTCCCTTCGACTGCACGCCGAAGTACCCCATGACCACCTGCTTGACCGACGGCGCTGCCCGGCCGGTGAAGGCCGCGTAGGGCGGCTGGTAGTCGTCGGCCACGCGACGCGACAGGCTGCGCGGGCACTTCAGGTGCTGATCGATCGCGGATTCCATGGCTGCTCTCTCCTCGCTTTGGTTCTGCGTTCCGGTGCGATGCCGGAGGGTATTCGCAGAGGCGTGCCGTCCGACGGCACGCGCTTCCTGCGTTTCTTGCTCAGGGTTCCCTTTTCTTGCTCAGGGCTCCAGCCGTTCCACCGCCCAGCCGCCGGCGTCGCGACGGTAACGCAGGCGATCGTGCAGACGGTTGCGGCGGCCCTGCCAGAACTCCACCGACTGCGGTCGGATCAGGTATCCGCCCCAGTTGTCCGGCAACGGCACCGGCTGGCCTTCCAGGCGCTGCACGTTCGCGGCCAGGCGCTCGTCGAGTTCGTCGCGGGTGGCCACCACCCGCGATTGCAGCGACGTCGCCGCGCCGATCTGGGAGCCGCGCGGGCGCGACTCGAAATAGTCGCGGCTGATGTCGCGAGGCAGCTTCTCCACGGTTCCTTCGAAGCGGACCTGCCGCTCCAGGCGGTCCCACCAGAACGTGGCCGCGGCGAACGGATGGATCGCCAGTTCCTGGCCCTTGCGTCCCTCGTAGCAGGTGTAGAACGTGAGCCCGGCGTCATGGACGCCCTTGAACAGGACCACGCGCGCCGAGGGCCGGCCATCGGCCCCGACGGTCGCCAGCGTGAACGCCGTGGGTTCGAGCATGCCGGCAGCGCGCGCATCGACCAGCCAGGCGTCGAACTGGGCGAGGGGATCGGCGTCGAGCGACGTCTCGATCAGCGGAGGATTGAGGGTGTATTGCATGCGCCACAGTGTGCATCAGCCCGCACCGTCGAAGCATCCGCTGGCCCGCGACCGTACCGGTCGGCACAATCGACACCGTGCGCCACGCCCGAGTCCTCGCTCCCACCCTGACTCCGGAATCCCTTCTTCGATTCCTCGTGGCGATGCTGTTGTGCGCCTGCGTGGGTGCTGCGGCTGCGGCACCGTCCTTCGACGTCAGCGACGAGGAGAAGGCCTGGCTCGCGGAGCATCCGGTGCTGCGCCTGGGCATCGACCCGGACTACGCGCCGATCGAGTTCGTCAACGAACAGGGCCAGTATCAGGGCCTGGTGGCCGACTACGCGGCTTCCATCGCCCAGCGTCTGGGCGTGAAGATCGAGCCGCAGCTCGGACTCAACTGGCGCGAAAGCTATGCGCGCGGTCTGCGCGGCGACATCGACCTGTTCGGATCGGTGGGACGCACGGAAGAGCGCGAGCAGGACTTCCTGTTCACGGAGCCCTACGCCGAAATCTCGTCGGTGATCGTCGTGCGAACGAGCCAGCTCGGCGTGGTGGAGCCTGCGGACCTCGCGAGCCTGAAGGTCGCGCTGGTCGAGGGCTACGCCAACAGCCAGCTTCTGCTCGACCTGTATCCGCAGCTCCACGTCGAGTTCCATGCCACCAGTCTCGCCGCGCTGGAGAGCGTGTCCAACGGCAGGACCGACGCCGCGATTTCGCCGCTCCCGATCGCGGCCTACCTGATCCAGAAGCACGGGCTCGCCAACCTGAAGATTGCGGGATCCAACCCGGTGCGATCGGCCAAGCTGCACTTCATGGTGCCCAACGAGCTGCCGATCCTGAGCGCTCTGGTCTCGCGGGCGCTGCTGTCGATGACGCCGGAGGAACACCGCGAGATCCAGACGCGCTGGTTCAACGTCAAGTACGAAACCGGACTGGACCCGCGCAAGGTCGGGATGCAGGTCATTGCGGGTCTCTTCATCGCGTTGCTGATCATCGCGGCGGTCGCGTGGTGGGGGCTGCTGATGCGGCGCGAAGTTCAGCGCCGGCGCTCGGCGGAGTCGGATGCGCATGCCAATGCGCAACGGCTGGCCGAGAGCCGCATGCAGCTCGAGGAGTCGGCACACCGCCAGCGCGAGATCACCGACTCCATCGTGGGCGCGGTGTTCCAGTTCCGTCTGGATGCGGAGGGCAAGCTGCGGCTCGAGTTCATCAGCGGCCGACTGCTGCAGGAAATGGGATTCCATTCCGACGAGCTGGTGGGCCCCACGCACGAAGGCGGTCTGCATGCCATCGACGAAGCCGATCGCGATGCGGTGCGCGCCTCGCTGATCGGCGCATTACGCACCCAGGATCGTTGGGAGCACGAGTTCCGCGTCAACCTGCGGGACGGACGCAGGATGTGGCTTCGGGCCGAGTCGGTCCCGCGGCGAGAAGCCGACGGCCGGGTGGTGGCGAGCGGTTACCTGTCCGACATCACCGAGCGCAAGGGGATGGAAACCTCGCTCGAACAGGTTCGCGCCGACCTGACGCGGGCGCTATCCACCGCCGCGTTGCAGTTGCGTGCGGTGCTGGACAACTCCCCGGCCGCGATCTGGGCGCGCGAGCTCAACGGCGCCTACCAGTTCGCCAACGAGTCGTTCCGGCGGCTGTTCGACCTGCCTCCCGGTGACCTCACCAGCCGGCCCGTCGGAGAGCTGCTGCCGCCTTCTCTGGCGGCAACCTTCGATGCCAACGATCGCAAGGTGCTGGAGACGCGGCGCAACGCGAGCTTCGTGGAAGTGATTCAGCGTCCCGGCGGCGCACGTCACTTGCTGATGGTGAAGTTTCCACTGATCGACGAGGGCAAGGTCATTGCCATCGGCGGCACCGGCATCGACATCACCGAGCAGATCCGTCTGCAGGAAGAACTGCGACGGCTCAACGCCACGCTCGAGCAGCGCGTGGAGAACCGCACGCGCGAATTGCGCGAGACGCTCGACGAACTGGCGCGCGCCCGCGAAGCGGCCGAGACCGCCTCTCGGGTCAAGGGTGAATTCCTGGCCAACATGAGCCACGAGATCCGCACCCCGATGAACGCGATCCTCGGCCTGTCGCATCTGGCCTTGAAGACCGATCTGAATTCGCGCCAGCGGGACTACCTCGGAAAGATCAGCAGCGCCGGTCAGTCGCTGCTCGGCCTGATCAACGACATCCTGGATTTTTCAAAAATAGAGGCGGGAAAGCTGGTCGTCGAACACATCGAGTTCGATCTCGATGTCGTGCTCGACAACCTGTCGACGGTGGTCGGGGCCAAGGCTTCCGAGAAGGGGCTCGAGTTCTCCATCGACCGGCCTGCGGATTCACCGCAGCTGTTCGGCGACCCGCTGCGCCTGGGGCAGGTGCTGGTCAACCTCACCAACAACGCCGTCAAGTTCACCGAGCACGGCGAAGTCGCCGTGCTCGTCGAGCTCGAACCGCAGGGCGAGTCGAACTGCCTGCTGCGGGTGCGCGTGCGCGATACCGGCATCGGCCTGTCCGACGAGCAGCAGCTTCGGCTGTTCCGCTCGTTCGAGCAGGCGGACACCTCGATCACGCGCAAGCACGGCGGCACCGGCCTGGGGCTGGCCATCAGCAAGCAGCTGGTCAGCCTGATGGGGGGCGAGATCGGCGTCACCAGCGAACCGGCAAAAGGCAGCGTGTTCTGGTTCAACGTCGGAATCGGGCGCTCGAATTCCCGGCGCACGCGTACGCCGTCGACGATCGTGCGCGGGCTGCGTGCGCTGGTCGTGGACGACAACCAGACCGCGCGCGAGATCGCCGTGCGTTACCTGGACTCGTTCGGGATCGCACACGGGCAGGCGGCGGACGGCATGACCGCGCTCGACATGATCGAGCACGCCGCTCCGCCGTTCGACCTGGTGCTGATGGACTGGAAGATGCCGGGCATGGATGGTCTGGCCTGCGCGCGCGAAATCCGTCGCCGGGCCGGAACACAGCGCGGGCCGCGCATCATCCTGTCGTCGGCGTTCGCGCGCGAGGAATTTTTCGGCGAGTCGGACGGCAAGCCCTTCGACGGGTTCCTGCTCAAGCCGGTCAACCCTTCAGTCCTGTACGAAAGGATTCGCGCCGCCTTCGGCGAGTCGGCGGCGGTGCCGCAGATCGGACCGGCGCGGGAGGAGACGCTGGCCGCACGCGGACTGCGCGGCTTGTCGGTCCTGCTGGTGGAAGACCATCCGGTCAACCAGCAGATCGCGCGCGAACTGCTCGAAGGCGCAGGCATTCGCGTGGCCATCGCCGGCGACGGCGCGCAGGCGCTCGCACGCATCGACAAGGAGCGCTTCGACGTCGTGCTCATGGACATGCAGATGCCCGTGATGGACGGCCTGGAGGCCACGCGCCGCCTGCGCGCCGATCCTCGTTTCAAGCTGCTGCCGATCGTGGCGATGACCGCCAATGCGATGCAGCAGGATCGCGACGCATGCCTGGCGGCCGGCATGAACGAGCACATGGCCAAGCCCATCAACGTGATCGAGATGTTCGGCGCGATCCGGCGCTGGAGCGGTCGCGAGCAGTTCCCGGTCGACGACGAGGAACCCGCGCAGATCGTGCTCCAGCGTCCGATCGATCCGGCCCGCCTCCCGGGCGCGGATGTGCTGGACGCCATCTCGGGACTGCGGCGTACGCAGGGCGACCTGGCGCGCTACCGGCGCCTGCTGGAAATGTTCGTGCACACCGAGGCCGACGTGGTGACGCGCATCGAAGCCGCTGTGCAACGCGATGACCGGCCGACCGCCTGCCGTCACGCGCATTCGCTCAAGGGGGTGGCGGCGACGGTGGGGGCCCAGGAACTGGCGGCGGTTGCTGCCACGGTGGAGCAGTACCTGCGCCAGGGCGGGGATCCGGACCCTGCGCTCGAGCAACTCGAGGCCGCCGTCAGCGCCGTGATCGTGCCGCTGCGCGAGTGGCTGGATGTCCATCCCCACGACGAGCCGCCGATTCCCGACACCGTGACGTTGCCGCTGCGAAAACTGCTCGACACCTTGCGCGAGCAGCTCGAGCAGGACGACACGGCCGCGCGCGACACGCTGGAGAATCTCGACACCACGCTGGGCGCACATCCGGCAAGGCTCTATCTGAAGGGCCTGCGTCACGCGGTCGCGGAGTACGACTTCCCGTCGGCCAAGGCCGCGCTCTCGTCTCTGCGGGAAGCGCTGGCCAGGAGCTGATCGGCGCGTCGTGCGATGGGGCCTCGTGACGTCCCGATCAGACGGAACCTGCAAGGGCTGGCCCGACGTCGTCCGGAAACGTCGTGGTGCCCTTCACCGGACGCGGGCAGCACGAGCGGTCGTCTTGGTGTAAGAAGAGTGAAGGGATTTTTTGCGGGCTCGGGCGCTGCGGCGCTGCCGAAAGGTGGCGTCTCGACACTCCCGGGTTTCGTCTGGAGCGCGGGGAAGGACGTGGACGACGACAGCGGAAGCGACCGAGACTCGATCCTGGTGGTGGACGATATTCCAGCGAATATCGAAGTCCTGTCGGGCATCCTGCGCAGCGAGTACCGCGTGCGTGCGGCCACCAACGGCGTGCGTGCGCTCGAGATCGCGGCGGGTGATTCGCCGCCCGACCTGATCCTGCTCGACATCATGATGCCGGACATGGACGGCCTCACCGTGTGCCGGCGGCTGAAGGCGGATCTGCGCACGCGCCACATCCCGGTGGTCTTCGTCACCGCCATGAGCGAGATCGAGGACGAGGCCCAGGGTTTCGAGGCCGGCTGCGTGGACTACGTGACCAAGCCGGTGAGTCCGTCGATCGTGCTCGCCCGGGTCCGCACACAGCTGTCGCTGGCCAACCAGAACCGTGCGCTCGAACGCCAAGTGCGCATCCGCACCAGCGAGCTCGAGCGCACACGCCGCGCCGTCATCCGCTGCCTGGGCAAGGCCTCGGAGTTCAAGGACGACAACACCGGGCTGCACGTGGTCCGCATGAGCCAATATTCCCGTGCGCTGGGTCTTGCGGTGGGCATGAGCGAGGTCGATGCCGACCTGCTGATGCTGGCGTCGCCGATGCACGACGTCGGCAAGATCGGCGTCCCCGACAGCATCCTCAAGAAGCCGGGAAAGCTCACGCCCGAGGAATGGGCGCTGATGCAGCAGCATGTTCACTTCGGCGCACTGATTCTCGGCGACCAGGATTCCGAGCTGCTGCAGATGGCCAAGACCATTGCGCTGACGCACCACGAGAAGTGGGATGGCTCCGGCTACCCGGCGGGGCTGGCGGGCGAGGACATTCCGCTGGTGGGGCGCATCACCGCGCTGGCCGACGTGTTCGACGCGCTGACCAGCGTGCGGCCGTACAAGCGCGCCTGGAGCCTGGACGAAACCGTGGACTACATCCGCAAGGAGCGCGGCAGGCACTTCGACCCGCTGCTGGTCGACAAGCTCGCGCAGGTGCTTGCCGAGTTCGACCGCATCAAGACCTATTACGCGGACCAGGCCGAAGGTCACGCGTAGCCCGGGGCAGTCGCCCGAATCCAGAGCAGGAGCCCCGGACTTCGTCCGGGCTACGGGTGCTGGCGCGGCCTCAGTAGAATGCCGGTCTCGATACCTCACACCGGAATTCATCAGCCATGACCCGCTTCCGCGCCCTGCGCGTCCACCAGGTGGAAAAGACCCTGCTGTCGAAGTTCGAGGACATCTCGATCGACGACCTCACGCCCGGCGAAGTCGTCGTCCGCGTCGCGTATTCCTGCCTGAACTTCAAGGATGCCCTGGCCGTCACCGGCAAGAGCCGCATCATGCGCGCGATGCCGCGCGTGGCCGGCATCGACCTGTCCGGCACCGTCGAATCCAGCAGCGATCCGGCCTACAAGAAGGGGGACGAGGTGCTGGTCACCGGCTGCAACCTCGGCGAACTGCTCGATGGCGGCCTGGCGGAAATGGCGCGCGTGCCGGCGTCCGCGATCGTGCCGCTGCCCAAGGGCCTGAGCCTGCACGACGCGATGGCGCTGGGCACCGCAGGCTTCACGGCGGGCCTGGGCGTCAAGCGCATGCTCGAGAATCATCAGGTGCCCGAGCTCGGCCCGATCGTCGTCACCGGCCCGACCGGCGGCGTGGGATCCATCGCCATCCAGATCTTCAAGCGCTGCGGCTTCGAGGTGATCGCGCTCACCGGCAAGAAGGCAGCCGCGGAGGACTATCTTCGCAAGCTCGGCGCCGACCAGATCGAAGACCGCACCACGCTCGATTTGGGCAAGAAGCCCTTGGAAGCGGCCCGCTTCGGCGGTGCCCTCGACAACCTCGGTGGCGAGACGCTGGCCGGCCTGACCCGCAACATCCGTCAGTGGGGGACCATCGCGAGCATCGGCCTGGCGCAGAGCCACGAGCTGACGACCACCGTCATGCCCTTCATCCTGCGCGGCGTGTCGCTGCTGGGCATCAACTCGGTGGAAGTCCCGCGCGAGTGGCGATTGGACGTCTGGAACAAGCTCGCCGGCGACTGGAAGCCGAAGAACCTGTCCGACATCGTGCGCCGCACGATCACGCTCGACGAAGTGCCCGCCGCCTGCGCCGAACTGATGGCGAGCAGCGTGCAGGGACGCTACGTGGTGAAGATCGGCTGAGGAAAGCGCTGCGGGTCTCCCTCTCCCCGTGTGCTTTTCACGGGGAAAGGGCCGGGTGAGGGGCCTCGCGGGTTTGATGTAGCGCTGATCGGATAGCGGCCTGCCCCTCACCCCAACCCTCTCCCCATGCGATGAAACCGCATGGGGAGAGGGCGTCTCTATCCGGGGGGCACGCGGCGTGGGTCCCACCCTCAGCTTCGCGTATCGAACTCTGCCAGCAGCCGCGGAATCTCGTCTTCGACGGGCGTTGGTGCAGGAGGCTCTTCGGGCCAGCGCGGTGCATCGCCCAGGTCGACTGATTCGCCGCTGACCGGAAACGCGAAGCAGAACGACGTGCCGCGTCCGTCGTCGTTGGGCTTCACCCAGATGCGCCCGCGGTGGCGCTCCACGATGCGTTTGCAGACGGCGAGACCGATGCCGGTACCAGGGTACTGCTCCTGGGAATGCAGCCGGCGGAAGATCTGGAACACGTCGGCGGCCTTGTCCGGATCGATGCCGATGCCGTTGTCACGGACCGTGATCAGCCATTCGTTTCCGGAACGCCGTCCCGAAATCATGATGTTCGGCGGAGCCTCGCCATGGAACTTGAGCGCGTTGCCGACCAGGTTCTGGAACAGCTGCGTGAGCTGCTGGCTGTCGCCCTGGATCGTCGGCAGATCGCCGATCAGGAATTCGGCGCCCAGTTCGTGCACGGCGGTCTGCAGCAACGACAGCGAGGCTTCGAGCGCGTCGCGCAGGTTCACCGGCTGGAACGGTTTGGGTTCGTGGCCCAGGCGCGAGTAGTCGAGCAGGTCCACGATCATGCGCTGCATGCGCGTGGCCGCGGCGGTCAGGAAGTCGAGATATTCCTGCGCCTCGGCGTCGAGCTTGTCGCGATACCGGCGCGCGAGCAGGCCCGAGAATCCGCCGATGGCGCGCAGCGGTTCCTGCAGGTCATGCGAGGCGATGTACGCGAACTGCTGGAGTTCCTGGTTGCTGCGCGCGAGTTCGGCGTTGGCGCGGCCCAGGTGCTCATTGTTTTCCTGCACGCTCAACTGCGAGCGCTTGCGTTCGAGCAGGTTGCTCACCATCTCGCCGAACAGCTTGAGCAGCGTGGTGAGCTGGGTCGGCCACTCCGTCTCGCGCTGGACCGCGTCGAAGCCCACGTAGCCGCGCACCACCGAGCCGCTGTGCATCGGCACCAGCAGGATCGACTTGATCGATTCGGACTCCCACTCGGCCTGCTCGGCCGCGGCGTCCGCCGGAAGCGCCGAGACGCGATCGATCGACACCACTTCACCGCGCTGGATGCGCGACAGGCACCAGGCGTAGGTGCTGGAGGACAGATCCTGCAGGCGATCGCGCTGTTCGGCGATGCCGCGGCCGCACCACTCGTGCGTGCAGCTGACCTTCTCGCGCGAGGGCGAGAATTCGAAGATGTAGGCGCGATCCACCTCGGCGAATCGGCCGACTTCGCCCAGCGCATCGGTGACCGACTCGTCCGCCTCTTCCACCGGCACGCTGATGAAACCGGTGGACAGGCGCGTCACCAGCGATTCGAAGCGCATGCGCCGATCCAGTTCCGACAGCGTGCGATGCCGCTCCGAGATGTCCAGCAGCATGCCGCAGATCAGCGTGCGGCCGGGCGCCGGCAGGTGGATGGCGCGCAACTCGCAGGGGATGTCGGTGCCGTCGGTGTGGCGCACCATGAACGGCACTTCGAGTTTCTCGCCGCTGACCGCGCGCTGGATCAGGCTGCGGCAGTAGTCCTCGGTGCTCTTGCCCTGCTGTTCGGGCGGGGCGATGGACATCGGCGTCATGCCGATCAGCTTGCTGCGCGGGTGGCCGGTGAGCTTCGAGAAATTCTCGTTGGCGTCGGTGATCTGGAAGGCCTCGACGTGGAACACCCACATCGCGTCGGGTCCGTGCTCGGCGATGGCGCGCTGCTGGGCGATGACGGTCTGCAGCTCGGACAGACGCTGGTTCACCGCCGAGGCCATCTCCGTGAACGGGCGAGAAATCCCTTCAGGTGCGCCGCGCGTGGCGTGGCCGATGCGCAGGGAGTCTTCTCCGCCCGCCAGTTTCTGCACGGCCTCCTGCATCGCATTGAGACGGCGGTCCAGCAGGTCCACGAACCAGGCGCCGGCCGAGGCCACCAGCACCAGCGCCGCCAGCACGTAGGGCAGGGAGCCGGGCATGTCCGAGAGCAGGCCGACCTGGCCCAGGCCGAATACGGCGGTGGCCATCAGCACGGCAAACGCGAAGCTGTATTTGAGCGACACCGGTCCTGCCTTTTCCTGTTGCCCTGCGGGCGCACCCGGATTGTCCAGCGCGCGCCGATGAAATGCGATGCGTCACCCGATCGGCGCGGGCCATTCTTACTACTTACGGTCGGCTCGCGCGATTCGTACGGTGTGCCCGGCCGCACGCATGACGGTCGCCGCTGGATTTGCCATGACCCTCTATCGCGCCCCGACCTGGCTTGCCTCGATGCTGATCCCGCTGGCCCTGCTGCTGCCGGGCTGCGACTCCAGGATCTCTTCGGGCCTCGGGGATGCCGTCGATGGCCCGGGCGGCGGCACCGCCGAGCCGCGGACCTACACCGTGTGCGCGACAGGGACGATCTCGCGCGATGCGCTGATCGCGTTCTTCGGCGCCCGTGAAGGCGACACCATCGAGTTCTGCGCCGGTCGTTTCGATCTGCCCACCGGCCTGATCCTCAACGGCAAGCGCGGCATCACGATCAAGGGCGCGGGGATGGACCGCACGTTCCTGTCGTTCAAGAACAGCGACAGCGCCGAGGGAATCAACGCGACGCACGCGGACGGGCTGATCGTCGACGGCCTGACCATCGAGGACACCCCGGGCAACGGCATCCGCGTGTTCCGCTCCGAGCAGGTGGTGCTGCGCAACGTGCGCACGCGCTGGCGCGACGCCGAGGGCCGCGACGAAACCCAGGCCGGGTATACGCCGCGCTTCCAGGCCGGGGCCTACGGCCTGTACCCGGTCGAATCGCGCCACGTGCTGATCGAGGGCTGCGAGGCGCACGGCGCGAGCGATGCCGGCATCTACGTCGGCCAGACCTCCGACGTGATCGTGCGCAACTGCCTGGCGACCTACAACGTCGCCGGCTACGAATTCGAGAACACCTTCCGCGCCGTGTTCGAGGACAACGTGGCGACCAGGAACGTCGGCGGCTTTCTCGTATTCGACCTGCCCGACCTGCGCCAGTACGGCGAAAAGAACGTGGTCCGGCGCAACAAGAGCTACGCCAACAACACCGACAACTTTGCGCCAGTGGGCAATATCGTGGGCCTGGTGCCGCGCGGCACCGGCATGCTGATCCTGGCGTCCGATCAGCTCGAGATCTACGACAACGAGATCTACGACAACGACACGCTCGGCATCGCCATCATCAACTACGGATTGGCCGATCCGAACCAGCCGGATCCTCGCTACGACTTCTATCCCGAAGGCATCGAGATCCGTCACAACACGTTCCGCGACAACGGCGGCAATGTGCAGCTTCCGAGTCCGGATCGCGGCGAGGCCTCGATCCTGCCGCTGTTGCTCAAGCTCAAGAACCTGGGTCGTTCCGCCCACATCGTCTGGGACGGCGCGGTCGACGCCCCCAATGGCTGCACCTCGATTCCCAAGGATGCGGACGGCGTTGCGCTGACGCAGCCCAACGCCGCACGTCCGCACGAGGAGCAGGGCGGTCGCACCGACGAGCGCGGCCGGCCGAACGTGCTGCGCGAGGATGCGACGCCCACCTGCAAGTGGAACGCCTGGAAGTTCGGCACCGACGGCGCGCTCAAGCTGCCGGAGAACGGGCTGTGCATCGCGGCCGACAACACCTACTCCAACACGCAGCTCGGAACGGCGCTCAACACCGAGTTCCTGCGCGCCAACATCACGTCGAGCGATCCGGCGCAGCTGGTGCTCGACCTGCTCAAGCCCGCCTCGACGGACCTCACGCCGCATCGCTGCGATCTGCCGGCGCGAGCCGATCCGGTGCTCGATCTGCCGTACGTGCCCGATCCCGGCAGCGAGGATGCGCGGCCGGATCCGGCGGTCGTGACCGCGGCCTGCACCGGCGGCAGCGCCGGGCAGGTCAATCGTGCGGCGCTGGCCTACGACTGTCCGCGACTCGAGCAGTACGGGCTGTTCGCCGACGCGCTGGATCCGACGAAGAACGCCGTCGGTGGCGGCGTGCCTTACGAGCTCAACACTGCGTTGTTCAGTGACTACTCGACGAAGTACCGCTTCCTGTTCATCCCGCCGGGTCAGACCGCGGTCTACCGCGATCACACGAACGGCGTGACCGCGACGCTCGATTTCCCGGCGGGCACGGTGATCGCCAAGACCTTCGCGTTCCGCAAGGAAGACGGCACGGGCGCGCTGCTGTCGGAGAACGTCGTCGAGACGCGTCTGCTGATCAAGCGGCGGAAGGCCGACGGTAGTCCCCAGTGGGTGGGCCTGCCGTATGTCTGGAGCGGCAGCGGCGCGACGCGCGTGGCCGAACTCAAGCTGGAGGGCGGCACCGCGTCGGTCGAGTACGACTATCTCGATCCGGATCCCGGTGTGAAGAACACCGACGGCAGCCGCAAGCGCTACACCGGCACCGCCGCGAGCTATCGCGTACCTGCGGCCTTGAACTGCCTGACCTGCCACGCCGGCGACGATCGCGAACCGGGCAGCGCGCCGATCGGTCCGAAGGCGCGGAACCTCAATCGCGACCACGACTACGCGGGCGTGGGCAGCATCAACCAGCTCCAGCACCTGAAAAACCTCGGGCTGCTGAGCGGGCTGCCGGCGGACACGTCGACGGTCGAGCGCCTGCCGCGCTGGAACGTGCCGGGCTCCACCGGGCAATTGCCGGGTTCGCCCCAGGACGTGCACCTGCGAGTGCGCGCCTATCTCGAGACCAACTGCATGCACTGCCACAACCCGCGCGGCGCGGCCTCCAACAGTGGCCTGTCGCTGGACTACTACCGCACCGTCAACGTGCAGTACGGCATCTGCAAGAAGCCGGTCGCGGCGGGCCGTGGATCCGGCGGCAAGCGCTTCGACCTGATCCCGCGCGATGCGGACGGATCGATCCTGCCGTTCAGGCTCGCGTCGGCGGAGGCCGGTGTGAAGATGCCGCCGATCGCGCGCAGCCTTGCGCATGGCGAAGCCGTGAACCTGGTGACGGAGTGGACCGACTCGGTGTTGCCGACGGCGGACACCGAAGACGAGGAGGTGTGTGCGGGCGGCGGGCTGGGCGGACTGCCGCTGAGCGTTCCGGCGATTGCCAGGGCCTACTCGGACGCAGCGAAGTCGCTCACGTCGGCGGACCAGCGACGCGCCAGGGAAGAGCCGCGTCCCTGACGGGCGCGGTGTGGATCAGTGCGGACGAAGGCAGGGGGTTGAGGATCCAACGAACAACCCCGGACTTCGTCCGGGCTACGCGGCGCGTGGGCCCGAGCCTGACGACCCGCGCGAATTGCCACCCGCGGCGTCAACCGCTAGAACAGCGTCATTCCACCACCCGGTAATTCCATGGAACCGCTGCTGATCGGCAAGGGCGAAACGCCCCAGGTCATTCTTCCGAAGTACGCGAATCGGCACGGTCTGGTCGCCGGTGCGACGGGAACCGGCAAGACGATCACGCTGCAGGTGCTGGCCGAGGGATTCTCCGAACTCGGCGTGCCGGTCTTCGCAGCCGACATCAAGGGCGACCTGTCCGGCGTGGCGATGGCGGGTGAAGCCAAGCCGAAGCTGGCCGAGCGCGCCGCACAGATCGGTGTCGTTGGCTACGAGCCGCAAGCCTGTCCGACGGTGTTCTGGGACGTCTTCGGCGAACAAGGTCATCCGGTGCGCGGCACCGTCTCGGACATGGGACCCGATCTGCTGTCGCGGCTGCTCGACCTGTCGGACGTGCAGGAAGCGGTGCTGATGCTGGTCTTCAAGTACTGCGACGACCAGGGTCTTGCGCTGCTCGATCTCAAGGATCTGCGCGCGGCCTTGTCGCACGTGGCCGAAAACGCCAAGGCGCTGGGGCCGGACTACGGACTGATCAGCACCTCGTCGGTCGGCGCGATCCAGCGCGGCCTGATCGGGCTCGAGCAGGACGGCGGCGACGCGTTCTTCGGCGAGCCGGCGCTGGAACTGGCGGACCTGATGCGCGTCGACCTGTCCGGTCGCGGCATCGTCAACGTGCTGGCCGCCGACAAGCTCTACCAGAAGCCACGCCTGTACTCGACGTTCCTGCTGTGGCTGCTCGCCGAACTCTTCGAGGAACTGCCGGAAGCCGGCGATCTCGACAAGCCCAAGCTCGTGTTCTTCTTCGACGAGGCGCACCTGCTGTTCAACGATGCGCCCAAGGCGCTGCTCGAGAAGATCGAGCAGGTCGTGCGGCTGATCCGCTCCAAGGGCGTGGGCATCTACTTCGTCACGCAGAATCCGCTGGACCTGCCGGATGCGGTGCTGGGGCAGCTCGGCAATCGCGTGCAGCACGCGCTGCGTGCGTTCACGCCGCGCGACCAGAAGGCGGTCAAGGCCGCGGCCGAGACGTTTCGCGTGAACCCGAAGCTCGACGTCGAAACGGTGATCACGACCCTGGGGGTCGGTGAGGCGCTGGTGTCGACGCTGCAGGAAGGCGGTATCCCGGGCATCGTCGAGAAGACGATGATCCGCCCGCCGAAATCGCGCATGGGATCGATCACGCCGGCGGAGCGCCAGGTCATCGTCAGCCGCAGCCCGGTGGCGGACCGTTACGAGAAGGCTGTGGACCGCGAGTCCGCCTACGAATTGCTGACGCAGCGCGCGAGCCGCGCCGCAGAAGAAGCCAGCGCCACCAAGGCGCAGGCCGATCAGGTCAAGGCAGATGCCGCCGCTGCGAAGGCGGCCGCCAAGGCCGATGCCGACTGGAAGAAGGACGTGCGCGACGCGTACGGGCCTGGCTCTCGTGGCCGGGCACCGGCCGCGCCACGCGCGCCTTCACGGCGCAGCGATACCGTCGTGGAGACGGCGGTGAAGAGCGCCACACGCAGCCTGGCGACGAGCATCGGCAGCCAGGTGGGACGCAGCTTGCTGCGCGGCATCCTTGGCTCGCTGACGCGGCGCTGATCGGCCCGTCGCGTGAACCGTTCGCGCTACTGGGTTCACATCGCGTTCTGGCTGACGGCATTGGTGACGCTCGCGCTGATCGAGCTCGGCGCGCAGACCCGTGGCGGCGTGATGGACAGCAACGGCGACGTGCGCCACTTCATCGTCATGGCGTTCTGTCTGGTCGCGTTGTCGTGGATCGTCGCGGCACGCGCCTACGACGCGGGTGCGCCGGCATGGATGTCGGTGCTCGCCGTGCCCGCGGCCATCGTGCTGCTGCCGTTCTCGGCGCTGGGCCTGGGATTGCTGCTGACATCCGACCGGCGCCGCCCGAGCGAGCCCTTGAAACTGTGGTGGATGATCCCGGCGGCTGCCGCGGGAATCGGATTGGCGTACGGGGTGTCGCTGCTGCTGCGCTAGCGGCGCAGACCCTGTAGCCCGGACGAAGTCCGGGACCGTTGCGTCCGTCTTCCAGGTGCGATCCCGGACTTCGTCCGGGCTACGTTCGGGCCGGCTCGAGGACCCGGACCAGGCGCAGGCCATCGGCGCCATCGTCGTAGAACTTCGGCAATTCGCGCTCCACGACGTAGCCGCGCCTGTCGTACAGCGCGCGCGCTGCGACGTTGTCCGCTCGCACTTCCAGGCTCACCTGGGTACGGCCCGCCTTCGCGGCGTGCCGTTCGGCTGCTTGGACCAGCCGATGTCCCAGTCCGAGCCCGCGCGCCCGTGGGTCGACGACGACCGAGTAGATGCGTGCCGCACGACTGCCGGCTCGCAACAGCAGGACGAGATTCCCAAGGACGAGGTCCTTGCCACGCACCGCGACCCAGACGCGCGCGCTGGACGACGCGATAAATCGGCGCACGCTGCGCGCGGACATGCGGTCGGACGGAAACAGGGATTCGAGTTCGAGGATCGCGCGCGCGTCGTCGAGTGTCGCCGCCCGGATCTGCACCGGCGCCATCTCAGCGCGTGTCCTTGGTCCGCGCCTCCAGGCGTCGCACGAAGAACTCCATGACCTTGCGGTACAGCGCTTCCTTGAGGAACAGGTCCTCGACGCCGTAGTCGATGTTGGGGTTGTCGTTGACCTCGACCACCTTCACGACGTTGCCGAACTGCTTGAGGTCCACGCCGTAGAGGCTGCGGCCGACGGCACGGGCGGCCTGCACCGCGATGCTCAGCACGTTCTTCGGAACGTCCTTTACGTCGATCGTCTCGTGGTTGCCTTCGTGCTTCTTGGCGCCTTCGCGCTTGACCACCTGCCAATGGCCCTCGGCCATGTAGTAGCGGCAGGCGTACAGAGGCTCGCCGTCGAGCACGCCGACGCGCCAGTCGTACTCGGTGGGCTCGAAGGACTGGCCGATGATGATGTCGCTGCGCTCGAGCAGCTCGCGCGTCTCGCGCTTGAGCTCGGCCTCGTTGTCGACCTTGATCACGCCCTTCGAGAACTGCGAATCGGGCTGCTTGAGCACGCAGGGGAAGCCCAGCTCGCGAGCCACCGACGACACGTTGCCGCGATGGATCAGCACGGTCTTGGGCTGCGGGATGCGATGGCGATCCATCAGCTCCGCGAGAAACACCTTGTTGGTCGCACGCAGGATCGAGACCGGGTCGTCGACGACGATCAGGCCTTCGCGTGCCGCACGGCGCGCGAAGCGGTAGGTGTGGTGATTCACCGCGGTGGTTTCGCGGATGAACAGCGCGTCGTACTCGGCGACGTGGCCGTAGTCCGACTTGTCGATGAAGTCGACCTCGAAGCCGAGCTTCTCCGCCGCCTTCTCGAACAGCTTGAGGGCACGTGCGTTCGACGGCGGTTCCTTCTCGTCCTCGTTGACCAGGATCGCAAGGTCGTAACGGGCGGAATCCCGACGCGCGCGCGGCATGCGCCGGCGCGTGAAGTAGTCGCGTGCGGCCTGGTGCATCAGTTCGCGGTGCGAGGTCGGCACCTCGCCCAGTGCGATCGGGCCCAACTGCGCGACGCGCCACTCGTCTCCGCGATAGACGAACGTGGCCTGCAGCAGCGGCGCGGGGAACAGGTTGAACAGCGCTCTGGCAAGACGTTCATGTCGCTTCGACGGCGAATTGCCGAAGTAGACGTTGAGCACGTACTCGGGCGAGCCGATGCGCGCGAGACTGGTCTGGATCAGCTCCTCGATCTCGTCGTTGAGCACGCTCGGTGCTTCGGCGAGCTTCAGGTCCTGGATCGTGGTGATGTCGGGCAGCGGGCGATGCCCGCGCGCACCGGCGAGCAGCGACACGTAGTAGCCCGTGGTCTGGTAACCGAAGCTGCGGCACAGGTTGTAGACGCGCACGTTGCGCGCGAGCGTCTCGGGTTCGAGCGAGAGGTATTCCCAGGCGGTGACGATCTGCATGCCGGGAATCTGCAGGGGCCAGTCCGACCGCGTGTCGACGACGACCAGACCACTCATCGGGTGTGCATCGAATCGGGTGGCAGGACGCGTGCGCGAGCGTGCCGGCGAGGGGCCGCCGCACTAAGGGACGAACGGTGGGGACAGAGCCGTCGTCTCATCGGAGACAGGGCTCCGGAGGTTCTTCGGCGCGTGCGTTGGGCATGGGGGAGGCGATCGCTTGGTGGAGTTTGTCGACCGCCCGCGCATGCTAGCAAAGAGTCCCTCCGCCAAGTTCCGCCGCGTGTCCCGAAGCGTGTTGCCAAAGGCGAGGGCGCGGCTTACCGTCGCGGAATCCGGCGCGCCCCCGCCATCCGACGGTACTCAATGCTCATGCCGCACCTGCGCACCTGCCTTGCCGCGATGGTCGCGGCGCTTGCTTCGACGGCCGCTGCCGCTGCGCCGCTGCCGGTGAAGATCGAGCGGTTCGAGGGCGAGGTGGTGCAGGTCGTCGGCACGGCGCACAGCGGCGTGCTTCCGGGCAAGAACCTGGAGCAGGGCACGCAGATCCAGACCGGTGCGGACGGTCGGGCCGAGCTTTCGCTGAGTGGCGCGCCGACCGTCGCGGTCGGCGGCAATACCGATCTGCTCGTGCACAGCGTCGAACAGGGCGCCATGCGTCTTCGCGTTGCGAGCGGTGCCCTGCGAGTCGATTCCCGTGCGACAGGACCGTACCAGGCGCGAGATGTACGGCTCAACGTCGGCGATCTGAGGCTGCGGATCTCGGGAGCCGAGGGCTGGACGGAATTGAGCGATCGCGGCGGCCAGGTCTGCCTGATCGCCGGCGTGATCGACGCCCAGCAGCCGAGCGGCGCCGCCGTGCGACTGGATGTGCCGGGACAGTGCCTGCGGCAGTCCGGGCTCACGTCGCAATGGTCGATGGTGCCCTTGAGCGTGCTGGAGGAGCGGGTCGCCCTGCTGGGCGTCCGCGCGCCGGCGATTGCGGCGGTGCCGAAGCCCGAACCGAAGATCAAGGAACTGCCGCTGCCGGTCGAACCCGAGCCGCCGGTGGTTGCGCTCGTTGAGGCGGCACCCGTCGCCGCCCCTCCGAAGC
>Ga0187844_10000974_pt1 | contig 22260 bp, 13 predicted proteins | sample SpaLakP09_SKY_50_FD_134517 | JGI IMG/M metagenome (GOLD analysis project Ga0187844, IMG submission 134517) | Oligotrophic lake water microbial communities from Sparkling Lake, Wisconsin, USA - SP09_SKY_50 | ecosystem: Environmental > Aquatic > Freshwater > Lake | place: USA: Sparkling Lake...
CGCCACGCCCATATTCATGAGGCGCGTCAGGGTCGACGGCGCGTCGTTCGTGTGCAGGGTGGAAAACACCATGTGGCCCGTCTGCGCCGCCTTGATGGCGATGTCGGCCGTTTCCAGGTCGCGAATCTCGCCGACCATGATGATGTCCGGATCCTGGCGCAGGAAGGCTTTCAGCGCGATGGGGAACGTGAGGCCCGCTTTTTCGTTGACGTTGACCTGGTTCACGCCGGGCAGGTTGATCTCGGCCGGGTCTTCCGCTGTGGAGATGTTGATCCCAGGCTTGTTCAACAGGTTCAGGCAGCTGTACAGCGACACGGTTTTACCGGAGCCCGTCGGGCCCGTCACGAGCACCATGCCGTACGGGCGCGTGATGGCGTCGATCAGCAACGCCTTTTGATCCGGATCGTAGCCTAGCGCGTCGATGCCCATCTGGGCCTGCGTCGCGTCGAGGATACGCATGACCGTCTTTTCGCCGAACAGGGTCGGCAAGGTGCTCACGCGAAAATCGATCGTTTTCGTGGGCGACAGCACGAGGCGCATGCGACCGTCTTGCGGGACGCGTTTTTCCGAGATGTCGAGCTTGGCCAGCACCTTGATGCGCGAGACGAGCTTGTCGCGGATCGACAGCGGCGGCGCCAGGTGGTCGCGCAGCACGCCGTCCACGCGCAGGCGGATGCGGTACTGCTTTTCGTAGGGCTCGAAATGGATGTCCGACGCGCCGAGCGTGATCGCATCCATCAGCACCTTGTTCAGGAAGCGCACGATCGGCGCGTCCTCGACTTCCGCGGCGGCGGCCGCTTCCGCCGCTTGTGCGGGGGCCTCTTCCTCGGCGAATTCGATGTCGCCATCCTCGCCGGTCAGCTCGCTCAAGTCCTGCTCGGCGCTCTTGGCGATGTTCGCCAGCAGCGCCAGCAGGGTGTCGTGCGCGACGATCACCGGCTCGACCGTCGATTCGCTCTGGAACTTGATCTGGTCGAGCGCCTGCGTATTCGTCGGGTCGGACAGCGCCACCGACAATTTGTTGCCCCTGCGTGCCAGCGCGACGACGCGCTGGGCCTGCATCAGCTTCGGATCGATCGCGTTGACGGGCAGGGCGTCGTGGCTGAACGTGCCGAGGTCGAGCAGGGGATAGCCGAAGGTTTCGGCGCAAAAGGCGGCGAGGGACTTCGCATCGATGGAGCTGCTGCCGAGCAAGGTGTCGATGAAACCGGCCTTGTCGGCGGACGCCTTCTTTTGCAAGGTGTCCGCTTGAGGCAAGGTCAGCCGTCCGGCCTGCACCAGGGCACGCGCCAGCCCGGGCAACGCCGTGCCGGGGGGGGTGTTGGGGAGGACTGCTGCCATATGGTCAGGTTTGGAAGGACGACAGGAAGCCGGGCAGGATGGAGGGCCCCGGCGGATGGTCTCGATGATGCCCGCAGGCATCAAATCGGTCAAGACTTTGTCGTAGGGAAAGATGCGTGCATACCACGTGGATGAAATGGCATGGTACCGGCTCGCAATGTCGAGTGAATAACATCGTTAATCCTCGTGCAAGATCAAGGGCTTACCGCCGGTTCGTGGCCGGCGGCGCTCGGCCGGCGAAGCCCGATCAGGCTGCCAGCCAGCGTTTGACCGCGACCGGCCGCAACAGTTTCACGACCTTGATGGCCTGGTTCTGCACCTGCACGACTTCGATCACACAGTTGCCGATCTTGAGGGCGATGGGGAATTCCGGAATCTCCTGCAACAGCTCGAGCAGCAGGCCGTTGACGGTCTTCGGCCCGTCGAGGGGCAGGTCGAGACCGAGCTTTTTATTGATGTCGCGCAGTGGCGTCGTGCCTTCCAGCAGGACTTCGCCCTGGGCATTCCACGCCATCGCATCGCTGCGGGCGGCGCCCGGCGTCGACGTCGTGAAGTCGCCGATCATTTCCTCGATGATGTCCTCCAGGGTGACGAGGCCTTGCACTTCGCCGTACTCGTCCACGATGATGCCCAGGCGCTCCTTGTTCTCCTGGAAATACTGCAGCTGCGTGAAGACGCCCGTGTCTTGTGGAATAAAGTAGGGTTCCGTCAGCAGTTCGCGGAAGTGCTCGATCGTGAGGTCGTCTTCCTCGTTCAACAGCGCGACGGCCTTGCGCACGTGCAGGATGCCGACGATGCGGTTGATCTCGCCCTCGTACACGGGCAGCTTGTTGTGATAGCACGTGGTCAGCTCGGCCTTGAGATCGTCGACCGGCAGCGCGAGGTTCAGCGCCTCGATCTGGCTGCGCGGCGTCATGATGTCCTCGACGGAGATCTTTTCCAGCTCGAACAGGTTCAGCAGGATGCTCTTGTGCTTTTGCGGGATGTAGCTGCCCGCTTCCAGCACGACGGAACGCAATTCTTCCGGGGACAGTCTCTGCTGGGCATCCGCATGCCCCACGCCCACGCCGCGGATGCGCAGCAGGCGCAACAGGCCGTTGACGAACAGGTTCACGAACCAGATCGCGGGCTTCGCGACCTTCATCAACGCACGCAGCACATAGCTGGAACCGAGCGAGATACGCTCCGGGTACGTGGCGCCGATGATCTTGGGTGAGATCTCCGCGAACACGATCAGCAGGAACGCGACGACGGCCGTGGCGATCGTGATCACGCTTTCCTCGTGGCCGAAGAACAGGATGGCGATCGCGGTGACGAGTGCGGTCGCCATCGCATTGATCAGCGTATTGGCGATGAGGACCAGCGACAGCAGTTTATCCGTGCGGTCCAGCAGCCACAGCGTGGTGATGGCGGCGCCGTTGCCCCGCTTCGCGAGATGGCGCAGTCGATACTTGTTGGCCGCCATCAGGGCGGTTTCCGCCATCGCGAAGAAGGCCGAGCAGAGAATCAGGAGGGCGAGTGCGAGGATGAGCACCCAAAGTGGTACGGTTTCCAAGGATCACCGTGAAGAATCGTCGGGAATCTGGCGACGCCAGCGCAGAGGCCGATTCTAAGACAAGGGGAGAGGGCTTGCAAGTTTGGCTAGATGCGCGCCCTCTCGCCCGTCACGATCTCAATGATGCATTCGTTCCCAGCCGTGCCGCATGGCCAGCTTGACCTTGTCCCAGGCGGATGCCTCGCCGCCGGGGTGCCTGTTCTCCCAGTCGCTCTTCAGCGCGGGTTCGGCCTCTTCCCACGTCCGGGCGGGATGATCGGCCCCGGACCCCAGGTCGTTGCCACGGGCGGGCGCGGCCCACACGGCGTCCTCGTCCGGGGTATCCCAGCGCGCGATGCTGCCCAGCGATTCCTTGAACGTGTTGCCGGCGGGCGGCGCGTCCGCGTTCTGGGTGCCGAAATAATGGCTGTCTTCGTGGGGACGATGCTGCAGGGCGCCGGGCGCGGTACCGGGCCGGTAGATATGTGGCGGCGCGACGGGTCCTGCCCAGCTGCCGCCAGCGTCCGCGGCAGGGGTGTCTTCGAGCCCGGCCGGGTGGTACTGGCCCATGATGCCGGCGGCGCGCGCGGCTTCCGGATCGGTGGCCGTGGTGAGGGTGATGATGGGGCGTTCGGGCATGGCCGTGCCGCCATGTCCCGCGTGCCGGTGGTACAGGGTGGCGAGCAGACGTACGGCGGTTTGCCGGCGCGAGGTGTCCGGTCCCGTCGCGGGCATGTTCGAGAGCGCCATGTCGGCGCGCGGATAGCCGGATGCCAGCAATGCGTCCAGGGCATGCTGGGCATCGCTGGGTTGGTCGAAGACTGCTTTCAAGGTGTGACGCATGATGTTCTCCCCGGTGTCTCATGGCGAGCGGGGCGCCGGCAGGCGTGATGCGTGCGCGCACGGTGCCCCGTTCTGCGAGCGTCGTGCCGGCGAGTGGCCGCCGCTGGCGGCCGGTTCCGTGCGTTGCCGTCGAGTCCGCGCGACCAGGTCGGTCACTTCATGCGGTACGGCGCTGTAAGGACAGCATACTCTTAATCTGGACAGGGTGGGGCCCTGTCCGATCGGGCGCGACGCCTCAGCCGCGCGCCAGCGCCAGCCGTGCCTGGCCGGCCGGTGCGCCCAGCGCCTGTCCGGTCGCCAGCTTGAACTGCGCCAGCGCGCCCGACAACTGCTCGGTCTGCTCCGCCAGCGATTCCGCCGCTGCCGACGCTTCCTCGACGAGTGCCGAGTTCTGCTGCGTCATCTGGTCCATGTCGTCGATCGCGCGGCCGATCTGTTCGATGCCTTCGGCCTGGCGCTGGCCCGCGACGCTGATCTCGGCCATGATGTCGTGCACCTTGCGCACCGATGCGACGATCTGTTCCATCGTGGCGCCCGCTTCGTCGACGAGCGCGCTGCCGGCGTCGACCTTGGCGACGGAATCGCCGATCAGCTGCTTGATTTCCTTGGCGGCGGCGGCCGAGCGCTGCGCCAGGTTGCGCACCTCGCCGGCGACGACCGCGAAGCCGCGGCCCTGTTCGCCCGCACGGGCCGCTTCCACCGCGGCGTTCAGCGCGAGGATGTTGGTCTGGAAGGCGATGCCGTCGATCACGGAAATGATCTCGACGATCTGCTTCGCCGACGCGTTGATCGCGCCCATCGTGGAGACCACGTTGCCGACCACTTCACCGCCGCGGGTGGCGATGTCGGTGGCGGACACGACGAGTGCGTTCGCCTGGTTGGTATTGGCGGCGTTCGTCTTGACGGTATCGGTCAGCGATTCGACGGCGCGCGTCGTGTGTTCCAGGCTGCCGGCCTGCGATTCCGTGCGGCTGGCCAGGTCGGCGTTGCCGCTGGCGATTTCGGCGCTGGCCGTGGCGATGGTCTCGGCCGACGTCTTGATGCCGGATACCATCGTCGCGAGGCGCGTGCGCATTTCCTGCAGCGCGGCCAGCAGGCTGTGCTGGTCGCCGGCGTCGAGGCGGATGTCCATCGACAGGTCGCCGGCCGCAACAAGCCGCGTGATCTCGCGCGCGTATTCCGGTTCGCCGCCCAGCTGCTGCCAGATGGTGCGGATGACGAACCACGACACGCCGATCAGGGTGGCGATCACGATCAACGCCGTGATGATGGTGACGGACAGCACGCGGCGCACGCTCGACGCACTCTGCGCGATGCCGTCCTTGAATTGTTGCTGGGCCTGCTCGTTGAACTTGGCGACGTCGGCATTGAGCACGGTGAGCGCGCCCTGCATGCGTTGCACGGTCGCCTGCGGATCGCCCTGCTCGAGTTCGAGCATGATCTTGGCGGCCGAGAGGGCGGGCGCATAATAATCCTCGAATTCCTTCGTGAGGCGCTTGCCGGTGGCATCCATGCCTGGGATCTTCGTCACGTCGGCCAGCTTGGCGCGGACCTTGTTGGCCTGGTCGCCGATCTGGGCGACGCGGGCCTTGTCGCCTTCGGACACGGCATCGCGCAGGCCGTCGGTGATGCCCTGCAGGTCCGCCGTCAACGCCTTCGCCGTGCCCAGCGCGGGGTAGTCCACGGCTTCGGTCGTGTGGATCGAGTCCAGGGCGCCGCTCGCGATGCTGGCGGAGACCGCCACGCCGAGGCCGAAGATGATGGTCGAGATGACCGGGAGTGCCCAGATCTTGCGCTTGATGCTCATGCCGATTCCTTAAGTTCAACAGCCCGCCGCCGGAAAACCGGGGGCGGGCGGGTGGTTGGGGATGCTTACGGTGTGTAGATCACTTTGACCGAGGCATCGACCGCGCTCTTGTCGATGTACCCGATGGCCTTCGGGTCGCTGGCCACCATCTTCTTGACAGCGGCGCTGTCGGCCGCTTCCTTCGGCATCGTGGCCTTGCCGGTGAACACCAGCTTGGACCACAAGGCCTTGACCTGCGATGCGTCCTTGTCCGTCACCTTTTTATAGAACTCGGCGCGGGCGGGCGCGCTTTCCGGCTGGTCGATCGGGCTCATCGCGCTCGATTTACCGAGGAAGAATTGCGCGACCTGGTCTTTCGTCATCGAGGCCTCGGCGGCCTTCGGGTTCACGACCACCACCACGTCCGCCATGGCGGGCAGGGCGAGGCACAGTGCAGCGGCGGCGAGGCCGGTCTTGATCGTATGTTTCATCGTCGTCCCCTTAGAACACGAAGTCGAGCGCGACGGCGCCGACGGTCACCGGACCCTTGAAGCCCGGCTGTGCGTTGATCAGCAGGCCTGCCGCCTTGTTCGGACGCACGCGGTCGAACTGCACCTTCAGGGCCACCGACGAGTGGAAGTCCCAGCGCAGGCCGATCGTGTCGGTCTGCTGCTCGCCCTGGCCCACGCCGGTGTAGCGCAGGTTCGCCACGATGCCGTTCAGTGCGGCCAGCGTCGGGGTGCAGGCGGCCGGGTAGCCGGCCGGGCAGGCTGCCGGCATGCCGTTGTGGACCGAATCGTCGATCGACAGCCTGGCGTGGCTGTAGTACGGCAGGAACTTGCCGAAGCGATAGCCGCCCATCACGTACCACGACGTGGTGTCGTTGATGTACGCGTCGGTCTTGCGCTTTGCGAATTCGCTCTGCACGACGACGTTGTTCCAGTCGAGCGTCGCGCCGAGGGACGTGAACGACGCCTTCTTGTCGCGCACGTTGATGTCATTCGCGAGCTGGGCCGCTTGCGGGAACTTGTAGCCGGCGGCGACATTGTTCAGCGAGGTCAGCAGCGTTGCCAGCGACGTCGAGCCGTTCAGCGTCAGGTGACCGTCGACGCGGCCGAAGCGCACCGTCAGCGGACCGTGCTCGGCCACGAGGTTCAGGGCGGTCAGGCGGCGGCCATCCAGGCTCGGGCCGCCGGCGATGTCGACCTTGCTCTTGCCGACAGCGAATTGTGCGGTGTACGTCGTGTCGCCATAGCTGTGCTGCCAGCTGACGTCGGCGCCGTCGACCGTGTTGAACAGCATCTGCGAGTACACTTCCGCCGGCGGACGCAGCATCGTGTTGGCATAGCCGACGTTACGGTAGTCCGAGATCATGAACGCCGGCACGCCCATGCGGCCCACGCGGATCGACACGTCATCCGAGACCTTGGCCTTGGCGAAGGCCCAGGCCAGTTCGGCGCCGAAGTCGTCCTGCGCATCCTTGCGCACGAGGCCCTGGCCCGTGACGGACAGCCAGCTGTTCACGGCGTAGTCGGCCTGCACGCCGAAGTTCGAATCAACACCGGTGGTGACGTCCTTCTTGGCGCCGCTGGCCTGGTTCGGACGGGCGAACTCCGCCTTGTCGGTGTTGGTCCAGGTGAGGGCGCCGGTGCCGAAACCGCTGATGCGGACGGCGTCCTGCGCGAATGCGCAAGGCGCGACAAAAGACATGGCGAGCGCACTCGCGATGATGCGTTTTTTCATGGGATTTACCTGCTGAAGACTGCGGGTGGACGGTTTTTTCTTATAAAGACACTGCCGAGGCGTTATTTAGGCCGGGTAACGAGTCTGTAATAAATTGTAGAGTTGCAGCAAAAATTGCGGCAAGGAAAATGTAGCGAATAGTCACTCTATTCAATTGTGACCGCTATCTTTGTTGTACCGATCCGACAGAGCCCTCTGTCAGAATTGAATGACGTGTTTAATTCCACCAGTGCGACGTCGTACCCGCTTCCGGCAGGCGCGCCTGTCTGGCCGCGTGCACGATGCCGGCCTCCATCGCCTGCTCGGCGGTATAGATGCGGGCGCTGCCGGTGAGGTAGGATCGGATGTCGTGGGCGCTTGGCGCGCCGCGGGTGGCGTCTTCGTAGATGGCGGCGTAGCGCTCGGCATCGAAGTCGAGACAGTCGCGCCATTCCGAAATGCGGGAATGGTCCGCCGCGACGAGGTTGCCGAAACCCCAGTGCAGCGGGTGGATGAGGAAACGCGTGCCGGGGCAGGCATAACGCTTCTGGCCGGCCAGGAAAATGGCGACGCCGACGGATTCCACGCTGCCCACGTTCCACGTCGTCAGCGGGAGCGGCAGCGATTTGAGGAAGTAATACAGGGCGAAGCCGGCCGTCATATTGCCGCCCTCGGTCGACATATGCAGTTCGATCTCGCTCGCACCGCTTTGTAGTGCCTGGAGGCACAAGTTGCGCACGGTACAGGCGGAGTTTGCGTTGATCGGTCCGATGAAATGTACGATATGCAATGCCATGACGCCTCCCTATGACGGCTCAAGCATAGCAACTTTCACAAGCCTCCGTCGCGCTATTGAAAATATCTGATATTCAAAATCGGTATTCCGATATATCTTGCCGGACCCCCGGTGCTACTCTTGCATCCAGTTAGTCCCAATATCACAAGCTGTTTTCCAGACCGAGGCGATGATGTCCACACCGATCCGATTTTTCTACCGCGGCGCCGTCCATGAAGTGAGCGACGTCGCGCCGACGCAGACCATCCTCCAGCACCTGCGCGAGGACTTGCACTGCACCGGCACCAAGGAAGGCTGCGCCGAGGGTGACTGTGGTGCCTGCACCGTCGTCGTCGGATCGCTGGAAAACGGCGAACTGCAGATGCGCTCCGTGAATTCCTGCATCCAGTTCACGCCCACGCTGGACGGCAAGGCCCTCTTTACCGTCGAAGACCTGGCGCAGAAGGATGGCAACCTGCACCCCGTGCAGCAGGCCCTCGTCGAGTGCCACGGTTCGCAGTGCGGCTTCTGCACGCCGGGTTTTGCGATGTCGCTGTGGGGCATGTACCTGAAGCAGGAAGGCCGCGAGCCGAGCCGCTGCGAGATCGACGACGCCCTGTCCGGCAACCTGTGCCGCTGCACGGGCTACCGTCCCATCATCGATGCCGCCAAGCGCATGGTCACCCTGCCGCGCGTCGATTTCGACCGTGCCGCCGTGACCGAGCAACTGCAGGCGCTGCAGCGCGACGCGGGCGCCGCCTACGAATACGATGGCCAGACCTTCCACGCGCCGCGCACCCTGGACGAACTGGTCGCCGTGCGCGCCGCGCATCCGAAGGCGACGATCCTCGCCGGCTCGACCGACGTCGGCCTGTGGGTCACGAAGCAGATGCGCGAACTGACCGACATCATCTACCTGGGCCACGTGACGGCACTGCGGACCGTGCGCGAGCAGGACGGCTTCCTCGAGATCGGCGCCGGCATCTCCCTCGAGGATGCGTATGCCGCCATCTGCCAGCACTACAAAGCGGAACTGGGCGAGCTGTGGCAGCGTTTCGCGTCGCTCCCGATCCGCAACGCGGGCACCCTGGGCGGCAACGTGGCGAACGGTTCGCCGATCGGCGACTCGATGCCGTGGCTGATCGCCATCGGCAGCGAACTGGTGCTGCGCGGCCCGGACGGCGAGCGCACCATGCCGCTTGAGAATTTCTACCTCGGCTACCAGGTCAAGGACTGGCGCGACGGCGAATTCGTGCAGGCCGTGCGCGTGCCGCTGCCGCGCAAGAACGTGGCGTTCCGCACCTATAAACTGGCCAAGCGCTTCGACCAGGACATCTCGGCCGTGTGCGCCGCTTTTGCCTTTACGCTGGAAGACGGCATCGTGGTGGATGCCCGCATCGCGTACGGCGGCATGGCCGCGACGCCGAAGCGCGCCGCGCAGGCCGAAGCCATCCTGAACGGCCGCGCATGGGACGAAGCGGCCGTGACGGAAGCGATGGCCGCGCTGGCAAAAGATTACGCACCGCTGTCCGACATGCGCGCCTCGAGCGCCTATCGCATGAAGACGGCGCAGAACCTGCTGCGCCGCTACTGGCTCGAAACGCGCAAGGACAACCCGCTGCCGCCAACCGCGGTCAACCCGTTTGCGAACAAAACGCCGACCGCCCTGGCTTGAGGAGACACACCATGAACGACGCAGGATCCCCCGCACTGACCAAGGCCGAATGGAAGCAGGTCGGCCTCGGCAAGACCCATGAATCGGCCCGGCTGCACGTGCTGGGCCAGGCCGACTACACCGACGACGTCGCCGAAGTGCGCGGCACCTTGCACGCGGCGCTCGGCCTGTCCAGCAAGGCGCACGCCCGCATCCTCGACATCGATTTTACCGACGTGCTGGCGAGCCGCGGCGTGCGCGCCGTGCTGACGGCGAAGGACATCCCCGGCACCAACGATTGCGGCCCGATCATCCACGACGACCCGATCCTCGCGGACGGCCTCGTGCAATACATCGGCCAGCCGATCTTCGTGGTCGTCGCCGACAGCCACGACCTGGCCCGCCGCGCCGCGAAGAAGGCGAAGGTCAGCTACGAAGAACTGCCCGCGATCCTGACCCCGCAGGCCGCACGCGCCGCCGGCTCGTACGTGCTGCCGCCGATGCGCCTGACGCGCGGCGACGCCGAGACGGCATTCGAACGCGCTCCGCTGCGCGTGAAGGGCGAGCTGTACGTGGGCGGCCAGGAGCAGTTTTATCTCGAAGGCCAGATTTCTTACGCGATCCCGCAGGAAAACGACGGCATGCTCGTGCTGTGCTCCACGCAGCACCCGAGCGAGATGCAGCACGTCGTGGCGCATGCGCTCGGCCTGCATTCGCATAACATCGTCGTCGAGTGCCGCCGCATGGGCGGTGGCTTCGGCGGCAAGGAATCGCAGTCGGCGCTGTGGGCCGCCGCGGCGTCCATCGCCGCCAAACGCCTGGGCCGCGCCGTGAAACTGCGCGCGGACCGTGACGACGACATGATGGTGACCGGCAAGCGCCACTGCTTCCACTACCTGTACGAAGTGGGCTACGACGACTCGGGCCGCATCATCGCGGCGAAGGTCGACATGGTGAGCCGCGCCGGCTACTCGGCGGACCTGTCCGGCCCTGTCGCCACCCGCGCCATCTGCCACTTCGACAATACGTACTACTTGTCCGACTGCGACATCCGCGCGGCGGCCGGCAAGACGAACACGCAGTCGAATACGGCATTCCGCGGCTTCGGCGGTCCGCAGGGCGCCATCGCGATCGAGTACATCATCGACGAGATCGCGCGCAACCTGGGCAAGGATGCGCTGGACATCCGCAAGCTGAATTTCTACGACAAGATCGACCGCAACGTCACGCCGTACGGCCAGCCCGTGGTCGACAACGTGATCCACGAACTGGTGGGCGAGCTGGAACAGACGAGCGAATACCGCGCGCGCCGCGAGGCCATCAACGCGTACAACGCGACGAGCCCCGTGCTGAAGAAGGGCCTCGCGCTGACGCCCGTGAAATTCGGCATCGCGTTCAACGTGACGCACCTGAACCAGGCCGGCGCCCTCGTGCACGTGTACGTGGACGGCTCCATCCTCGTCAACCACGGCGGCACGGAGATGGGGCAGGGCGTCAACACCAAGGTGATGCAGGTTGTGGCGCACGAACTGGGCGTGGACCTGACCCGCGTGCGCATCGCCGCGACCAACACGAGCAAGGTCGCCAACACGTCGGCGACGGCCGCATCGACGGGCGCGGACCTGAACGGCAAGGCCGCGCAGGATGCGGCGCGCCAGATCCGCGAACGTCTCGCCGCCTTCGCCGCCAGGCAGTACGGCGGGGACGCCAACGACGTGCAGTTCGTCGCCGACACCGTGTTCGCGAACGGCCACGAAGTCCCGTTCGGCGAACTGGTGGCGAAAGCGTACCTGTCGCGCGTGCAGTTGTGGTCGGACGGCTTCTACGCGACGCCGAACCTGCACTGGGATCCGAAGACGATGACGGGCAACCCGTTCTTCTACTTCGCCTACGGCGCGGCGGTGGCGGAAGTCGTCATCGACACCCTGACGGGCGAATGGAAGCTGCTGCGCGCCGACGCGCTGTACGACGCGGGCAATTCGCTGAACCCCGCCATCGACATCGGCCAGGTCGAGGGTGCCTTCATCCAGGGCATGGGCTGGCTGACGACGGAAGAACTGTGGTGGAATGCGCAGGGCAAGCTCATGACGCATGCGCCGTCCACGTACAAGATCCCGGGCGTGTCGGATTGCCCGGACGCGTTCACGGTGAAGCTTTTCAATAACCGCAACGTGGCCGATTCGATCCACCGTTCGAAGGCCGTCGGCGAACCGCCGCTGCTGCTGCCGTTCTCCGTGTTCCTCGCGATCCGCGACGCCATCTCGGCCGTGGGCGACCACAAGGTGAACCCGCCGCTGCGCGCCCCGGCGACGAGCGAGGCGATCCTCGACGCCGTCTCCTTCGTCGAAACCACCGTGCAGGAATCCAGGGCGGCCTGACATGGACGACTGGCTCATCCCCACCGCGCAGCGGGCCGTGCTGATCACGGTCGCGAAGACCGACGGTTCGGTACCCCGCGAACCGGGCGCGCGCATGCTGGTCGACGCGTTCAGCCAGTGGGGCACCGTCGGCGGCGGCCACCTCGAGCTGCGCGGCATCGAGACCGCGCGCGCCATGCTGTCGTCCAGCGACGGTGAGACGCGCCGCGTCGAGCGCTTCCCGCTCGGCCCGAGCCTGGGCCAGTGCTGCGGCGGCGTCGTGCACCTCGCGTTCGAACTGGTCGACCGCGCGCACTGCGCTGAACTGGCCGCACGCCGCCACGAAGACTGCTGGCGCGTCGTCGCGCTGGACGGCGAGCCGGACCTCGCGCTCGTCGATGCGCTGGGCCACAACCTCCAGCGCACCGGCGGCCGCTACCCGGATTTCGAGCGCAGCGGCGGCACCCGCGTGCTGCAGGACGAGACCGGGCGACGCTGGCTCGTCGACCACGTCCCGGCGCCGCGCACGCACGTGATGCTGTTCGGCGCCGGCCACGTGGGCGCGGCCATCGTGCGCCTGCTGGCCGACCTGCCGTGCCGGGTGACGTGGGTGGACGAACGGGAAGACATGTTCCCGGCCACCGTCGCGCCCAACGTCGTCGTGGAAGCGACCGACCTGCCGGAAGCCGTCGTGCGCACGGCGCCCGCAGGCACGAGCTTCCTCGTCATGACGCACAATCATGCGCTGGACCAGCGCCTGACCGAAGCGATCCTCAGGCGGCCCGCGAACCAGGACTGGTTCGGCCTGATCGGATCGGATACCAAACGCAAGCAGTTCGAGCACCGCCTGCGCGACCGCGGGATTTCCCGCGCCCGCCTGGACGACATGGTGTGCCCGATCGGCGTCCCCGGCATCAAGGGCAAGGAGCCCGCCGTGATCGCCGTCGCCGTCGTCGCGCAACTGCTGATGGTCTGGGAGGCGGCGGCACGTTCCGCCGCGCCCGCGACCGCAACCGAAGTCCCACTGGAACAAGACTGAGATGTCCAACGATACCCGCACCGTGCAGGCCTACCGAGCGAGCCTGCTGCACTTCCACGCCGATCCGGCCTTCGCCGAGAACGCCCACGCCTGGCACCGGGACGGCCTGCTCGTCGTCGAGAACGGCCGCGTGCTCGCCGCCGGCGACTACGACCAGCTGATCGCGACGCTGCCGCAAGGGACAAGCGTCGCCGACTACCGCGGCAAGATCATCACGCCCGGCTTCATCGACACGCACCTGCACTTCCCGCAGACCGACATGATCGGCTCGCCCGCGCCGGACCTGCTGCCCTGGCTGGAGAACTACACGTTTCCGACCGAGCGCCAGTTCCAGGACCCGGTGCACGCCCGCACCGTCGCGGAATTCTTCCTCGACGAGCTGCTGCGCAACGGCACGACGACGGCGCTCGTCTACTGCACGGTGCACAAGGAATCGGTCGACGCGTTCTTCGAGGCGAGCGCCGCGCGCAACCTGCGCATGGCCGGCGGCAAGGTGCTGATGGACCGGAACTGCCCGGACTTCCTGCGCGACACGGCCGACCTGCGCGACAGCGAAGACCTGATCCGCCGCTGGCACAACCACGGCCGCGCCATGTATGCGATCACGCCGCGCTTCGCGCCGACGTCGACCCCGGCCCAGCTGGGCGCGGCGGGCGAACTGGCCAGCGCGTTCCCGACCACGTACATCCAGACGCACGTGTCGGAAAGCCGCGACGAATGCGCGTGGGTGAAGAGCCTGTATCCGGACAACCGCAGCTACCTGCAGGTGTACGAGCACTATGGCCTCATGCGCCCGCGCGCCATGTTCGGCCACTGCATCTGGCTGGACGACGTCGACTTCGCGCTGATGGCCGACACGGGCGCCGCGATTTCCCACTGCCCGACGTCGAACCTGTTCCTCGGCAGCGGCCTGTTCGACGTCGCGAAGGCGGACGGCGTGCATGCCCACGTCTCGCTGGGGACGGACGTCGGGGCGGGCACGTCGTTCTCGATGTTGCAAACAATGAATGAAGCGTATAAAGTTGCGCGGTTAAAAGGCAGCTATCTCCCGGCCCTGCGCATGTTCTATCTCGCGACGCTGGGCGCCGCGCGCAGCATGCAGCTCGAAGGGACGATCGGCAATTTTGCCGCCGGCACCGAGGCGGACTTCGTCGTCCTCGACCCGAAGGCGACGCCGCTGCTGGCGCGCCGCACGGCGAACGGCGACTCGCTCGAGGAAACCCTGTTCGCACTGGCGCTGCTGGGCGACGACCGCGCGATCCGTGCCACGTATGCGGCCGGCAAGCGGGTGCACGAGCGGACGCAGTAGGCGAAGAGCACGGAACCGAACGTGTGAGTAACGTGAGCACATGAATCGTCGCCCCCGCGAAGGCGGGGGCCCAAGTTTTGTTTGCATCTCGACTGCGCATACGAACTTGGATCCCCGCCTGCGCGGGGATGACGGTTTTGCGGTTTGCGGTCCTGTAGTTCGTGTTCTGCGACTCGGCGGCTGATGAGATACTGTCAACAACCACTCACCAGCCGAGACCGACATGACAAAAACCCTGAGCAGCAGCCTGCTGATCACCCTGGCGGCCCTGACGGCCGCCGCCTCCGCGCGCACCCCGGCGTCCGGTCCCAACGAAGCGGCCACCGCGCGCCACTATGCCTCCCTGATCGCGGGCACCGAGCCGAAGACGGCGGAACTGGTCCTGTTCTTTTCGCAGATGCCCAAGGGCGGCGACCTGCACCATCACTATTCCGGCGCGATCTATGCCGAAACCTATGTCGACTGGCTCGACAAGCAGGGCTATTGCGTCAACAAGCAGTCGTTCCGCGTCGAGACGGACAAGAACGTCGTCGAGCACGAACGCGCGAAGCAGCCGAAGGACCGCACGTGCCTGGCGTCGTCGGACGTGTATGCGGACGACGCCACGTGGCGCGAGCTGCTGCAGCGTTGGTCCAGCAAGGATTTCAATAACCACGGCGCGATCCAGCCGCCGCCGGACCGCCAGTTCTTCCAGACGTTCGGCTATTTCGGCCCCATCTCCGACCGCAACTTCCACGACGGCCTCGTCGAGCTGAAGAACCGTGCGCTCGCCGAGAACGTGGCCTATATCGAGACGATGTTCAAGAGCCCGGACAACGTGTCCGATCCCGAGTTCGACAAGCGCGCCTGGGACAGCGCCCGCGACGAGGCGAAGTTCGCGCAATTGCTGGAGTCCGCGCGCCAGAAGCTCTCCACCACGCCGGCCTTCAGGAGCTCCGTCGACAACTTCGTCAAGACCGTCAACGACGCCGCCCTGGGCATCGACGACGACAATTTCACGATGCGCTACCAGACCTATGTCGTGCGCCTGTTCTCGCCGTCGCGCGTGTTCTCCTCGATGCTGGCCGCGTTCGAATCGGCCGCGCGGGGCGGCAAGATCGTCGGCGTGAACATCGTGGGACAGGAAAGCCAGATGGTCTCCATGCGCGACTACACGCTGCACATGCAGATGTTCCGCTACCTGAAGAAGGTCTACCCGAAGGTCAACGTCGCGATGCACGCGGGCGAACTGGCACTGGGCGACGTGCCGCCGGAAGACCTGAAGTACCACATCGACCAGGCCCTGAACGTGGCGGGCGCGCAGCGCATCGGCCACGGCATCGACCTCGCGCACGAGACGAACGCCGTCGGCATCATGAAGACCATGCGCGCGAAGGACATCCCGGTCGAGATCAACCTGACGTCGAATGCGTTCATCGAAGGCGTGGAGGGCGAGAACCATCCGATCACGCTGTACCGCAAATATGGCGTGCCGTACGTGATCTCGACGGACGACGCGGGCGTCACGCGCCACAACCTGGCCAACGAATACGTGCTGTTCGCCAGCCGCTACAAGCCGAGCTACGCGGAAGTCAAGAAGGCGTCGTACAACAGCATCCGCTACAGCTTCCTGCCCGAGGCCGACAAGCAGCGCCTGACGCGCCTGCTCGATGCACGCTTCGCGCGCTTCGAATCGGACGTCGCGGCGCTCGAACGCACCGCCGTGAAGCACTGAGTATTTCCCTCCCGCCGGCGGCGGTCCCGTCGCCGGCTTCCTGCCTCCATCCTGCGTTGCCGTTTCAACTATGTGGAACAGGCATATGCATATGCTGTTCTTGTGGCCAACTCGCTACAGAATGAACAAATTCTTATTCGCTTTGCCTAAAAATTAAGCGAAAAAATTTCATTCTGGAATGCCCCATTTATAATCCCGCCCTGTCTGTTCCTGAGGGAAAAGGCAACCCGCACGCGACTATCTGCCCATTTCTTAAGCGACTTATACGCGCAAGCTATAAATTCCAAAATGAAAACGTATTTGTCTCGATAAGAGCCTTCATGCATATTGGCCTTTTATTAAGCCAACGTCCGTGAAAATGCGCGGTTTTCGGGTGTAATAGCCTGGAAACAATTGGCCGCTAGACTCGCCGTGCGCTGCTTTGTCTTGGTGCAATGTCATCCACTTGCGCACCACGACACGGCAGAACGAACAAGAGACCGTCCGTCATGAGCGTCCGGTCCAGGAATGCAGTACTCAAGAGGGGGGAACTTAGTTCCCAACCATAACTATCAAGTCTATTTGGGGTTAATCCAATGATCTATCAAAAACGGATCCAGCTGACGAAGCTGGCGCTGGCTCTGTCGATTGCGCTCGCGGGCGCACCGGCCATGGCGCAGAACACGACGTCGGCTGTCGGCGGTCGCATCTCGAGCGCCGACGGCCGACCGGCTGCCGGCGCTTCGGTGCAAATCGTCCACACCGAATCCGGTTCGGTCAGCAATGTCGTCACCGATGCGGAAGGCCGTTACATCGCGCGCGGCCTGCGTACCGGCGGTCCGTACACGATCACGATCACCAAGGACGGCGTTACCGAAAAACGCGAAGGCATCTTCCTGCAACTGGCGGAAACCGCCACCGTCGACGCGACCGTCGGCGCACCGATGCAGACCGTGACCATCGCCGGCAACCGCGCCCGTTCCGACATCTTCAACCGCTCCAACATGGGCGCGGGCACCGCGATCAGCAACGCGCAGCTGCAGATCCAGGCGTCGATCAACCGCAACCTGCAGGACTACGCCCGTGCCGACCCGCGCGTCTCGCAGACCGACAAGGAACGCGGCGAACTGTCCGTCGCCGGCCAGAACTCGCGCTACAACTCGATCACCATCGACGGCGTGAACGTGAACGACACGTTCGGCCTGGAAGCGAACGGCAGCCCGACCTCGCGCCAGCCGATCTCGATCGAAGCGATCCAGTCGACCCAGGTGAACGTCGCCAACTACGACGTCACGCAGAAGGGCTACACCGGCGGCAATATCAACGCCGTCACGAAGTCCGGCACGAACCAGTGGAAGGGCGGCGTGTACTACGTGTACCGCGACGACCGCCTGGCCGGCCAGCGCTACAACACGGCCAACAATACCTACTCGGATCCGGTACCGTTCAAGGAAACGACGAAGGGCGTGTGGGCGAGCGGCCCGCTCGTCGAAGACAAGCTGTTCCTCTACGCGCTGTCGGAAGAAACGAATTCCTCGCGCAATGCGCCGGACTACGGCCCGGTCGGTTCGACCAACGGCACGACGGTCGCCATCACCCCGGCGGAAATCGCCGCGGTGCAGAACATCATGAAGAGCCAGTACGGCGTCAACGCCGGCAACCTGGCGCAGGGCGGCGGCAACTTCGTATCGCGCGAACAGATGCTGAAGGTCGACTGGAACATCAGCGACAACCACCGCGCCAACATCCGCTACCAGCGCACGACGCAGGCCGAGCCGCAGTACTCGACCTTCAGCGCCACCGCGCTGAGCCTGGACTCCGCGTACTACTCGCAGGGCAAGCAGATCGAGACCACCGTGGCCCAGCTGTTCTCGGACTGGACCCCGACCTTCTCGACCGAACTGAAGGCCTCGTCGCGCAACTACGACTCCGTCCCGACCAACAACACGACGCTGCCGACCATCGGCGTGCAGTTCACCGGCGCGCTGCCGGCCGGCACCCCGGGCAACGTCTCCACCGGTTCGCGCACGATCAACCTGGGCACCGACAACTCGCGCCACATGAACCTGCTGCGCACCCGTACGCAGGACTTCTACGCGGGTGCCAACTGGACCGTGGGCGACCATGAGGTCAAGTTCGGTGCGGACTACCAGAAGAACAAGATCTACAACGCGTTCCTGCAGAACGTGTACGGCAACTACACCTTCGGTTGCGACAACAACCTGACCTACTCGTTCGGCAGCATCAACTGCACGACCGCGTCCCAGGCCCAGGTCGAAGCCGCCGTGCTGGAAAACCTGCGCTCCGGCCGCTACACGTCGTACACGCTGCAGGTCGCCGCGCCGGGCTTCACGCTGAACGACGCCGTCGCGACGTTCAACATGACGAACACGGGCCTGTTCCTGCAGGACACCTGGAACGTCAACCGCCAGCTGACCCTGAACTACGGCTTCCGCGTGGACCAGGTGGGCGTCGGCGGTACGCCGGTCGCCAACACGAAGGTGGCCCAGGCTGCGGTACTGAACCCGAACGCGCGCCAGACTGGCGGCTTCGGCTACAACAACCAGCAGACGATCGACGGCACCAAGCTGTTCCAGCCGCGCTTCGGCTTCAACTACAACTTCGACACCCCGCGTCGCATGCAGCTGCGCGGTGGCGTCGGCCTGTTCCAGGGCGCCGCGATGTCCGTCTGGCTCGCGAACCCGTTCCAGAACACGGGCATGACGACGCAGCAGATCAACTGCTCGGCCACGGGTAACACGAAGTGCCCGGCCGTCGCCGGCGCTCCGAATGGCGCGTTCAGCACCGACGTCAACAACCAGCCGAAGCTGGGCGGCTCGACCGCGCCGGTCGCCAACGTCGACCTGCTGGATCCGAACGTCAAGCAGCCGTCCGTGTGGAAAGCCAACCTGGCCTTCGAAACGGAACTGCCGTGGTACGGCCTCGTGGCCGGCGCCGAAGTCCTGTACGCGCACACCAAGGACGGTATCTTCTTCCAGAACCTGAACCTGGGCCAGCCGACCCGTATCGGCGCGGATGGCCGCCAGCTGTTCTGGAACGCCAATGGCCTGGCGCAGAACTGCTGGAGCGTGGGTAACAACGCCGTCAGCACCGCCAAGGGCTGCACCAACACGACCAAGTCGCTCTCGAACTCGGCGTTCGGCAACGTGATCAAGGTCACCGGCACCGACAAGGGCGAAAACCGCGTGTCGACGCTGTCGCTGTCGTACCCGATGACCAAGGGCTTCGGCTGGTCGGTCGCGGCAAGCCACACCTACGCGACGGAAGTGTCGAACCTGACGTCGTCGACGTCGGGCTCGAACTACGGCGCCCGTTCGGCCCTGAACCCGAACGACAACGTGGCCGCCAACTCGGCCTACCTGGTCAAGAACCGCATCAACGCGCTGCTGAACTTCGAGAAGGCGTTCTTCGGCAAGTACAAGACCCGCTTCGGCATGTTCTACGAAGGCCGTACCGGCAAGCCGTACAGCTGGACCTTCAAGAACGACATGAACGGCGACGGCATCGGCAGCAACGACCTGATGTACATCCCGAAAGCGTTCGGTTCGGGTGAAGTCGTGTTCGCGGGCGATACGGCGACCAATCACGCCAACGAGCAGCGCTTCTGGGACGTCGTCAACGGCAACAAGGCCCTGCGCCAGGCAGCCGGCGGCACCGTGGCCCGTTACGGCGACTTCTCGCCGTGGACGAACAGCTTCGACCTGCGCATCAGCCAGGAAATCCCGGGCATGTTCACGCGTAACAAGGCCTCGGTCTCGTTCGACGTCCTGAACTTCGGCAACCTGCTGAACAAGAAGTGGGGCCACATCTACGAAGCACCGTTCTTCTCGAACGGCGGCCAGACCCGCGGCTTCGTCGACTACGCCGGCATGGATGCGAACGGCCACTACGTGTACGCGGTCCGTTCGGCAGTCGATCCGCTGCAGATCCGCCAGGTCAAGGGCGAGTCGCAGTGGGCGGCACAGGTCACCGTCAAGTACGAGTTCTGATCTGAACGCGTCCTGACGTGACGACGACGGCCGGTGGCAACACCGGCCGTTTTTTCTTGTGTTGTAAAGACCAGAACGGCGAACGCACGTGCCATAATCGACGGCTGCCGTTCGCATCACAAAAGATTTCATATGATCGTTTTCCGTCCGTCCGCGCTGGCCTTGGGCGTCGCATTGCTGTTGGCCGGCTGCGCTTCCGCACCGGTCCGTCCGCTCGAGATCAACCTCGTCGCGCTGAACGACTTCCACGGCAACATCGAGCCCAGCAAGTACACGTACACGCCGCCGGGCACGATGCAACCGCGCACGATCCGGGCGGGCGGCATCGACGTGCTGAAGGGCGCGCTGGACACGTTCCGCAAGGACGACCCGGACCTGCTGTTCGTCGCGGCCGGCGACCTCGTCGGCGCAAGCCCCGCCGCGTCGTCGATGTTCGCGGATGAGCCGAGCATCGAAGCGCTGAACCGCATGGGTCTCGTCGCCAGCTCGCTCGGTAACCACGAATTCGACCAGGGGCCGAAGGAACTGCTGCGCCAGCAGCACGGCGGCTGCGATTCGCCGCGTCCCGCGAAAGCGTGCCGTCTGTCGCCCGATTTCAAGGGCGCCGGTTTTACTTACCTGGCTTCCAACGTCGTCGACGCACAGACGGGCAAGAACCTCGTGCCGGGCTGGCGCATCGTCGACGTCAAGGGCGTCAAGGTCGGCCTGATCGGCGCCGTGCTGCACGACCTCGCGTCCGTGACGATCGCCTCGTCCATCAAGGGGCTCGCCATCAACGATGAAGCGGCATCGATCAACGCCGTGCTGCCCGCGATGCGTGCACAGGGCGCACAGGTGTTCGTCGTGCTGATCCACGAAGGCGGCTTCGCGGACCAGCCGTACGACAAGACCGATTGCGACACCCTGCACGGTCCCATCGTCGCCATCACGAAGAAGCTCGATCCTTCCATCCGCCTCGTCATCAGCGGCCATTCGCACACGGGCTATCTGTGCAAGGTGGACGGCAAGGTCGTCACGCAGGCGGACGCCTACGGCCATCTGCTGTCGCGCATCAGGCTGACGCTCGACCCGGCCACGAAGGCCGTCCAGGATATCCAGGTGCGCAACGTCGTGATGGCGCCGGACGCATTCACGCCCGACGCAGGCCTGTCCACGTATCTCGCCGACGTGCGCGCGAAGAGCCGCGCGGAACTGGCCAAGCCGGTGGCGCGCATTGCCTCCGCCGTGTCGCGCAAGGAGAATCCTTCCGGCGAAACGCTGCTGGGCGGCGTGATCGCCGACGCGGCCGTCGCCGCCACGCGCGACCAGGGTGCGCAGATCGGCTTCATGAACCCGGGCGGCATCCGCAAGGACCTGGAAACGGGAGAGGGCGGCGTCGTCAGCTTCGGCCAGGCGCAGGCCGTGCTCCCGTTCGGGAACACGCTTGTCGTGATGGACCTCACCGGTGCGCAACTGCGCCGCGTACTGGAACAGCAGTGGGACCGGCCGGCGTCGTCCTATCCGTCGATCCTGGCCGTGTCCAGCAGTCTCACGTACGACTGGGACAGCACGCAGCCCGTCGGCCGCCGCACGGCGAACGTGAAGGTGGACGGCAAGGCGCTCGACGACGACAAGGTCTATCGCGTGGTGGCCAACAATTTCCTGGCCGAGGGCGGCGACAACATCCCGATGTTCGCCAAGGGCACGCGTCGTGTCGAGACGGGCTTGCGCGACCTCGACGCGTTGATCGCTTACTTGCAGACGCATCCGGCAGTGGACGCCGTGCCGCGCATCCGCAGGATTCGCTGAACGATATCAACCGTATTAACGAGACCATCTCATGAAGAAAATCGCATGTGTCGTGGCGCTGGCCGGCGCCTTCGTGTCGCTGGACGCCGCTGCCTGGGGCACGGACGGCCACCGCGCCGTGGGCGCCATCGCCGACAAGCTGATCAAGGGAACGCACGCCGAGGCGCGGGTGAAAGCGCTGCTGCTGCCGGGCGAATCGCTGGAAGCCGTGTCGACGTGGCCCGACTGCGTGAAGGGCAACTGGTGCGGTCCGCAGACGCCTGAAATGATCGAGTACGTGAACGCCAATCCGAAGCACAGCGAGTACCACTACACGGACGTGCCGTTCCAGCTCGACCATTACCACGACGGCGCCGCCGGCACGGCCGACGACGACATCGTGCAGACCTTGAAGGAAGCCATCGCCGTC